>Ga0184628_10001217_pt1 | contig 12848 bp, 14 predicted proteins | sample PLM4_5_b1_FD_133149 | JGI IMG/M metagenome (GOLD analysis project Ga0184628, IMG submission 133149) | Groundwater sediment microbial communities from an aquifer in East River, Colorado, USA - PLM4_5_b1 | ecosystem: Environmental > Terrestrial > Soil > Riparian zone | place: USA: East River... | reverse complement strand
CGGCACGGATAGCGTCGCCGGCTGCATTTCCGGCGCCGGCAAGTCACCGTCGGCGGCCCGTGTTGCCGCCGGCGCGGCGCGTGCGCCGGACTGCGTGCGCCGCCGCCCCGTGCCGTGCCGACCAGATGCCGATACGGATGGCCTGGCCCTCGGTCCGCCCGGCCGCGAGCAGCCCATTCGCGATCCCGATCGCCTTGTGACGCACCCGCGGCGGCAGGTTCTTCATCGAGACTGGATAGCGGTCATTGCTCCACGGCATGACGGTCGTCCCGCGGCTTGTCGTTGCGGCGCTCGAGCGTGATCCCGGCGATTTCGAGCGCGATCCCGACCGCTATCAGGATTGCGCCGGCCGGCACATCCGGAGCCAGCCAAATGAAGATGGCTCCCGCGATCACCAGCCCGGTTCCGGTCACGCGTCGCAAGCGCTTGTGTCTGATCAATGCCACACCCGAAGAGTCGGATTCACGATCACAGTACACCCCAAGCCATACCCGGCAGGTTTGATGCAGATCAATCGGAACCCTCGAAGCATGGATAGAATGGTGCCATGACCGCAAAACGATTGAAGGACTTTCTTGACCGTGAGGGCGTCAAGTACGAGACCATCGCACACTCGCCCGCCTACACCGCGCGGGACACCGCGCAGGCGGCTCACGTCCAGGGAAAGGATTTCGCCAAGACGCTGATCGTCAAGATCGATGGCAGGCTGGCAATGGCCGTCCTGCCCGCTCCGGAGAAACTGGACCTGGCGCAGTTGAAGAAAGCCGCCGGGGCGAAACACGTCAGCCTCGCATTCGAGTCCGAGTTCGAAAGGTGGTTCCCGGGATGCGAGCCGGGGGCGATGCCGCCTTTTGGCAATCTTTACGGTATGGAGGTGTTCGTCGCGAAATCGCTCGCTGCCGACGAGCAGATCGCATTCAACGCCGGCTCGCATGCGGAACTGGTCAGGACAGCATACAAGGACTTCGAGCGCCTGGTGCAGCCGATCATGGCGGTGATTTCGACGCCGTCCCGGCCGGTGAGCAAGGTGGAGAGCGCCTGAATCGATAAGCGATTCATGGCCAGCCCCGCTCCCAGTTCCGTCCCGCACCGCGCTCCCGGCTTGCGGACCAAGGTCGCCTTCCTCAGCAATCCCGGGAACTATCCCGAAAAACTCACGGCGGTCGAGGTGGTGCAGACCCACATGTCGTGCGTATTCCTGACCGACCGGCACGCTTACAAGCTCAAAAAGCCGGTCCGTTACGACTTTCTCAATTTCAGCACGGTGGAGGCCCGGCGCGTCGACTGCGAGGAGGAATTGCGGCTCAACCGCCGGCTGGCGCGCGACGTCTATATCGACGTCGTGCCGCTGGTATTGACGCGGGACGGCGGACTGGTTTTGGGCGGCGCCGGCAAAGTCGTTGATTGGCTCGTCAAGATGCACCGCCTGCCCGCGCGGCTCATGCTGGACCGCGCAATTCGCGACGGCAACGTCCGTCGCGACGACGTTCGCCGCTGTGCACTGGTATTGGCTGATTTTTACCGCCGTTCCGAGCCGGTGGCCATGGACCCAGGGGAATACCGGGACCGATTCCGAATGGATATTCTTGCAGACCAGCGCGCCCTGGCTGCCCCGAACTACGGCTTGCCGCCGGCGCTCCTCGAGTCGGTCACCGCCGGACTGCTTGACGTGCTCGAACGGGAAGCATCTTCGTTCGATCGCCGGGTCGCGGAGCGCAGGATAGTGGAGGGCCACGGTGACCTCCGGCCCGAGCACGTCTGCCTGGGCGCCGAGCCGCTGTTCATCGATTGCCTCGAATTCAATTCCCGATGGCGCATGCTGGATCCGGCTGACGAACTATCCTATCTTGCAATGGAATGCGAATTCGCCGGCGCCCCGTGGATTGGCGAAGTCGTTATGGATACCTATCGGGAGGCGACCGGCGACGATCCGCCGGCCCGGCTGCTAAGCTTCTACAGGGGTTTCCGCGCCGTGGTGCGGGCGAAACTTGCGGCCGCGCATCTCCAGGATCATCCCGACCCCGCTGACCAGGGCAAGTGGATTGCGCGCGCCGGACGCTACCTCGAGCTGGCGAATCGCCATGCCGGGACGTCATCCGGTCAGGCAGGGTCGTTCGCGGGCTGCCGCACGTAATGAGACCGTTGCCGTGATGCGCGCACCGGCCAACCTGGCGATCGGATGTCGGTGACATTGGCGACAAGTGTCGCGACAATGGTGGACTCGTGAATCTCATCGAAACCAGCATGTCGTACTGGAGCCGCGATCCCGGAGAGGCAATGGCCATATTGGGCACGAGCGCCAACGGCCTGGCGACTGCGGAAGCTGTGGCGCGTTTGCGGCGGCGCGGCGCCAACTCGGTGGAGGACCAGCCTCGCGTCACCGCGCTGAAACTGCTGCTGCACCAGTTCGAGAGCCCGCTCGTTCTCATCCTCGTCTTCGCTGCTGTGATCTCCATAGTCCTCAGGGACTGGGTCGAAGCCTCCATCATCCTCGCGATCGTGCTCGGCAGCACCTTGCTCGGTTTCGCCCAGGAGTACCGCGCGAGCACCGCAGTGGCCGCGCTGCGCCGGCGTCTCGCCCTGACCGTACAGGTGGTGCGGGACGGAACGGTACAGACCATCGCCACCGGCGCCATCGTGCCCGGCGACGTCATCCGGCTTGCAGCAGGGAACCTGGTGCCGGCCGACGGCGTCGTCCTTGAGGCCAAGGATTTCCTTGTAACTGAGGCGAGCCTGACCGGCGAATCGTTTCCGGTCGAGAAGCAACGCGGGATCCTGCCGGCGGATACGCCTCTTGCCGGCCGCACCAATTGCGTCTTCCTAGGCACGTCCGTGCGCAGCGGGACTGCGACGGTGCTGGTCATGAAAACCGGGCGCGACACGGCCTTCGGTGCCGTCGCCGCGCGCCTGCACGAGCGGGCTCCGGAGACGGAATTCGCGCGCGGCGTCCGGCAGTTCGGCTATCTCCTCGTGCGCGTGATGGTCGTCATGGTGGTATTTGTCCTGGCGGTCAATCATGTGCTGGAGCGTCCGATCATCGAATCGCTGTTGTTCGCCGTCGCCCTGGCGGTGGGCATTTCGCCCGAGTTGCTACCGGCCATCGTGAGCGTGACGCTCGCGCGCGGCGCGCGCGCGATGGCGCGCCGCGGCGTGATCGTGCGCCGCCTCGAGGCGATAGAGGACCTCGGCAGCATGGACGTGCTCTGCACCGACAAGACCGGCACGCTCACCGAGGGCGTGATCGCGCTCGACGCCGCCGTGGGCCCGGATGCCCGGAACTCCGCCGAAGTGCTCAGGCTTGCGTATCTCAACGCCGCGTTCGAGACCGGGATCGAGAATCCCCTTGACGCGGCAATCATCGCGGCCGGAGAGCGCGCCGGGCTCGCGACGGCAGGCTACGGCAAGATCGACGAGATCCCCTATGATTTCATCCGCAAGCGGCTGACGATCGTGGTCGCCCGGGAGGGCGAGGCGGCGGAACACTTGATCATCACGAAAGGCGCTTTCGCCAACGTGCTTGCCGTCTGCTCGGTGGATGCTGCGCTGCGCGAGCGTCTCGAAGCGTACTACCGGCAGAAGGGAACCGAGGGCTACCGTCTGCTGGCAGTGGCGACGAAAAGCGTCGCAGCCCGCGAACGCTATGGACATGAAGACGAGCGTGGCATGTCATTCTCGGGATTTCTGCTGTTCTTCGATCCGCCCAAGGCCGATGCCCAGAACACCATTCGCGACCTCGCCGCACTCGGCATCCGGGTCAAGGTGATCACCGGCGACAACCGCTACGTCGCCGCGCATGTTGCCGCCGCCATTGGCCTCGATCCCGAGGCCATGCTTACCGGAGAGGAGGTCGCCAGGCTCAAGGATGAGTCGCTCTGGCACCTCGCGGAGCGCACCGACCTCTTCGTCGAGGTGGACCCGCAGCAGAAGGAGCGAATCGTCCGGGCGCTGCAACGGATCGGGCATGCCGTCGGCTATCTGGGAGACGGGATCAACGATGCGCCTTCGCTCCATGCCGCCGACGTCGGCATCTCAGTCGAGAAAGCGGTGGACGTCGCGCGCGAGAGCGCCGACGTGATCCTCCTGCAGCACGACCTCGACGTGCTCCGGCGCGGCGTGGAGGACGGGCGGGCCACCTTTGCCAACACGCTCAAGTACATCAGCATCACGACGAGCGCCAATTTCGGCAACATGGTAAGCATGGCGCTCGCGACGCCGCTGCTGCCGTTCCTGCCGCTCGCCGCCAAGCAGATCCTGCTTAACAACTTCCTGTCGGACCTGCCCTCGATCGCCATCTCGACGGATAACGTGGACGCTGAGCACACCACGCGCGCTCAGCGCTGGAACGTGAACGAGGTGCGGCGCTTCATGATCGTGTTCGGGCTGATCAGCACGGCTTTCGACCTGCTGACCTTCATCCTGCTGTTGCAGGTGTTCGAGGCGGACGAGGCGACCTTCCAGACCGCATGGTTCGTCGTCTCGCTGCTCACCGAGCTCGCGGTCGTGCTGGTGCTGCGGACCCACGGGCCCGCCCTTCGCAGCATGCCGAGCCGGCTGCTGCTGTGGACGACGCTGGCCGTTGGCGTGCTGGCACTCGTCATTCCCTACGCCGGGCCGCTTGCATCCGCATTCGGATTCGTGCCGCTCCCCTGGCACCTGATCCTGGCCACGCTCCTGATTGTCACTGCCTATATCGTGAGCACGGAAGCGGCGAAGGCAGGCTTCTTCCGGAACGACCGTGGTGGCGCCGTCAATCGTGCGTAAGCTCGACCAGTGATCCCCCCGCATGCATGCGACGGATCGCTTCGGCGAACAGCGGCGCGACGGAAATGATCCTCAGCTTGGCACGGGCGGCCGCATCCAGGCGGAATGGCGGAACCGTGTCGGTCACGACGAGCTGCTCCAGGGCGGGTTCGGTCAGTAAATCAGCCGCCTTTGCGGTGAACAGTCCATGCGATGCGGCGGCCAGTATCCTTCGCGCGCCCTGGGCGCGGCAAGCCGCGATCGCGCGCCGGAGCGTCGTGCCGCTGCTGATGAGGTCGTCGATGACGATTGCCGTGCGCCCGGCGACGTCGCCCACGAACGCGTCCCCGGATACGACGCCTTCGCTGCGGCTCTTTTCCATGAACGCGCGGGTGGCGGCACGGCCCAGCCGGCGCTCGAGCGTTTCGCGAAACGCTTCGGCGCGCTTCACGCCGCCCACGTCGGGCGACACCACGGCGACCGGGTCGTCCCCCGCAAGCGAGCGGAAGAATTCGGCGAACAGCTTCTTCGCTTCGAGATGCTCGGTGCGGATGCGGAAGGCGTTCTCGTAGGCCGCGAGGTTGTGAACATCGAGCGTCACAACGCAGTTGGCGCCGACCGATTCGAGCAGGCCCGCGACATAGCGCGTGGAAACCGGGTCCCTCGGTTTGGAGCGGCGGTCCTTGCGCGCGTAGCACAGGTACGGGATCACCGCCGTGATGCGCCCCGCCGAGGCATCGCGCAGGGCACCGAGAAACAACAGGAGGCGCACCAGCTTGTCGTTGACGCTCTGCTGCGGGTCGCCATGGAGCGAGTGCACGACGTAGACGTCGCGCCCCCGGACGCTGTCGAGCGGGCGCGACTTGTGCTCGCCATCCTCGAACTCCCGCTCCTCGTGCCGTGCCAACGGCGTGCCCAGGGCACTGGCCACGCGCTGGCCGAACTCCCGGCTCGCGTTCAACGCAAAGAGACAGAGGTCCGTGCTCACCGTGGCGCGCGCGGGGGGGAAATCCCCGCCTTGCGACTCCTCGCCGCAGGTTGCCCTCGCTCAGCGGCTTCGAGGTGCCGCTGAAACCAGTCGCGCGCCAGATGCGCGACCTTCTCGAGCTTGCCCGGTTCCTCGAAGAGGTGGGTCGCGCCGGGCACGATCTCGAGGCGGTGTTCGTTCTGCATCCTGTCCGCCGCCTGGCGATTCATCCCGATCACCGGGCCGTCGAGGGCGCCGACAATGAGCAGCGTGGAGGCGCGCACGCGCGGGAGCGCGTCCATGGCGAGATCAGGCCGGCCACCGCGCGAAACCACCGCCGCCACCTGATCGGGGCGTTCCGCCGCGGCAACGAGGGCGGCGGCCGCGCCGGTGCTGGCGCCAAACAGCCCGACTGGGAGGCCGCGGACTTCGGGTCGCGTAGCCAGCCAGTCAAGCGCGCCGATCAGCCGGCGGCCGAGCAAGTCGATGTCGAAGCGCAATTTGCCGGTCTGCTCGTCGATTTCAGTCTCTCGCGCTGTGAGCAGGTCGAAAAGGAGTGTGCCAAGCCCGCCCTGATTGAGCAATTGCGCAACCAGCCGGTTGCGCGGACTCAAGCGGCTGCTGCCACTCCCGTGCGCAAACACCACGATCCCCGCCGCCTTCTCGGGCACGGCGATGCTGCCCTCGAGCGCTACTCCACCGGCGTTGACAGTGACGTCCGTGATGTGCATCGCGCCGGCCTCAGGTCGCGAACTCGTTCCGGGTGGTCAACCCACGGCCGCGGGCCGGTCGTGCCAGGTCCGGGCGAGGCATTCGCCCACCTCGCCATCCGAGAGTTGCGGGAACCGCACGTACCAGCAACCGATGGCCATGAAGGGCTCGGGCGTCTCGAGGCACACCACCTCGTCGGCTTCCCGCCGCAGGAGATTCACCGTGGCCGGCGGGGCGACCGGCACCGCGACCACGATCTTCGCCGGCTTCTGCTGACGCAGCCCCGCGATCCCCGCCCGCATGGTCGCCCCGGTGGCCACACCATCGTCCACCAGGATGATGCATTTTCCAGCTACCGTCGGGCGCGGGCGGCTCCCGCGGTAGACATCTTCCCGGCGCAAGATTTCCATGCTTTCCCGCGCAGCGACCTGCTCGATGGCGCCTTGCGTGATGCCGAGCGACGCGATGATGTCCGCATTGAGCACCCGGATACCCCCGCTTGCGATCGCCCCCATCGCGAGTTCCTCCTGGCCGGGCGTGCCCAGTTTGCGCACGATCATCAGATCGACTTCCGCGCCGAGCGCTTCCGCGATCTCGCAGGCGACCGGCACCCCGCCCCGTGGCAGCGCGAGGACCAGGAGGTCGCGCCGGCCCCGGTACGCGTGCAGTGCCCGCCCGAGCGCCTGGCCCGCCACTATCCTGTCCGGAAACGGCAGCGACGTATTCTTCATCGGTGAACCATGGAGGTCTTGGCCAATCTAACGCGAGAGCGCGGGCCGGATGTTGACCTGCATCAACGGAATCCATCCCGCCGTGGCGGAATCGGCGCCGTCGCGCCCCGGCGCCGCGCGCAAGCGCCGGACTTGACCCAGATCAATCTGCGCGCCGGGCAATTGGGGCAAATTCAACTTATTAGTTTCGGCGACCCCAGCCAGGAGATCGGACCATGCAGCTCCCCTTGCAGATTGTGTTCAGAAACCTCGACCGATCCGAGGCCATCGAGGCCCGGATCCGGGGGCGCGCGGACAAGCTCGAACTATACTACGACCACATCATGGCCTGCCGCGTCGCCGTGGAGGTGCTGCACCGGCACCATCACCAAGGCAATCACTACCACGTTCGCATCGATCTGACCGTGCCCGACGGCGAGATCGTCGCGAGCCGCGAACCGGACGAGCACCATGCCTACACGGACATTTACGTCGCGATCCGCGATGCGTTCGATGCCATCACCCGGCAGCTGGAGGATTACGCCAGGCGCCGCAGAAGGCAGGTCAAGGCGCACGAGGTGGCGCCGCACGGGCGCATCGTCGAGCTGCATCCGGACGAGAACTACGGACGGATCGAGTCAGCCGATGGCAGGCTGATCTACTTTCACCGCAACAGCGTTGTGGATGCGGACTTCGTCGCGCTGAAGATGGGCGCCGAGGTGCGCTTCGACGAGGAAATGGGCGAGCGAGGCCCCCAGGCGAGCACGGTTCATCTCATCGGCAAGCACCATATCGTCGGCTAGCGAACCGCGCGGCATCGGCGCCCGGCGCGCGGCACAGCGGATTTCCGGCGCGTCATTTGCTCCGGAGCAGGAGGACCGGGACCGTCGCGCGGCGCGCGACGCCCTCGGCAACGCTGCCGAGCAGGAGATGCTCGAAGCCACGGCGCCCGTGCGTTCCCATGGCATAGGGTTGGATTGCTCCTCTTGCCGGCCAGTTGCCACTCTATGCTCCCTGGCGCCCGGGGGATTGATGCAAATCAAGGGCGCGTCGCGGCGCTGCGCTATTCTCTTACCGGCAATGGTGCGGACGGGCTAAATGGAAGAAATATTCGCCATGAAGACTGCGCGCTCCGTTGCGAACGGCACCTATTCCTACTTCGACCACGATGCCGACGTCGGCGTGATCGGTCGCGGCGCAACGATCGAGGAGGCGTTCGAAGCGGCGGCACGGGCAACGTTCGCGATCATGGCCGACCTCGAACAGGTACGGCCGGCCGACAGCATCGCGCTCGATTTCGAGGAAGCCGACGTCGAGATCGCCCTGGTGCGCTGGCTCAACCTGCTGATCACGCTGGCGCGGGAGCATCGCATGACGTTCTGCCACTTCTGGGTCGAGAAGGATGGCGTGCACTGGCGCGGGGGCGCAAGCGGCGAGCCGTGGCGGCCGGGGCTCGACCGTGGCGTGGAAGTCAAAGGCGCCACCCTGACCATGCTGCAGGTGGAGCAAGGCGCCGCCGGCTGGGAAGCGCGTTGCGTGGTGGACGTCTAGGACGGGCTGCCATGGATCTCGGGCGGTTGAAGCAGATCGATCGATGGAGCTGGACGGTTCCGCTCGCGCCGGGCGAGCGTCGCTCCGATGTGCTGCTCTACGGCAGCGCAGACCTGCTTGCAACCATGGACGACAAGGTGCTCGAGCAGATCACGAACGTCGCGCGGCTGCCCGGTCTGGTGGGCCCCGCGATGACCATGCCCGACGCGCACTGGGGCTATGGCTTTCCGATCGGCGGCGTGGCCGCGTTCGATCCGGAACAGGGCGGAATCATTTCCGCGGGCGGCGTCGGCTTCGATATTTCGTGCGGTATCCGTTGCCTGCGCACCAACCTGATGGTGGGTGACGCGGCCCCCCATTTCCCGTCGCTTGCCCGCGAGTTGTCCGAGAAGATACCCGCGGGATTGGGTGAGGAAGGCGAACTCCAGCTCGGCGTGGCGGAACTCGATGACGTGCTGAGGGGCGGTGCGCGCTGGGCCGTTGCGCGCGGCTACGGCAGCGCCGCGGATCTCGATTTTGTCGAGGAGGACGGCTGCATGGCCCATCCCGTGCCGGGAAACGTTTCAGCGCACGCCAAGAAACGGCAGCGCGGCGAGATGGGCACGCTCGGCTCCGGAAACCATTACCTGGAGGTGCAGGTCGTGGACCGGATCGATGACGCGGACACGGCGCGCGCCTACGGGCTGCGCGAGGGGCAGATTGTGGTGTCCATTCATTGCGGTTCACGCGGGCTGGGGCACCAGATCGGCACGGATTACCTGGTCAGTCTGGCCAAGGCGGCGGCCGGCCTCGGGATCCGGCTGCCGGACCGCGAACTGGCGTGCGCGCCCATCAACACGCCGGAAGGGCAGCAATACATCGGCGCGATGAATGCGGCCATCAATTGCGCGCTGGCGAACCGCCAGATCCTCACGCACCTCACCCGCAAGGCGTTCTCGCGCGTGATCCGCGGCGCCGTGCTCGAGACCCTCTACGACGTATCGCACAACACCTGCAAGCCCGAGCGCCATATCGTGGACGGGCGCGCGCGTTTGCTGTACGTCCACCGCAAGGGCGCGACTCGCGCCTTCGGTCCGGGCCACCCTGCGCTGCCGGAACGCTACCGCAATGTCGGCCAACCGGTCGTCATCGGCGGCAGCATGGGGACCGGTTCCTACATCCTGGCCGGCACCGCCGAGAGCGAGCGCCGCGCCTTCTCTTCCGCGAGCCACGGCGCGGGCCGGGCGATGAGCCGCCACCAGGCGCTGAAGCAATGGCGCGGGCGGCAACTCGTGGACGAGCTGGCCGCGCGCGGCATATTGATCCGCACGCGTTCGATGCGGGGCGTGGCCGAGGAAGCGCCCGGCGCGTACAAGGACGTCGATCTCGTGGCGGAGGCGACCGAACGGGCCGGTCTCGCTCGCCGCGTGGCCTTTCTGCGTCCCAAGGTGTGCGTGAAGGGATGAGGCCGCTGGCGGCGCAATGCGCGCGCACGGATGCCCAGATACGGCGCGGATTGATCCAGGTCAAGCGGCGGTCGGCCCGGGGCGCATAGCCTTGCACGAGAGGCGCGTGCCGCTTGCGGCAGCGCAGCTTCGGCAAGGGGGTCGTCATGGCGGAACCGAAAAGCTTCGTCGCTTACGCCCCGTTCGGCGTCGGGGTGATGTGTGCGCTCTTTTATTTCGAGCGCAAAAAGGAGATCTACGGCTGGTGGATCGGCGCGCGCGATCTGGAGTTCCATTCCGCCTATTTCAAGCTCGAGGACTACTTTACGACCAGGCCGACCCGCTTCTATGCGACCGAAGGCATGGACCTCTACGGCGGCTGGAGGTATCTGTACTCGGCGCGCAGGGCCGCGCTCGACAAGCCCGTTCCGATCGAGGACACGGTCGTCCACGAGCTTGACCGGCTCCAGGGCGCGTTCGCCGCCGAATGGCTGGTATTCGAAGACGACCGGAACATAGAGGCCGAGCGCGAGGCGTATGGCCGGATGGGCTTGATTCTTGGCCACGCCGCAATTCGCAGCAAGCGGATCGGCGCGTTCGACGTGAGCCAACCGGTATGGATACACCGGTCGCACGGCTGCGACATGAACGTCGTCGAGTACCTCCGGAAGCACTGGCCGCTCGATAGCATCCCGTCCTTTGCGGAACCCGCCCTGTAGTGCGCGACGGCCGCCTCATACGGGGAACTGAGCGTGATGGAGCGCAAGGCGCGCGTGGCGAGGCTCAGCTTGAGCGATCGGGACGCTTTGCTGATCGTGGACGTCCAGGCGGATTTCCTGCCGCGGGGACGCCTCGCGGTGCCCGGGGGCGACGCAGTGGTGCCGGCGCTCAATGGCTACCTTGCATTGGCGCGGCGCAAGGGGCTGCGGGTATTTGCCAGCCGTGACTGGCACCCGCTCAACCATTGCTCGTTCCGGGAGCAGGGCGGGCCGTGGCCCGAGCACTGCGTAGCCGGAACGCCAGGTGCGGAATTCGCGCAGGGTCTTGAACTGCCGCCGGACGCGGTCATCATCAGCAAGGCAGTTGCCGCGGGCTCGGATGCGTACTCGGCTTTTGCCGGCACCGATCTCGAGCGGCTGCTGCGGGAGCTGCGCGTAACGCGGTTGCTCGTGGGCGGACTCGCAACCGACTATTGCGTGCTCAACACGGTCCGCGATGCGCGCAAGGCGGGCTTCGAGGTGCTGCTGCTCCGGGACGCCATTCACGCAGTGAACGTGAAGCCGGGCGACGGCGAGCACGCCGAGCGCGAGATGCGCGAGGTGGGCGCCGTGCCGGTGCATGCCGGGGACCTGCGCTCATGAGCCTGCTCGAATCCGCGCTGCTCACCGACCTTTATCAACTGACGATGCTCCACGCGTACTTCGCGCACGGCATGCGCGAGACGGCGGTGTTCGAGCTGTTCGTGCGCAAGCTCCCCGCAAACCGCAATTTTCTGATGGCGGCGGGGCTGGAGCAGGCGCTGACATTCCTGGAGCAGCTGCGGTTCACGCCCGAAGAGCTGGAGTGGGTCGAGCGCTCGGGACGATTCGGGCGCGGATTTGCCGCGCATCTCGCGGCGCTGAGGTTCACCGGCGACGTGCATGCCATGCCGGAGGGGACGGTCTTCTTTGCCGACGAGCCTGTCCTGCGCGTGACCGCGCCTTTCCCGGAGGCACAGCTCGTGGAGTCGCGGCTGATCAACCTCGTCCATTTCGAAACGCTGGTGGCGAGCAAGGCGTCCCGCGGCGCGCTGGTGGCGCCGGGCAAGCTGCTCGTGGACTTCGGCTTGCGCCGGGCGCACGGCGCGGAAGCCGGCCTGCTCGCCGCGCGCGCGAGCTATATCGCGGGATTTACCGGCACGGCGACAGTCATGGCGGCGCCCGGAATGGGAATCCCGGTATTCGGGACGATGGCCCACTCGTTTGTGCAGGCGCACGACGACGAAACGGCGGCTTTCGAGCATTTCGCCGAAACCTATCCGCGCGGCGCGACGCTGCTGATCGACACTTACGATACGGAACTGGCCGCGCACAAGGTCGTGGCGCTGGCCGCGCGGTTGCGGGCGCGGGGAATCCGTGTGGCCGGCGTAAGGCTCGACAGCGGCGATCTCGGCGCGCTCGCCCGGTCCGTCCGGCGCATACTGAATGAGGGCGGGTTGACCGATGTGACGATTTTCGCCAGCGGCAACCTCGACGAATACCGGGTGCGCGACCTGGTCTCCGCGGGTGCGCCCATCGATGGGTTCGGCATCGGCACGAGCCTGGTGACTTCGTCCGACGCCCCGTTTCTCGACGCCGTATACAAGCTGCAGGAGTACGCGGGCAAGCCGCGGCGCAAACGCTCGACCGGCAAGGCCACCTGGCCGGGGCGCAAGCAGGTTTATCGTCATTACGATGCCCCGGGCCGGCTGGAGCACGATGTCGTCACCGTCGAGAGCGACACCCAACCGGGCGAGCCGTTGCTGGTCCCCGTGATGAAGAACGGCAGGCGCCTGCATGCGGCGGAGACGCTCGACCTGGCGCGCAACCGTGCTGCCGCTCAGCTTGCCAGCCTGCCGGAGCGGCTGCGATCGCTGGAGACGTGCGAAGTTCCCTACCGGGTGGAGATTGCCCCAGCGCTTCGGCGCCTCGCTGCCGAGGTGGACCGCATGACAGGCGAGATCCCCGCCCTGTTCCGGTAGCCGTGACGCGTCTCATTCCGCCACGT
>Ga0184628_10001215_pt1 | contig 12850 bp, 22 predicted proteins | sample PLM4_5_b1_FD_133149 | JGI IMG/M metagenome (GOLD analysis project Ga0184628, IMG submission 133149) | Groundwater sediment microbial communities from an aquifer in East River, Colorado, USA - PLM4_5_b1 | ecosystem: Environmental > Terrestrial > Soil > Riparian zone | place: USA: East River... | reverse complement strand
AGCTCCGGCAGATGGAACGCCGGTTGCGCTCGCCGCAAAGAAGGCATCGTATACGACTTCTTCAACTACGAAGAACTTGTCGAAGAATGGTAAAGCACCAGCAACTACAACGCTGACTTCAACCTCACCGACTGTTGCTGTATCTGTCGCGTCGAACGTAACCCCATAGACGCCGTTTACCCTGTGAGTTCCACCGCCTGAGTTCTTGTTCGCAGAAGCCGCGCCATTGACAACAAGCTTGATGTCAGTGTTCGCTATCGTAAGGCCGGTCTGGACCGTCTTGAAATCACTGTCAGAAATGAACGGCCCTAACGCTCTGGATTGCGCGGCTGTGCTTTGCTTCAGAAAACCCGGCACCGTTAAGCCCTTGCTTTCTGGCTTTGGTTATGCATCTAAGCGGCCATCCTTCGTAGTTGAGCGTAATAGTTCCAGGGGTTTCCAGTAACACCGACCGGGGTTACGTCGAATGTCGGTGTCGCAATGATCGCAGAACCACCCGTCAAAGCCGATGCCGGTATCGTCGCGGTGATCGTTTCCGTAGCCGTAATGTTGTAGGTCGCCTGCGCATCTAAGGTGATCGTAACGACTGTATTTGAAGTCCTGACAACACCCGCGACACCTTGAGTTGCCTTGACCGTCGCATCCCAGCCCGTCGCTTCTGCTTGGGCTGAATCAATCCCATCAATGATGTTCTGGCGCTGGGCGTCGAACGTCGCACCGGAAGCCACCCACGTATCGTTCGTGAGCGTCAGGATTATTGTCTTGCCGCCCGTAACAATATCTGTCTCGGTGGCGGTTGTTACAGTGCCGGTCAAAGCACATGAAGCCGGATTCTGGAAGTAAATCTTCCGGGCTATCGGAGCAAAGACCTGCCACGGATTGAGGGTTATTTCCCTGACTTCTTCATCCGTTAAGGCTCGATTCCAAGCGAGTATTACGGATGCGCAGACTTGACTGCCTGAATTGTCCGCAGTGTTCGATGTCGAATGAACGTGTGTTCGCCTATTGGCCGCCGTTACAGGCGCGGTCATCGACGCCGTTTTGTCAAACACGCCATTCGCATGCAAACGGCAGTTCGTGCCATCGTAACAAGCCGCTATACGATGGATAAACGTCTCGGAATTCGAGCCTAGTATGTTGCTCGTGCTGCTGATCGTTGTGCCAGCCCCGCCGGTATTGCTGACAATCGCAAATCCGTTATTGACGGTTGTTACATCGTCAAACCCGAACGAGAAACCAGACCCCGTAACACCTTCGCCGGTTGCGAATACCTTTCCAGTCGTGGCCCGAGCCGAAGCGTTTATTACGGGACTGGATTCAATAAAGACGCTAAAAGCACCTACTATGTGATCGACCGGCAACCCAATGGGAAACTTGAAGTGGCCTGAAGTCACTCCCGCTATCTGGTCACCGCGATTTGACCAGCCGTTCTTGGTCGGTAGTGAAGATGTTCCAAATGCAACCGCAGCAGTTAGAGAGGCTTCGACCCCGGAAACTGCGTCATACCAAGTGCCATTGCAAGGGTAAGCCGCAAACCTGAGACCTTGGCATAGCGAGTTCCCAACATGAACCCGCGTTCTAAACTGGGGCTTTTGGGTAAACGGCGTCCTGCCGAACGGGCCCGGCATTATGCGACGGTGTATTTAATCGGAGTGATCCACATCACGTTCACGCTACCGGATGCGGCAGCTAGAGCATTGGTGCTCGTTTGAATGTCGTGGGTAACGAATACCGTAAACTTTCTCGGACACACGCCGCCGAACAAAGAAGCGACCGATACGGGTGCCATCGGATACACGGCGTCGTTGGTCGCGGCGGAAGCTAGAATTACAGCCGCTAACCGACCGCCACCGGCTTTAGTGTCCGCGCTCGTCGCGGTTTCCGCAGAGTCGGTGCCATCAAACACATCGGGGTAGGTGGAATCTTCAAGCTGCGCCATGACCCAGACTTCGAGCCGGCCAATCTTGGCGTTCGCAGCTCCAGTTTTGAAAATCCCCGCTAACAGGTAATCAGGATATAGATTGCTGGAGTTATCAACAACGCCAGATTCAGCGCCAGCTACCCACGTAGCCGAAGCAGCAAGCGATCCAAGCGAAGTGAAAGTTAGCGCCGACGATGACGCATAACTGATCTTGACATCAGCCATTAACTAGCCCTCGCCAGCATCACATCCTGGTATTCAATCATTCCCTCAAATCCCATCGTCGCGGGTGAAGCGGTTGAACCCGTTCCAGAAGCGAGTATCTTTTCTATCCTGCGAGCTTGTCTGCGACCACAAGAAAGGACGTGCGCCTGCTGTGCGTTTTGCTGGGCGCTTCCGGTGAATATCGCCGCTACACCGGCCCTCACATTGGCCTTGGAGAAGTTTGCCTGATCGCCCATAAACATCTGCGTCCAGGCGTTTTGCTCCGTCGCCGATTGAGACTTGTAGGTTGACCAGTTCCAGCTGGTGTTCTCTGGCTGCGGGTTCCCGTTGTAGATGCTTTCACGACTTACGCTGGTGCTCCACACAAAGAAGGCTGGTGCGGCGTCCAGGTTCAACGCTTCAGCAATGGCAAAAGCGCCGTCCGAGTTATTGGGAAAGGCGTTTAAGAAGTTATCCGCGAGTATCGCGGCTTTGATGGCTTGCAACTGTTGTGTCGTTAGCATATTTTCCTCACTGAAGCGCGTTGCCTTCAGACTTCAATACGTGGACGTTGCTCATTGAACCGTGACCGTCCCTTCAAGACCGCTTCCCGTTCGGGTGACTTTCACTTTCTTTTCAGCGCCTAAAGTCGAGAGCAGCTTAGTCTGCGTCTCTAAAAGCTTCTTCATCATCGCTTCGCTGTCTGCTGTTTGTTTGACTTTCGCTTTTTCTGCGGGGTCCACAGACTTCATATCCGCGATCATGACCTGTCCTGCTACGGTTAAAGCGGTTTTCTTGAGTTCAGTTTCCTGATCTGGTCCTGGAACGGAGCCTTTTGTCTTCTCGAATTCGAGTTTTCGCATCTCACAGTCTTCGTTCATCTGAAGTTTGCGCTGCTCGATCTCGAAATCAGCTTCTGCAACCGCTCGTTTAAGCGCAATCTCAGCTTCCGTCTTTTCTCTCAACATCTGAAGCTCTGCGGCTTGAATCTGCCTTCTCAATTCCAGATCTGCTTGAGCTTCCATCTGTTTGGCTTGTAATTTCTGCTGATCCAGCTGGGTATCGGCTTTTAAAGCAGTGTTCTCCTGGCTCAATTTCTGCATCTGCTCCTGCATCGTCTCCATTTGTTGTTTCAATTCAGGAGGCAACTGCGGCTGCTCGTCCATCATCTTCAAAATCTTCTCTTTGTTCGACAAGGGAGAGGCGAGAATCACCGCTTTGGGAGGCATGGGAAAACCACTCTTAATCATCTCACCTAAAACCTGAAAATCCTCGATCTGAGCGGTTAAAACGTCCGGCACTTCCTGGAGAACGATATCCACATCCAGTTCAGCTATATCGTTCTCGGTAGAGATCACCTCCTTCATGAGAGGATCTTGTTGAATCTGCATTTGAAGCTGCTGCAACTGCTGGGGATTAGCTCCCTGCGCTTGTTCTAAAAGCTGCTGCCCCTTGGTCATGGGCTTGTTCAAACCAACCCACCGTAGATTCGTCTCATCGTCCGTTACGCGAATCCACTTCTCGGCTTTCCAGTACTGTCTGACTCTATTCCAGACTTTTCTGAAGACTCTGTACTGCCAGTATTTAAGCACGTCGAACATCGGGCCGATTTCAGTCTGACCCGCTTGCTGTCGTCTCTGTAAAGCAACACCCGATTGAACGGTTTTGTCTTTTCCTTGCACCGCAGCATTAGCTCCAACCTGATCTATTTCAGCTTTTGACTCAGCCAACAGATTGAACTGGGCCTGCTGCATGTCGCCGGTCGGTAAAACACCGAAGTCTTTGCCAAATTCTCCAAAACCGACCTCTAAGTGACCATCCGGCTTTGCAAGCTCTTGTCTTGCCTTGTTGATATCTTCAACCGAGCCTTTAGTGCCGAAAGTCTGTCTAACAGACATTAAGTGGAGCGCTTTACTGCGTCTCTTGTTTATTTCGTCCTGAATGTCTAAAAGCTGTTTTACGGCTCCGTACCGATCTCCCTCGCGTCCTACGAAGAGCGAGCCGAACTCGTACGGCCACTCCGTCTCGCCTTCTTCGTTTTTGTAGGGAGAGACTTTCGGGTCTTTGACGAAACCGCCTCGGGTGAAGCAGGCGTAATAGACTTCCCCCTTGTCTTTGTAGTACAGCTCGACGATTTTGACTCTATCTCTGTTGGTCCAATTCGGCTTATCGTCGTATGTTTGAGTACCATGAATAAGGTCTTCAAGAATGTCTTTAGCATCCGGGTACATTTCAAGAGCCTGGTCATGGTCCATCCATACGACGACTCCTAAGTAGCGAGCGTCGGAAAAGTCTTTCTTTCGTGAATGGGGATCGTAGATTATCCGATCCCACATGATGTGATTGATCGTAATACGGGGTTCATCACCCTTGAACTTGACTACAACTTCACACCCCCCCGTTCCTTCCACTAACATCGTGTCCCAGGTCGCGGAGCGAGTTTGGTCAAAGGCGTTGTCTTGCAGGACGAAACGAATGGCTTCTGTTGCTGCCTCTGCCCCTTTTTCATGCCTCGGAGTACGGGGATACGCTTTTGCGGTCGTTTTGGCCCCTTTTTCCATACCCAAAAGAGCGTCGATCTTGGGTTTTATCCTGTTGATTACGACAGGCGCTTGTTTCCTCTTCTTTAAAGCCTTAATTTCAGAGTCGGAGAGCTGGATAGAGTCGTAATAATCGCGGGATTTCTCTGAAAGATCCCTGGATTCGCCAGAGGAATCTTCCGATTCATTAACCCAGTCGATTAGGGTGTTAAGTTCCAATTAGACGACCTTCCATGATTCCTCTTCCTTATCTTCAAAGTTGTAATCCCGGACTTTCCTTGCCTTTTTCTCTTTTCCGGGGTTGAACCACGGACGACTCACGCAGGCGTACATCACTTCATCAGAACAATGATCTTCCTGGTCGGTGTCTATTTGTTCCGATTGAATCCCGTAACTATGAGCATCCATGACTAAGTCGGGCATGGTTCGCCAGAACCCGTCATGGCAGTTCTTAGTGGCGTACAACATCGGGCCGTCTTCGTTACCGGCGATTCTTCCCCTGACCTCAACATACCCCGAGTGTCGAGAACCCGGTCCTTTGGGAGAGGGTCTTAAAACCAGCCCATTTTTAACGAAGGTCTCTGCAATTGAAGGACCGGAGGTTACGTTCCACATTGAAGAATCCGCTATCGTATAAGCGAGTCTTCTTCTTCCAATTCTCTTCAAAATTCCCTGGGCGACTTCGGAAGCTTCCATACGTAAACCGTCGTTGGGTTTACCGTTCCAGCCGTACCACTCATTGAAGCGGATCATGGCACCCCGTTGGTACAATCTTCCATCCACCTCGTCCCCGTTGGAAACGCACCAAAGTCCGAAACTGAAGGGTCTGGTAGAACCCCAGTCGAACGAACCAAAACAGGTCCAATCGTACGGCACTTCAAAGGGTTCGATACAGTTGGTGTCTCTACGGAGCTTCTCAAAGGCTTGACCGGCGATGATGTCCCAATCACCGTCCAACATAGCCCTTACAAGATCTGTAGAACCCAAGCCCCTCAACCGGTCAGCATACTGAGGGTCTTCAGTCGTTAAATACGGGTTGTCAGAAAGCTTGGCAGGGATGTACTGTCTTAACATCCCGCCTTCGTCTGAAGGGGTACGCCAGATTTCCAAAGACGGTTTGGGAGAAATGAAGCTTCGCTTAACCCAGGCGTGGCCTATCGAACCGGGGTTTGACCCGCTTTCAATTCTCGGAAGCCTTCCTTTGTACTGGTCGGGGATCTTCAACCCCGCCACCCGGACCCGAGACCTTAGGAAGCGATACTGGTATTCAGAGAAATGCGTCAGCTCATCCGGTAAAAGGACGTGTATTTCAGCACCCCGGTATTTCTCAACGTCATTTTCAGAATCGCAGTAACACAGGTGCAAAACCGAGCCGTTCCAGAAAGCGAACTCATTTTCTGTAGTTCGGTGTTTTACATGGCCTGACTGAAGGTGTTCAGCCAGAAGAACCTGAAACGAGGTCGGGCCGCGAAGGTGGTTGTCCCGTAAGTCTGTAAGAGTTCTACGAAAGAGGTAAACCTGAATTCCTGGTACCTCAGAGCACCACCGGATAGCTGAAACCCGTAGGTAATACGACTTCCCCCCTCCAGCAGCACCCCCATACAAAACCTCTGTAGCAGGGGTCTGAAATGCTATCCCCTGCTTTTCCTGCAACTTGATGTCTATGGCGTATATCTAGCTGAGTGGCCTTCCGGCGATATTTTTTTCATATGGCAATGTCTGCACACCAAAATAGCACTGCTTCCATCGGCTACCGGCAAGCTGCCTTCAGCCCTTTTTACAGTTACGCCCTCCACCACCCAAGGACCATGAATAGCATCGCATCGGGAGCACTTGCCACGATTCTCAACCTCATGGATAACAGCCAAGTATTCCAAACACCCGTAATTGACTTCTTTTTTCAATCGCTTCAGGCGCATGCATTTATAGCTGCATGTGACTTTTTTGGGTAATTGGCTGGGCTTCAGAAGCATGGATTCCCCGCAAACAACACACCCAACCTCAACAACAATTTTCTTGGACTCGTAAGAGCACGCCCTGCTACAGTAGACAGCCTGCTGTCCGCGCCTTATCCAGCAAGCAAATCTTTCAAACGAAACCTGACAAATCGGACACACGAAGCAAAGCTTCCCGTGTGTCTTGCTTACAGGAGCCATTTGCGTGATGGGCTTGGCAGTAACCCCTCTTATCGGAACTGTGTCCCGATAGCTTCTTTCAAACTCCACGCCTACGCTTCCTCTCGTAGTCCGACTTGAAGCTAAACGGCAGAATCCAAGCCTTGCGCCATCTGAATAATCGAATCCCAACGCCGAGCTTTGTTTTGCAGTCGAGCCAGCAGAAGCTAATCATGGGCGTAAAAAACCGGCTCTAGGCAACTTGATGTCGATGTATAATTTCTTCCGGGATGGCTGTTAGCTTTTTGATGGTGCGGGTCGCTACCGCTACTCTCTGCAAGCCGTATCAGCCGATCCCCACAGTTTACCCAATCTTCATTCTTTGATTGTTACCCTGCAAATCCTGAACTTCTCTCCGGAGTAACTTGTTTTCTCCTTTGCCCATGCCCGAGCGTCAGCGCGGAGAGAGAAAATCGGAAACATAACCGGCTCGCATTCAAACACCGGCATCGCATACCCGTCGATTCCCTGCCGAGGAAGAATGCGCGGCTTACCCCCAACCTCAGTAACAGGAACCGCCAAGTAACCGTAATCTTTTTTCTTTATCACGTGATCTTCGTCGCCAGAGAGACAATCAGGTTCGTGCCGTTAGGCAACCTGAAGTAGAAATCCCGCGCCCACCTCGTTTTCTTCGACTTCATGGGTTCACCGTAAGCCAGAACCAGTGCTTCGAAATCCTTGCGCTTCACGTCTTTGGGGCAGGTCATTTCGCGCGGCGCTTTCTCATGTATTCCCGCTGGTAGGCGGTTCGGTCGAACTTTCCAGCCACAACATCGGGCTTATCGGACACCGTGTTTCGTTCGACAGCAGCCACAGATACAGCCGGAGCAGCGCTTCCGCCATGCTGCCATTTGGCTCGCCATCTTGGGTCACTTAAAACCTCCGATACTTTGTCACCCGGCGCAAACCACTCACCAACCAAGCGATGCTCACTCAAGTATTCATGCATCAACCGCTCGTTCTCGTGCGGCAAGTCCATCACAGCAACTAACTCCAGCTTGTGCGGACACCCGGTTTGGAGTTCCTTCAACCTCTGGGCCGGGTTTTTAGCCACCCCAAACTTGATAGCCTCACCAGCACGGATCGCGTAAATCATGGCCGCACCCTGTTGTATTCCACCAGAAGCTCAAGGTAAGCCGTCGCATACTTCGGTGGACTGTTGCCCCACTTACTGACCCCGTTAGCCGTAATCCCCAGCCGTCTAGCCAATTCAGCCTTCGTTATCCCAGCCCGATCTAAAAGCCCCTCAAAGTCCATATACTTCTCCGAGTAAGTTGTATCAACCTACTACTATGGACAGTATATATCACACATTGTTCCGTGATCGGAGCATGAAAAGATGTTTTTGGAGCGTATTTGTGTGTGGCGGGAGGATTACAGACAGGCGCATACTCACACACAGACGCCCCCCTTGCCCTTTATAGGGATCGAACGCCCCCCCCTTCAACCTGGGCGAAGCATGCTTGCAATCAAGGGGTTATACAACAACGAGTGCTACACTAGCTATCGAATAGTATGCGTAACACACTGAATACGCTATGTATTCTCTTTGTGCTCTAACTGAGTTGCCCCCAAAGTTGCCCCATCCACTGACACTTGGGCAGGCTGGCCAGTCAGTATCTGGATGTTCATAACCGGTTGAAAGTTCGTGGTTATCTCTTGCTTCTGAGCGTAAAGCCTACTCAATAGCCGCTCTAGCTCCCACTGAGCCGACCTGACCTGTTCACGGGCGCGTGCGAGACTAAGAGCGTCGGGCGCTGTTCTCAACTCATCCTGACTAGTTTCCAATCTAGCCAATGCTCTAGCGGTCTGTATATCCTTCCAAGCTTCCTGATGCTCTCGGAGCAAAAGGGCGTAGATGGTTACATCACTCACGCCAAACTCTGGGGCTATTGCTGCTACCTGTTCGCCGTTTATGTAGCGGTCTAGGACGGTATGGGCTATCTGTGTGCGCTCTGCTTGCGGGATGCCATTCAATGGGCGCTTGGCTACGCTGAAATCACGTCCTGGCGCTGCTGGCAGCGATTTGGGGCGCTTGATACCCTCATCTATCCTTACATGGTCCATTATTCAGTCCATATCGCTTGACGGGGTTCTTTCATCGCTTTAAGCGTGCTTTCCATAGATTGGCTACTCTGGGTTACTAGTTGGGATACATGCTCGCATAGGGCTTTGTAGGCGGTTTCAGGATCATTGGTTGTTCTGAATGCCTGGCACAGTCTTTTAAACTCTTTACTGTCGGTTAGCATGCCAGCCTAATTGCGGGTTTGGTTCGAGACTGTTTAGCAGGGTGTTTATCCATTGATTGGACTCGGTCGGGATTAGGTCGATTATGGGCTTATCCGACACCAATATGATTGGCCCTAGTTTCGCCTGCTCTATCGCCCACAATAACCCGCCTTCATCCATGAGAGATATTGGCGCGCACGATGCGAAGTCTACGCCCATTTCATCATTCCCTTTGCAATCCGGCCGCATTTACTCGGATAGTTGCCCACTGGATTGTTCACGAAGTTCCAACGATCGCGAGCGCCATACTCATCTGCCCAGCCGTTAGTTTGCCTCTGACACCTAGGGCATTTGTAGTATAGCCCCGATGGTGAGTTTATCAGCTCAGGCATTTGAGTAGGTCGGCAGGTATGGCAGCGCTTTATCCGCATTTACCCTCAATTTAAAGAGTCCTGGCAAAGAAATACCTTACTTTGCCTATTGCGCTTACTAAGCATCAAGCCTAATATTAGAACTGTAGCACATGACCAATAACCCATAGGAGATACACATGAAAGTCCGCTTAACCAAAGAACAACGCAAAGCACGCGAAGCCTACGAGTTTGCAGAGCGTCAAATGGATCGCTATATGGGTAGCGTGTTTGTTACCCCAATGGGTGAGCGTGACCATCAGGCCAAAGTCACGGCAGCATACGAACAATGCAAACGCCTAGGCATGGGCGTTGATCACGGTCTTTAATAACCATCTAGGAGAAATAAACGTGGCACGTTTCAACGCAGAGAAAATCGCAAAAGCAATCACCCAAAACGTACGTGATGTTACAGACAAGCGTATTACCTTCGCCGAATTCGATGCGATTCAAAAAAGGCTATGGGACCAAGTTTCTCAAGGTGAGCAGAACATCATTGGTTCAGCCTGTAGCCGCAGGCACCAAGCAGTTAGCAAGATATTCCGCACTTACTAACCACCTAACCTAACGGAGAGCAACCATGAACCATTACGAGCAAAAGCAAAGCAACCGCAAAGAACGTCTTTTAGAATTGGCCGATCGCATGCAGTCCGCTTCTGACGCCGCATACACCAGAGCACACAAAATGGCTGAAATTATCCCAATGGGACAGCCAATTATGGTGGGCCACTATTCCGAAAAGTCCGACCGCGCTTACCGTGCCAAAATCTGGCGCACACAGGATCGCTGCCTAGAGCTCCAGCGGAAAGCAGAGTATTTCCGCAGTAAAGCGTTATCGGTAGGCAATGGCGGCATTTCAGCCGACGATCCAGAAGCGGTCGTAAAGCTCAAAGAAAAGCTTGTTAACCTTGAGCAATTGCAAGCCTCAATGAAAGCCGTTAATACCGCGCATAAGAAGTTTCTCAAAGATCCGGCGTCCTTAGACAATTCATGTCTGCCGGATTCTCTTAAAACTCGCATTCGCAACTATAAACCCAATTATACATGGGAACCGCACCCGTTCGCCCCGTTCGAGATGTCGAACAACAACGCCAACATTAAGCGCGTGCGCGACCGAATCAACGCCTTATCTGCCAATGCTACCGTAGAATCGTCAGAACGCTCTCAGGGCGAGATAACTATCCGAGAGGATACAGAGCAAAACCGCATTATGCTGCTATTCCCTAGCAAGCCTAGCGATGATATACGGGCCTTGCTAAAGTCTAACGGCTTCCGCTGGTCGCCCACTAATGGCGCATGGCAACGCCAACTAAACAATGGCGCTCGCTATGCCGCTGAATGTGTTTTAAAAAATATTCCGACCGCAGGAGTATCAGCATGAGCGGCAAACAATCAGCAGCAGTCGATCGCGCTCTGGCCCTAGTCGCGCAAGGCGCTACGCCCTACAGAGCTGCAAAGCTTGAACAGATAGCACTATCTACCATCTATCGCGCTATTAAACGTATAAAGGAGCAGCAAAAATGACACTCCAAGAACTGGATTTGGCCCGTCAGGGTCGCGACTATTGGGCGCAATATGTCAGATTAAACGGCTATGCTTTTAAACCAAATCGTGACGGCCTAGCCAAATTGAGCCGCAATCTTGACCTTAACATACCCCATCTCCAAAAGTGCATTACCAAATACCTAGAGATGTAAACCCATATATCGCACCCTATACGTCAATCTAAGGAGCAATAAACCATGAACGATAATATCCACGTCAGCGCACCACCTTACAACTCGCTTGCCGCATCACGCCAACACTACGATGAACTCTGGACAATGTTTACCGAGCTTTGGGAACAGAATACAAAGCTTCGAGAATCCCTCGCTAATCTGCTCCAGGACGCACAGAAGTATGGCATGGGCGAAAGCGAGTATTCTGGATCGCTGATTGAAGCAGCCCTAGCACTCGCTAAAGCTTCTCAACCGATATCGACAGACTAGCAACCGCCATCAGCATGAAATGGTCGGGTTCAGGTTCTCGGAACTTGGACGCGATCATTTTTGGCGTCCATTGCCGGATGTAGCGGTATTTCAGGGCGTCTTTGTACCTGCGACTAGGCATCACACGCCAGCCAAACTCGATCAGATCAGCGTCTAACGCATCTACGGGTTCTGGGCGACCCTTTGGTATGTCCTCATACATCTTGACGCGCTGAAGCTCGTCTATATGGCCGTGAGCGTATAGCCACTCAATCTGTGCTGCCTGTGGGGGATTAAACCAGGCCTGACAGCGATGCTCCAGGGATTTGCAGCGGCCTCGATATCGGCCCTCCCTGACATGCCGTGCCCAGTTATGCAACCTGTGGTGATCGAGTATAGCAGCCCCCGGCAAAGGCCAAATAAACGCAGATTCCTGGCGGAATGCGGATCAAATTGTGATTAGATATTATCTGATCTATTGGCGGTGTCTAGCTTGCGATGAGTAACTTTTGATAGTGGAACAAACTCGGCATGAATGGCAATCAACGCCTCGCCTTCGTGGTGCTTTGGCTTCGCGCCGAACTTCCATCTGCGCACCAAGTGTAATTGCTTGCCTATCATTAGTGATAGTTTGTAGAGCGTAACCCCGGATTCCTCTATTTCGGCAATTATCAGCTTGAAATCGCGCTCCGGGGGTAGAGTCATAGCTTATTAGCCACAAAATACTCGATAATCTCGCTAGTTCTGCTCATCTTGAGCTTGCCCATAGCCCGCCTTAGATGCTCTCTAACCGTCTTTGGGCTAACCCCGTAAAAATCGGCTATCTCGACCTGTTTGCTACCAGCGCCATAGGCTAGGAATATTTCCCGCTGGCGAGGGCTTAGGTCGGCAGGGTCGCGCATATGGCCTTGTGCCACGATAGGAGCGTTTCTACGAGCTGCTTGCAATCCTCTTGGTTACGCAGCCAGTAAATGTTAAAAAGCCCGTGTACGCGTTCCTGGTTGCCCTGGCGGGCCTTCTGGACACCGCCTCTCTCCGGCCTGACCTCGCATAGCATGGTTAGCCCGAACAGCTGGACGCTGAGATCCCAGTCCCCATTGGTCTTATGCACCCGGCAGCCGTATTCCTCCAGCCATCGGACAATATCATGCTGGTTGGTGTCGATCTTGCGTGCCCTCAAGGTTTCCCCGTCCATTTGTGCATCTGGTGCAAGGCCCATTCAATCGCAACCTGCCACCCACAACCGAATCCGCAGGCAAAGCCGACTATTAGCGCGATGAGTATTTCGGTCATGCCACCCGAACCTGCACAGGGATTACCTTGGTGCTCAGGAATAACATGTAGGCCATCTTGACCTCGGCGTGCATCGCCGTCTCAGGACCGTAAACCCTCTCGAATCCCCGCT
>Ga0184628_10001214_pt1 | contig 12851 bp, 13 predicted proteins | sample PLM4_5_b1_FD_133149 | JGI IMG/M metagenome (GOLD analysis project Ga0184628, IMG submission 133149) | Groundwater sediment microbial communities from an aquifer in East River, Colorado, USA - PLM4_5_b1 | ecosystem: Environmental > Terrestrial > Soil > Riparian zone | place: USA: East River... | reverse complement strand
CTCGTGAGCATTGCTCCGCACGGTGATGGCAAACGTCGTGTCGTGACCACAGCGTTGTGGGAAGCACTCGGTGTGTCTGTCGAGCGACGTGATCGAGCAGGCGCATTGCGCATCACAGATATCATGCAGCGATTTGGTTTCAAGCGCACGAAGGTTCGACCGAAGGGACAAGAAGTGCAGGCCGGATTCATTCAGGATGGTGAATTCGAAATCGATCATTCGGATATCGTTGAGCATGCTTCGACGTTGTTTGATAAATCGGAACCGGGAAAGGCGACAGTGCTGTGATCACCACATGTTGCGACAAACCAAACTTAACGTTTGGCTGGCGGCTCGGTTACGAAAACGAAAAAGAAGACACGTTAGTCGTGTTGCTGGAAAATGTGGTGTGCAAGAATTGCGATAGCAAATACACATTCAATACATTGAACGGTCAGGCGTGTCCGCTCGTGGCGGCATTTGACGACGATAAAGCGGTGACGGTGCGTGTGTCGTATGTCAGGCCAGTGGTGATGTGATGGACGACGATTCGCCGTTTGCGAAGTTCGACACACCAAGACCAGCAAAGAAAGTTGGTTGGTCCCATGTCGGCACTATGCGATGTCGTCAATGCAAGCATGAATGGCTTGTGCCGGTCGTTGCTGGCGGTGCGATTTCAAAAAAGTGTCCGAACTGCGGCAGCGATAAAAAAGTATTGAAAGATGGTTCTGTCGTGAACACACCGCCGCCGAGTAAATGAATGTTATGTGGTCATGACCTATTGACATTTAGGCCGATGTTACCGTTGAAACATCGGTAACACCGGGAACTTTGTTCCGTGACGAATTTTGGAAAAAACAGCTGCAAGTCGCTGAAGGCTCAGGCGTTAGGGGTCAAAATGGGGTGTTACTTGTTCCGTTGTTCCGCGTGAGTTCTAGGAGTTTCCTTGGGCCTATATTCTTACCTTGTACCTATTCCTATATTATATATAAATAAAAATAAGGTAACTAAGGTAACAAGGAGAACAAGGCAACCCCCTCGGATTTCCGGCCTGAAAAATTCAAAAAATTGTTACGGGTGTGTTCTGTGTCAAAAGGCGGTCTAGTAACGTGGCTTTACTAAGTTGCAAATTCGCTTGACATGCAGGCGCGGAACGTGCATTGTCCTTCGGTCTTATGGAAGTTGAACTCGAACAGGCCGAACAACAGGCCATTACTCATGCTCTTGACGCACTCACGTGGCGTCGTAAGGCGTTTGTCCGCGAGTACTTGAAGGATTTCAACGGCACTCGTGCGGCGATTCGCGCCGGGTATAGCGCCAAGACCGCAGGACAGATCGCCAATCTGTTGATGAAGGAAGACACGATTGCTGCGGCGATTGCACAAGGGGCCGAACAACTCGAAGAACGCATCAACATCACCAAAGACAAAGTGCTGTCAGAAATGACGGCATTGGCTACGTCGAGTCTTGACCACTACATCATCGATGATGAAACAGGACAAGTGAAGCTTGCGCCCGGCGCACCTGAAAATGCGATGTCGGCGGTCCAATCGGTTAAACGCAAGGTGACAGTTCGCACGGTCGGTAAGGGCGAAGAAGCCGAAACTATCAGAACATACGAAGTCGAAGTGAAGTTGTGGGACAAGCCTACGCCTTTGAAGTTGATCGGGCGGCACGTGGCGTTGTTCCCTGATCGTATCGAGCACACCGGCAAGGATGGCGGTCCGATTGAAACAGTCGGACGCATCGAGCGTGTCATTGTTGATCCAGTAAAGGAATAAGATATGACTCTTCACACAGTGTTGGTGGTTGTTGCGGCAGTTGTGTTCGCACTAGGCACGTTTCGTAAACTTGCAACAGTGGATGCGACGTGCGGCGGTCTGTTTTTCTTGACATTGGCGCAGTTGGTATAGCCAATGGACGAAATTCCCCGTCGCAATCGCATCGATAAACTCATACCCGCAGAAAAAGCCATCTACGATGCAGTTCAGGCTGTCGAAGAATTGCCTGCGCATCCGAAGTTGACTGATGCTGTGGTGTTGTTGCAAGCAGCACGTGAATCTGTCGCTGATTACGTTGATCGGCCTGATGACGTAGCTGTGAAACATTCGCCCGGCACGGAAAAACCAGAACTCAAAACACCCGGTGTTGATTCGTCGCAGCTGTAATGAGTCGTACGCTTCAGATACAGACAGCACGTGCGTATCTTCCACTTCTTGAACCGAATCGCTATAAAGGCGCGTGGGGTGGACGTGGTAGCGCCAAGTCTCATTTCTTTGGTGATGAGACTGTTGATAGATGTGTGCAAGGACCGACTCGTGTTGTCTGTATCCGCGAGTTTCAAACATCGTTGGAACAATCGGTTAAGCGACTGCTCGAAGACAAGATTCGTTTGTATGGACTCGAAGGCAATAGGTCTGATCAGTTTCGCATCATGAACAATCAGATTGAATCGCCGCATGACGGCATCATTATCTTTCAAGGTATGCAGGCACACAATGCTGTCAGCATCAAGTCTCTTGAAGGATTTGATATCGCATGGGTGGAAGAAGCGCAGTCGTTAAGTCAACGCTCGTTAGATCTGCTGCGTCCTACGTTGCGTAAGCCGGGCAGCGAACTCTGGTTCTCGTGGAATCCTGATCAACCCACCGATCCTGTTGACAAATTGCTTCGCGGCCCTGTGCCGCCGCCGCGCTCGTGCGTGGTTGGTACGACGTTTCGTGATAACCCTTGGTTCCCTTCTGAACTCCGCGAAGAAATGGAGTTCGACCGAGAACACGATTACGAGAAGTACGAACACATATGGGAAGGTGAATACGAATCTCACAGCGAAGCACGAGTCTTCAAGAACTGGAAAGTTGAAGAGTTCGAAACGCCTGCGGATGCGGTGTTTTATCCCGGCTCAGATTGGGGCTACTCTGTTGACCCGTCTGTGTTGCTGCGTATGTGGATTCGAAAGAATCCTGTTGGACAACCGGGCCGTGACACGTTGTTCATTGATCACGAAGTCTACAAGATCGGTTGCGAAATCGATCATCTGCCGCAGTTGTTCGACTCTATCGTTTGTCGCTGTGGTTGGGTGTCTGAAGCGAAGTGGCTTCCGTTTTCTCCGTGCAGCAATCCGGCGCACGGCATGCTACGTCCGTGGAAGATTCTTGCGGACAATGCTCGTCCTGAAACAATTTCTTACATGCAACGACACGGCTACCCGCGTATGGAAGCGTGTCTGAAGGGCAAGGATAGCGTTAAGGAAGGCGTTATCTTCTTGCAAGGCTACAACATCGTCGTGCATCCACGATGTAAGCACACAATAGACGAACTCAAAACGTATTCATACAAAACCGATCCGCTCACCGGCATGATTACCCCCATTCTTGAAGATAAGAAGAATCATGTAATCGATTCCATGCGGTATGGAGTAGAACCAATTCGTAAACCAAGAAAGAGTGCAACGTGGTAATTGCACTGGAAGGTAAGCCCCTCATGAGGTTGTATTTTACTCTTGTTGTGGTGGTTGTGCTTTTCGTTTTCATGCCTGTTGCGGACAAGGCATTCGCTACTCAACAGTCAATCATCACTGCGCATCAAATTCCAATGACTTCTTTCGCACGCTCGATTGCTCAGATCGGTGAGCGTCAGAAAGTGATCATTGTTGAAACGTACTACACGGAAAAAGATATGAAGATTCGTAGTTGTGAAGCAGTCTACGAATACACGCATGGTGATGAGGCAGCTGCTGTTACTAGTTGGCCTGTAGCCTGCCCATCTAATTAAGGACTCAAAGCACATGGCTGAAGAACAAACGGAACTTGTCAAAGCATCACCAGCAGAATTACGTGCGGCGGCTGATGTCATTCTTGATCGTCTTCAGTTCATGCGACAGGCTGGCTTGTCGTTCGAAGGTCTGCGTGATTTGTACGAAGCGTTAGGCTATGACCGACAACTGACCGTTGAGAGCATACGCGCACGCTATGCGCGTGGTGGTATCGCCGGGCGCGTGGTGGATGCGTTGCCAAAGGCGACGTGGCGTGGCGGTCTTGAACTCGTGGAAGATGAAGACCCGAAGAACGATACGGAGTTTGAAAAGACGTGGAAAGAACTCGACAAGCGTCTGAAAATTGTGCCGAAGTTTCAGCGTGTCGATATCCTGTCTGGTTTGACTTCGTATGCCGTGCTGTTGATCGGTGCGCCGGGCAACTTCAATGAAGAAATGCCGAAAGGCAACGGCACACCAGAGGGCATCACATCGTTAACACCCTTCTCAGGTGGTCTTGGTCCGCAGTGGGCATCGATGATGAATCGCACTGGGTTCAACGCTGCGGTGCGCACTGCGGGTGCTGATGCCACGATTGTGGAATTCGATAAAGACGTTCACAGTCCACGATTCGGATTGCCACAACTCTATAAGCTGAAACGTGTCGGCCTTGACGCGGCTGAAATGGGCGTCAACGTCCATTGGTCACGTGTTGTGCATGTCGCTGAAGAAGTTCTTGATGATGACGTGTTCAGCGCACCGTCTATCGAGCGTGTGTGGAATCTGCTTGACGATCTTGACAAGGTGACAGGCGGCGGTGCTGAAGCGTTCTGGTTGCGTGCGAATCAAGGTTTGAACATCAATCTTGACAAGGACATGGATCTTGGTGGACCCGATCCTGTGACCGGCGCTGAATCCGCTGAAATGGTCGCACTCAAAACCGAAATCGAAAAATACGTGCATCGCATGCAACGTGTGATGAAGACACGTGGCGCAGAGGTCAACACCCTCGGTAGCGATGTCGCGGAATTCGGCAACAACGCTGATGCGATTCTCACACAGATTGCAGGCGCGAAGGCGATTCCGAAACGTATCTTGACCGGCTCGGAAATGGGCGAACTCGCGTCGTCTCAGGACCGCGAGAACTGGCGGGATCAAGTGGTCGGCAGGCGTGAAGGTTATGCTGACCCGATGATTGTGCGTGTGTTGGTAGATCGATTGATCGATTACAACTACATGCCGAAGACGAAGAAGCCATACACGGTGCGCTTTGCTGCCATCACCACGATGACAGAAGATGAAAAAGCGGCTGGCGCAGTGAAGTGGACGACAGCAAACAAAGTTGCTGGTATGCCTGTGTTCACGGTCGATCAGATACGTGATTACTGGTATGCATTCCCGCCGTTGACACCTGAAGAAGTGAAAAAGAACACAGTTGAAGTGCCTGAACCAGCTGGTGCGCCCGGCGAAAAGAAAAAATTCCCGCGTGCGGCAGAAGGTGTAGAGGAAGATCAACAGCAGCAAAGCATGATCGATAAGATCGTCAGTGGCATTCAACGATTCTTAGGCGGTGCTGGCAGCGGCAACTTCGGACATGCAGGCAGACCCGGTGAAGTAGGGGGCAGTACGACGAATCCTGATGGCACGTGGAAATCAAGCGGCGGCTTCGAGCACACCGGCATTACGTGGAAACAACCCACTGACCCGAAGACAGGCCGCGCTATTCCGATCAAGGTGAAGACGGTCGAAGAAGCGGCTGAACATGTGCTCAACGGTCATGTAGTCGAAGTTGTTGACGTGCGCACGGCGCATACACTCATCGAAAAACTTGCAAAGATGGCGGCAGAAGCCAAAGCTGCTGGCAAGGATGCGAAAGATTACGATCTGTGTCAAGTCACCGTGGCAGGCAGCAGTATTTTCTGCGCAGAATCGTTGCGCACGAAAGAATATCCGAGTGGTGTGCCACGCATCGAAATGCCGCAGCTTGGCGGAACACCTGTCGAAGGTAGCGAAGCATCGAAGTTGCCGAAGCGTGTGGGCAGTAAGAACGAAGTTGACGGCTCGGCACATTTCATTGCGCATCTTCAAGGTATCGGCATTACGACGAAACGAGAAACGATACCGGCATCGCACTTACGTGCGAGTCAGCGTGAAATCATCGGGTCTAAAGTCGGCGGCATGATGACTTCGAAGAACTTTGATCCGTCTGAGGGTGAAATTTTCATTTCATCCGACAACTATGTGGTTGATGGACATCACCGTTGGGCCGCAGTTGTTGGACGTGACGCGGAAGATGGCGTGCTTGGCGATAAGCCAATGAAAGTGGTGCGTGTCAATGCACCAATTTCCGAAGTGTTGCACCTTGCGAATGCATGGTCACAGAAATTCGGTATCGCGCAAGCAGCTGGCGTGACACGTCAGGCCGAAGCAACCGGTCTTCAGAACGCAGTACGTCATGCAGCCGAACAGGAAGAAAAAATTGTTGTCGCGTTGAGCGAAGCAATCGAGCAAAACCGTGTTGATGTGATTGACAACATTCTTGGTATCAAACGTGAACCGATTGCTCCACCTGTAGCTGCTGAACCACCAATTGTGATCGTCAACAATGTCCCTGCTGAAAAACCCGTTGCCCCTATCTCTATGAGGAAGAAAATCGAGTACGACGATCAAGGAAGAATCGTCGGAATTACCAAGGTGCCAAGTCATGAGTCTGATTAACATTTTGAGAGAACCGGACAGCAATGGATTACGTGTGCCGGATCAAGTTGAAGACACCCTGCTAGTGAAAACAGAGGGTGAGACGGAAAACGAAAACGAACGTGTGACGTTTGTCGAATATCGGTTTCCGAACTCAGATGTAATCGTCCATCGATCTTGTCACCTAACGTTAAAGAAGATGCCGATTGATATGTCAGGCATCGCACAGCCGTTAATCTAAGGGAGTTAGTCAGATGCACAACAAGCGTAATCTACGTCTCAGGTCGTTTCTTGCGGGTGGTATTCGTTGGGCTAACTCGCAGGCTATGTGTACGCAGTTCAAAATTGACATTTTGAACGGCTTGCACGCATTCGGTACGAGTGTCGTTCGTGGTGCTACCACGAAAGATTCATTCAAGTTGGCGTTGTATCTGGCGTCTGCGTCTCGTGGTGCTGGCGATACGGTGTACAACACCACAGGTGAACTCGCTGCGTCAGGCAATTACACAGCTGGCGGTAACGCTGTGACCAATGCGACTGTGCCTGCGGCGACAGGCACAACGGCATTCTGGACACCCTCGGCATCCGTATCGTGGGCGAACTTGACAAGCAGCGGTTCGTTTGACGCGGCGTTGTTGTACAACGATACGTCTGCAAGCAAACTGGCAGTTGCTGTGTTCACGTTCGGCGCACAGAACGTTACGGCAGGTACGTTCACCTTGACCATGCCGACTAACGACGCATCAACTGGATTGCTGCGCATTGCGTAATTCATTTTGAAAATCAACAGTCTACAAGTCGTAGACTGTTGATTTTTCAGAACGGACTTTAGTCTAAATGCCTGCTGCCCTTGTTCAAACGGTAAAGACCATCGATAACGATGCTTCAACAACATCTGTTACGAGTTCTTTGACGTTTATAGCTGGCAACATGGCGTTGCTCGGCATCTTGCAATATCGAGGGGCTGGCGCACGAACTATTACGAGTGTGATGCTCGATGGCACAACGCCTTTACAACTAGATAAGGAACTGGCGCAGGCGAGTGACGGTGCTGCGAAGGCGCACGTGTACAGTCTGAACAACGTGTCGGCTGGCGCACACACGGTCACGGTGACGTGGGCGACAGGTGGTCCTGATCTAGTGACAATGTTCTTCCACGAAGTTTCTGGTGTTACGACAGGCAGTCCGTATGTAGATGGCTCAGGGGCAGCTGCGACAAACACAGGTTTGAATAATGCAGCGTCTGGTAATTTCATAACACTAGCCGACAGTTTCATGTATGGACTGCTGTCGCTTGATACCAGTTCAACTGGATTTACGCTTACGCAAGGTTCCGGTTGGTCGATTACTGATGCGACAAATGGAAAACATACGAGCGCGGCTTTGTGTGGTGGGGCTGAATACAAAGCGAATCCCGGTAACAATTAGCACAACGCAACATGGGTAGCACATCCGAACACTGAGTGGATATCTATCGGGTTCGCTTATAAGGCTATTCCGCCGCCGCCGCCTACGATTTATCGTGGGATAGTGCCAACACAGAGGATGGGTTAAGTGTTAAATCTTAAATCGACAGATAAAATTTCTCTCATCACATCGAGTGTTGCGGACCTTGATACGGTTGTCTCGTTTCCTGACTTTACTGTATCGACAGAAGCGCAAACCATTGATCGTCAAGTCACGAAAATCAGTACAGCGACGACAACTGATATATGCGCAGCACCGAGTTCGGGCGTTGACCGTAACGTAAAAAGTATTTCGATTAAGAACACACACGCATCCACGGCAAACACAGTAACACCGCAACTGAATGTCAGTGGCACGCTATACGAACTCGCGGCTGACTGTATTTTGTTGGCCGGTGAATCGTTGGTGATGAACGCTGATGGTGTGTGGTTCCACTATGACGCCAATGGCGGTGTCTACGGACAAAGTTTGCCAACTGCGTCTGATACCGTAGTCGGTGGTATCGAAGTAGCCACACAAGCGGAAATGGAAGCGGGATCGTCAACTACGTTAGCAGTAACGCCGGGACGATTGCAGTTTCATCCTGCCGCCGCGAAATTTTGGGTGATCTTTACTGGTAACAGTACGACGATCACTGCGTCATACAACATGACTTCGATCACAGACGGCACTACACAGGCCACAGTGACGATTGCCACAGACTTTTCAAGTTCAGCGTGGTGTGTGCTTGCTACAGCAGTTGCTGCGGCGGCGACAGCAGCAGGCACACGGTTAGCTTCGTGTTTGACGATGGCTGCGGGAAGCATCATTGTGTTTTGCGTAGACGGCGCGGCAACAACTGCATTGGCAGACCCAACCTCATGGTGTGTTGTTGGATTTGGAGATCAATAAAGTGAAGATTCAAACCGCAGCAGTAGCGATTACACTGAATAACGGCGAACTCGCTGTGATGCAGTTCATTACCCAAGGACGCGGCAATCATTTGCCGATAGGTGCTCAGTGGGTCACGGAAGATCAATGGACACGTGAACCGTCTGAAGACAACATCAAGAGCGAAGTATTGAAAACGTTCAAAGGACACGTAGAACAGCCTGTTTCATGGCGCATCATTTCTAACGACATGCTTCCTGTGGATCGCACCTACCGTGCGGCATGGGTAGATGTTGCCGGTGTTATTGCGCATGACATGAACAAGGCTCGTGATATCCATCGTGATCTGATTCGACGTGCGCGAGTACCGAAATTAGCGACTCTTGATGCAGCTTACATGCGTGCGACAGAAGAAGGATCGGATATCGCAAAAATCGTGGAAGCAAAAAATGTTCTACGTGATTTACCTGCGGATTCTGCTATTGATGCTGCACAAACCATCGAGCAGCTAAAGAGCTTTTGGCCGGAAGATTTAATCTAATCACATGGCACGTCGCGGTATAGTTGATAAAGAGTTTGTTTCAACTGTAGACCCTGATTTCAAAAAGGGTCTGGTTGATGCTGACTTTGCGGTTGCTGGCGGCTCGTCTAACGTCACCGTAGCACTTACAGGCATATCGACAGCAACGGCTGTTGGAACGTTTGCACTTGCTGTTACGGTTGCGTTAAGCGGTGTTGCTGCATCTGCGTCAACTGGTACTGTCACACCAACTAACAGTGTTGCGATTACGAGTGTAATCGGCACAGGCAGTGTTGGTGCGCTCACTCCGACATTATCAAAAGCAGTTAGCGGGAATGCAGGCACTGGTAATGCAGGCACGCTCACACCAACGAACACCGAAGCGATAACCACAGTTGTTGCGACAGGCGCAGTTGGCACACTGACGCCTGATGTTGGTTATGGCGCATCGTTGTCAGGTGTGAGCGCAACGGGTGCAGTCGGCACACTGACGCCTGTTGTGAGTGTTGCGCAAACCGGCGTAGCAGCGACAGGCGCACCGGGAAATCTCACACCAAGTGCTGTTGTACCGCTGAGCGGTGTATCAGCGACAGGTGCTGTCGGCACGCTGACCCCAACATCTGATCAAATCGTTGCGTTGAGCGGTGTATCAGCGACAGGTGCTGTTGGCACGCTGGGTGTATCGAATAGCGAAGCGTTGACCGGTACACCGGCTACAGGCGCGTCAGGCGTGCTGTCGCCCTCGGCATCAGTAGCCACGTCAGGCGTCGTTGCGACAGGTGCTGTCGGCACGCTTGTCGTAATAGACGCACCGCCCTTAGTTAGCACTCTTGCGACAGGTGCAACGGGTAGCTTTGCCAACACCACAGTAGTTGCTATTTCAGGTGTACAGGCGACTGGTGCAGTCGGCACGCTCACCCCTGACACTGGTGCGTTCGCTGCGTTGTCTGGTGTCTCAGCAACCGGCGCAACCGGCACGATGGCAGTATCATCCGTCGTTCCGACAACTGGCGTTAATACGTCTGGTATTGTTGGAACTGTTGTTGCCGGTGACACACGCAGTGCGTCAGGTGTTTTATCAACCGGTGCTGTTGGGTCAACAACCATCAGTTCTGCGGTTGCACTTAACGGTGCGGTCGGCACATCGAGCACCGGCACTCTGTCGCCCTCTATTGAAGGCGACGTAACGATTGCGTTGTCTGGTGTCAGTGCGCAGGGCCGTGTTGGTACGCTTAGCAGTGGGGTACCGGTTCCCGAAGGCGGCTCATTCTCGTGGCGCGATGAGCCTAAAAAGAAACAGCAACCGAAACCGCAACCACAAGTCATTACCATTGCTCTTAGCGGCGTAGGAGCACACGCGCAACTTGGTCAAGTATCGAATGACGTTTCCGTTACCGCACGCACAGTATCTGCGCGTACGAGTATTAACAGCGTCATACAATCATGTGTAGCGTCTATGTCTTCTGTCCGTGCGGTTACTGGCGTGACAAGCATGCAGCCGCACGCACGTAATCACTACAAGACCTACACTATTGAAGAAATGAACGCAATCATTCTTTACCTAGACGAATTGGATGACCAATCGTGATTGATTACACGGCGACGGCTCGTTTATTGGTGCGTGCTAGATTGCTTGTGCTCGGCAACGCGAACAGCGGCAATCATGGTCATGCTGGTCGTCCCGGTCAGGTGGGCGGCAGTGCGCCGAACAGTGATCCGGTCTTGGCTGCACAACGCGAAGAAGGCATTGCTGCGGTCGGCAAGCTGTTGGATCGTGCCATCAATGAAGCGGAATACGCTGTTGATGAAGAATCGTCGTGGGACAATCTTGATAGCAGCATTCAGACCGAAGCCGAACAGAAGTGGAAAGCCGAAGAATACGAAAGCGGCAGTGTCGAGGTTGATGACTCGGAAATCATTAACGATATCGAACGAGAACTCGGCAAAGACAACGACGAAATCATCGCTAAAACCGAAACCAATACCGAAGCAATTTTATATAGCGGTAATGATTTCAAAGATGGCTACGCTGATTGGCCTGCTAATCCGGCGTTGCCGTTTGATGAAACCGATCTGCAAGCGTCTTTGTTAAATGCTCATGAAATAGATTTCAGCACAGTTGAAATCGGTGAACATGGTGCTGAACAAGAAGGTGTTGCGGAAATCGAAAACATCGAAGATGTTCGGTTCATGGATGGCACTCCATTAACCGAACGTGAACAAAAAATTCTAACTGATACATGGAATAACGAATACGCAAAGCAATTTGAGCGTGAACGTGAAAACGCTTTGTCAAGCGAATCGTACTACGAACAACGCAACCAGTTAGAAGAAGAAGAACTTAACAACCAGTGGAGCAATTTTAGCGACGACGAAAAACTCAGCATCGCCAACAACCAAGGTCTACTCACCAACCGCAAGGTCAAAGGCAACGGCGAGGAACCCTCGGAGTGGGTGACAGGCACGAATGCCGGTGAATCAGCACAAGATGACGAGTACGCACGCACACGTGCGATTGCCAACAAACTTGCGGAACTCCGCACGTCGCAGTTGTACGATGAACGTAAGATTGGTGAAGACGTATCAGATCGATTCTTTGTAGAAAAAGACATCGTTACGGGTTTTTACTTCATCAAAGATAAGCAAACCGGTCAAAATTACAAATCACCAAATAACGGTTATTTGAATCCGGCGACTGCTGCTGCTGAAGCTGTTTACGTAAACAATAATCATAAAGCTTCGCCGCCTGACCCTGATAAATTAATCACGAATATTTGGGATAGTTGGAAAAATTCATCATCTAATGACGCAAGTTTAGTGTTTCAGATTGCCACAGCGGAAGAACTCGGCGGCTACCATCGTATATCTGACGCAGATAAACAACGTGTGATGGCAGACACTACACCGACAGAATTCGCAGCCATGAAAGCCTACGCACGTGCGCAGTGGGAAACTACGCAGTATGTTATGCGCCGGGCCGGTATGGATTCTGTTGAAGTGTATCGCGGGTTGATGCTCGATGGTGATTTGGTTGATCAGACGAAGCACGAGTTGTATCAGGCTGCACCCGGTGGTATTCGGCCCGGTGATATGCGTTATCGTAAGATGACGCCGCAGATCAATACAGAAAATTCATCACCGAATTTAGTGCAAGTTCGGATGATGACGGACGACGGTCCGACAAATTTTTCTGTCATGGTAGAGATACCAACAAATTTACCTGCGTCATACCCCATAGAAAAATACGCACTTGAATTGGCTACGCCGAGATTGCAAGAAGCTGCAAATCAAAGCTATGGCGGTATAAAAACACAGCTGCCTGACTTGAGCCTTCAGCGATCTGGACTGCAATCAACGACGACGAAAGCCAATGTAGCGAATGAATGGAACGGTATCGGGGGATTGATGCCGCCAAACCCGACTCGTGTCGTGACACGTTCTAGGGTGCCATCTACGTCTGTGATTTCTCTGCCGGTGTTCGGACAGAACATCCAAGATGAACAAGAGGTCGTAGTGATCGGCACAAAAGATCGATGGGATTGGGATGCATGGCTGAAGAGTGCG
>Ga0184628_10001213_pt1 | contig 12852 bp, 13 predicted proteins | sample PLM4_5_b1_FD_133149 | JGI IMG/M metagenome (GOLD analysis project Ga0184628, IMG submission 133149) | Groundwater sediment microbial communities from an aquifer in East River, Colorado, USA - PLM4_5_b1 | ecosystem: Environmental > Terrestrial > Soil > Riparian zone | place: USA: East River... | reverse complement strand
ATACGATGTGGAATTGTTCAATCGCGTCCGGGGAAAAGTCGAAGAGGAGCTTGAATCTCTCCGTGGCATTCTGGGCTCAATGGATCCTACATTGCTGGGCGCGCTGGACACGTCCATGCGGAAATCGCTGCATCAACTGGAGTCTTTACGCGCGCGATATATCTACGCTGCCACAAGACAAGATGAAATGCTTGCCAGGCACGTTGATGGAATCGGGAATTCGTTGTTTCCAGACAGGAAATTCCAAGAGCGTATTCTCAATGTGACTTCGTTTCTGTCGCGGTACGGGATCAGAATGATTCGAAGCCTCGATGAGTCGCTGAGTCTCGATTCCAGGCAGCATCAGCTGGTTGAAATTTAGGATCGGACATGAAAATTGGCATAACGTGTTATCCGACATATGGGGGAAGCGGAGTTGTGGCGACCGAACTCGGGAAGGAATTGGCTTCCCGTGGCCATGATGTTCACTTTATCAGCTATGCCTTTCCGATTCGACTGACGTTAAGCGAGCGAATCTTCTTTCATGAAGTGGAGGTTCGGACATACCCGCTGTTCGAGTACCCGCCCTATGATCTTGTTTTGGCTACAAAGATGGCGGAAGTGATAACCCGCTACGATCTGGACATTCTGCATGTGCACTATGCCATTCCACATTCCATCAGTGCATATCTTGCACGCATGATGCTGGCGGATCGGAAAGTCCCATTTGTAACGACGCTTCATGGAACAGATATTACGCTGGTCGGAAATGACCGATCGTACTTGCCGATCACCCGCTTCGGAATTGAACAGAGTGATGCAGTCACCGCAGTTTCAAAATTTCTGCTGCGCCGAACAGTGGAAGAGTTTCAGATTCACCGTCCCATAACTGTAGTTCCTAATTTCGTCGATTGTAACGTGTACAACAGGACCTCAGATCCGGCGCTCCGCGGGCGTTTCGCGGAATCTGACGAAGCAATTTTGATCCAAATCTCAAACTTCCGGCCACTGAAGCGGATCGAAGATGTGATTGCGATCTTTGCAAAGGTTCTCAAGCATTGCCGCGCAAAGCTGCTAATGGTTGGCGATGGTCCTGAGCGGCCCAAGGCAGAATGGTTAGCTGGTACGCTTGGAATATCCGACCACGTTCTTTTTCTGGGAAAGCAAAACGATATGGCTCAGCTCCTTTCCATGGCGGATGTAATGTTGTTTCCCAGCGAAAATGAGTCGTTTGGCCTTGTGGCGCTGGAAGCGATGGCATGCGAAGTGCCGGTCATTGCAACGCATATCGGAGGAATTCCCGAAGTTGTGGAACATGGGCAGGACGGATATTTGTTCAATGTCGGTGACACTGACGGAATGTCTGCAGCCTGCGTGGAACTGCTTGAAAACCCGGAGCATCGGCTGGAGATGGGACAGCAGGCTCGACAGCATGCCCAACGCGATTTTTGTGCAAGTAAGATTGTAAAACGCTACGAAGAGCTTTACCGCCAGACTCTCGCATCAGCGAACAGGTCCTCGGATATTCGCTAAAGTCACATTTCCACCCGCCGATACCATATCCACAGGGAATGGGAGAAAGTAGCATGAGAACACGAAGTTGCAGCTTTCCCGTCAAAGACTGACAGAACCAGGCCGGTGACGGATTTCTGGTTCGGAAATGGGGTACAAATCCATGGTTAAGTCGTATGTATCTGAGGATCTCCTTCTGGACCCGGAAATGCGTAGTTCCAAAGTGCTCGATTTCGAGCGCCAGTTGCTCGGGAAAGTTGTGGGACAGGATCGCGCGGTTCGACGGATCGTGAATATGTACCAGATTTACATGGCGGGAATGGCCTCGCCAGGCCGTCCGGTTGGAAATCTCCTTTTCCTTGGCCCGACGGGTTCAGGCAAGACCAGAGTAGTCGAGGCTTCGGCCGAGATCTTGTTCGGTAGCCCCCGTGCCTATATCAAAATCGATTGTGCGGAGTTTCAGCACAGCCATGAGATCGCAAAGCTGATTGGGTCTCCTCCGGGATATCTTGGACACCGCGAGACTCCCCCGATACTGACTCAGGAGGCCATCGATCAGTACCATACCGACGATTTGAAGCTGAGCATGATCCTCTTCGACGAGATCGAGAAAGCAAATGACGCCGTCTGGCAGCTATTACTGGGCATTCTGGACAAGGCGACGCTAACGCTTGGCGACAACCGGAAAGTCGACTTATCGCGCTGCCTGATTTTTATGACTTCGAATCTCGGAGCCTTTGAAATGAGCGAGATAGCGCACGGAGGCATCGGCTTTACGTCACATTCGAGTCACAGCGACGAAGAATTGGCGGACATGGATCGAAAGATGTACCGAACGGCTTTGGAGTCGGCCAAGCGGAAGTTTTCTCCGGAGTTCATGAATCGGTTGGATAAGGTTGTGGTGTTCAGGACTCTGTCGGCGAGTGACATGCGCCAGATTCTCGATATTGAGCTGAACGAGGTCCAAATCCGAATAATGTCATCGCAAACGGAAAACCAGTTCATCTTCAGATGCACCACCGAAGCCAGGGACTTCCTGCTTCGAGAGGGCACGGATGTAAAGTACGGTGCTAGGCACCTCAAAAGGGCCATAGAACGACACTTGGTGTTCCCACTGTCGAACCTGATTGCAACTGGACAGATCGGTGTGGGTGACGTCATAAAGATCGACATGGGGCCTTCTGGGGAGAAGCTGGCCTTTTCGAAGGAGCGCATCATGTCCAGTCTAACGGCCAGTGAGGGGGGGAACCTTCTTGGAATCTCAGTTCGAAAGCAAGTTAAAGGCGATAGTAAGGCGGCATCCGGAGTGAAATAGTCGGATCGATCCGTAAACTGCTGAAACATATAGGCCAAACTCCAAAGTTTGGCCTATTTCTTTTGGGAGAAGGACTAAAGCCGGCGAGCGGACTTGAACCGCTGGCCTGCTGATTACGAATCAGCTGCTCTACCAACTGAGCTACGCCGGCAAAAAAATGCTCACCCCAATGGGGTGAGCAGTAGTCGTAAAGAGAAAAGAATTGTTGAATCCGCAAGAGCGAGATTCAAGCTCCAGTGGACCTAATTTAAATAGGGGGTTGGGGGTTGTCAACGAATTATTTTCCCGGCTTATCAAAGCGTTCAGTCCGTTGCGGTTAACCCACTGCTCCGGAAATGGCTTTCACTACTCGCCGTTCTCTTTCCTTGTAAGTTCTTGATCTAGTTTAAGTTGGATGATTCCAACGTCTTCCGGGCGATCAAATACGCGATTTGGAAAGACGGACTTCATCAGGATTCGCGCTCCCCCGAGGCCGAATCCTGCGAAGATGCAGATGCCCAAAAGCAGTCCGATAAACGTAAACACCGTGACGATAATTGGGCCTAATCCGAGACCGGGTTCTGGCTCATTCCAAGTCACCTTGGATGCATAGTGGACCTGATCCAAAAGCGATTGAATTACGGATGTGTCGGAAGTGTTGGAGACGATCGCGAGAAGTGGTCCGATTCGCTTTCGAGTGCCGGCGAGACTTGGTGCGGCTACATCAATCTGCTCCGCGTACTTTCTTGCGATCTGTTGAGTGGGATAAAGAACCAACAGAAGGCGTACTGTCTTTCCGTTTATCCGATAGTCCGCCGAAGCCGCCTCCGCACTCGAATCAAAACCAAGCGCTGATGGATCGACTCCTTCAACTTTTTCTAAATTCGAAGCGGCGAGAATGTATTCTTCGCTTCCAGAAATGAGATTTGAAGTTGGCAGTCGATTGGAGAGAGGTGGTCGTTGTGAGCGTCCCAGGATATTTCTAGACAATATACCTGCCACACTTTCCACAGATTCAAACTTGCCTTCCAATCGAACCACATAGCTGGACTGCCAGAAATAATAAGTCGTTCTGCCCTGGAAGCTCTCCGCGCCGGCGGAAAAACTGGAGGAGGAAACGCCTTCAATTCTTCGACGATTCGTGAAGAACCCATACGCTGCGCTGGCATCCGAAAGCTGGAATAATGTGACACGGATCTGTCCTGAAGAGCTTTGCCATGCCTGCACGGTCACGTCCTTCATTCCGTACGTGCGAAGACTTGAAGCAAGTTTCGTATCAAACTGTTCGATATTGGATTCGTTGAACGTCGCGGCATTGCGAACCGCCGTCCACCCCGGAAGGGAGTTGACCGATTGAATGAGAGAAGCCTGTCCCTGCCCCTGTATCGCTGAAGTCAGAACAAGTAGCAGCAAACAGCTTCGCAACCAGTTTTGAAACATTTCAATTCAGTCCCACGTCGAACCACTCGATCCGGACTATTTTTTCTCGATTGAGCTGGCAGTCTTAATTCCGCTGAGAGTATCTGCGTAGGATCTTACACCGTCCAGAAGAGACTCGGCAATATGTTGACGGTAGGCGGGAGTTCGAAGAACTTTTTCTTCGTCGGGGTTGCTGATGAAACTGACCTCCGCAAGAATCGATGGCATATTTGCTCCGATGAGAACTACAAAGGGAGCCTGCTTGACCCCTCGATCCGGCCCTGTTCCTTTGGCCTTCGACATTGCGGTCTGGACGCGTTGAGCAAGTTCACGGGATTCCGTCACTTTTTCAGAAAGGACAATCCTCTGTACGAGATCGGAAAGTTCATGCACCGATTTATCCGAACCCGCATTTTCACGGGACGCTGTATCCAGCGCGTCCTTGGAAGTCGTGAAATTCAGAAAGAATGTTTCGACGCCCCGTACAGTCTTCGTCCTGCTTGAGTTTGCATGAATCGAAATAAACAAGTCCGCTTCCTGCTGGTTGGCAATTGCCGTGCGAGTTTCAAGCGCCACAAACGAGTCGTCGTTTCGCGTCATCACGACTTCAGCGCCAATTTCCGTTTCGATGAGAATCTTGAGCCGCTTTGCCACGTCAAGAACAAGATCCTTTTCTGAATACCCGGTGGGGCCGATGCTTCCGGTGTCACGGCCGCCATGACCGGCGTCAATAACGACGCGAGTGACCTTCAATCCCAGACTTCGGATCAGCGTCCTGTTTCCCAGACTTGTTGGTTTTGCGGTTGATGCCATCCTGGGGCCGGGATCGACAACTTTGTCCGCCACCCGTTCGGCAGTCTTGATTTCGGGTTTGACCTCTGGCGATGCGACCACAGGAGAAGGTGCAGCAGGAGTTGCCGCCGCCACAGACAATGCGGCAGGTACAGAAACAGGCGTCGCAACCGGTGATGCCGGCTGAACATTTTCCGTAATTGCGCGTCGCGGCGCAGGCTCGACGGGTGCGGGAATAGCTGTATCGCTTTCACCCACGACATCGATGATCAGACGGTCCGGATCCCGCAGCGTGAACGAAGTTGCGCGCAGCATTGTACCCAGGTCCAACACCACGCGAACCGTGCCAGCGTCATACTGGCCAATTCGGATCTTCTGCAGCAGTCCTGATTCAACAGGCCATTCTTTACTTAGGAGTGATGGGTTCAGATGGGCATTTGCAATATCAATGTACACACGATTCGGCGATTTCGCTTCGCCCTGCTTAAACCGGACCTCTCCACTCAGATCCACTACGACACGAAGCGACTTATCCGCTGGCCAGTACCGTATGTTGTCAACGGTCACCTTTTCTCCAGGCTTTGCTTCCGCTTGAGCAGCAGCCTTTGATTCTTTTGCTTCCTTTGAATCTTTTAGATCATTTAACTCCGCCACGCTTGTATCGGGTACTTTCGGTGCTGCTTCGACGGCCGAACTCAAAGCTGCGATATCTCGTTCAGCTGATTTCCGGAATGGACTTTGAGGGTATTCATGCACAAGAAAATTCAGCGTCTTGATTGCATTCTTATTATCGTTGATGCTTTCGTAAAGCCGGGCGATAGCAAGAAGGGCATCATCGGCGTAGCTCGTTTTCGGTGTAATCAGGTAGACGCGCTCGTATGCATTGATGACTCTCAATACCTCGGCGCGGGTCTGCTCGGACTGAGACTTTTCGTTGAGAGTCTTGGCCGCCTGCTGAGCCGAATTAAAGGCACTGGTCGCCTGTTGTGACAGAGAGCTCTGGGCAGTGGCGGTCGAAGCTGCAATGACTGCAGACAATAAAACGGTAATAGCTCTCTTCCCGATCATTTACTTAACAGGCTCAATGTTGGAAAAGTGACGAACTCCGCGTTCATCCATCCATTTTGAAATTGGGGCAATCGCAGGTTCCTGCGGCTTTTCCGGTGAACTGGCCGCAACCACGGAATCAATCCTGGGCGTTGCAACCGGCTTCGGAGCAGCGACTGGCGCCAGCGGTGTGGCCGGACTACTCTTGAGGCTGGATGCAATCTTTGCCGGCGAAGGTTTCGTATAGGCTGCGCGAATTTTTCGAACGTAGTTCCGTGTTTCCGCATATGGTGGAATCTTCTGAATTCGCGCTACAAGATTCTCGCCAGCATTATACGCGGCAAGTGAAAGATCCACATTGCCGTCAAACATCTGGAGCAGGTATTTGATGTAGCGAACGCCGCCTTCTATGTTCTGCCGGGGATCGAAGAAATTCGAAACTCCAAAGCGACGTCCGGTTTCCGGAATCAACTGCATTAATCCCATCGCCCCCTTTGGAGAAACTGCCCATGGGTTGTAATTCGATTCAGTTCGGATCATGGCATCAATCAGATTCGGGTCTACGCCATTGCTTCGCGCTATCGATTCGACCAGTGGCCGATATCGATCGGACGTCTGGTCTTCAACCGATGGCAAAGCCTTTGGACGTTGAACTTCCGTGTTTGCGGGTAATCCTACGGGTGCCGGTACGGCTACATCGACATTGGATACAGCGGTAGATAAGGAGTTGCCCTCCCAGTGAAGAGTCGTCTTATCTTCCGCTCGCAAAACATTCGGAGCAACACATAACACCGCGACACCGCCGATCACCAGCATGCCTGAGAGTCGTTTTTGCATTTTGACCACAATCCGAAGTGGTCAGGCTCTTAGTACCAGCCACGATATTGTACACGGCTTGTAAAGCCTGATCTATCTTTTCGGCGTCCTTGCCTCCAGCCTGTGCAAAGTCAGGGCGCCCCCCGCCACTTCCTCCGACGATTTCGGCTACTTTCTGTATGATGTTCCCAGCGCGGAACTTCTTCTGAAGATCCTTTGAAACGAAACCTACCAGCGCTACCTTGCCGCTCGATGCTACGCCGAGGACAACTACGCCAGAAGCGATTTTTGCGCCTATTTGTTCGGCCAATTCCCGCAGAACTGACTGGTCTACCCCGTTGACCTGGGCCGAAATAACGGTCGTCCCCTTCAATCGTTTTTGGCTTGCAATAATGCTGTCAATAAGGATCCTTCATCAGTTCGGTGACAAAGGACGAGAGTTCGAATAGGAACGTACCCTTGAATCCAAGCAGCGTGCCCTGACGAATTCCACATCGCATGATCTTTCTCATGACATAACCACGGCCGTCGTTGGCGGGCAGAATTCCATCGCAGATCAGACGTCGAGGCCTTGACGTGATCTGCAATGAGATATCGGAGCTCGTAGAAGCGCCTACTCTTGTTCCCAGTAGTTGCGCGGCCCTCTCCATGATTGGGCGAAATAAGTCGGGTTCAAAATTACTGATCCTACCCTGAAGTACGAGAGCGATTCGCACAAGACCCATGCCAGTGTCGATGGATGGCTTAGGCACCGGAACGAGATGTTCCTTCTCGTTCCGGTTATACTGCATGAGCACGAGGTTGCAGATTTCAATGTAACGGCCGCAGTCACATGGAAACGCGCAGTTCGTGTGTCCGAGCTCGCTGACGCCTGGTCCAAAATCGTAGTAGATTTCAGAGCAAGGCCCACAGGGACCGGTTTATGCCATTTGCCAAAAATTATCCGCTTCATCCAATCGGACAATGCGGTCTCGCCCCACTCCTGCTTTTTCCGCCCGGATCTTTTCGGCTTCGTCATCTTCGCGAAAGACGGTGTTTCACAAACGGTCTGGAGGCAAATTGAACTCTTTGGTCAGAAGCTCCCGGTGGTATGCGATGGCCTTTTCCTTGAAATAGTCGCCAAACGAGAAATTGCCAAGCATTTCGAAGAACGTTCCATGTCTTCGCGTGTGGCCGACTTCATCGAGGTCATTGTGTTTACCGCCAGCGCGCACGAATTTCTGGCAGCTTGCCGCAGTGGAGTATGGACATTGTTCTCGTCGAGTAACAGGTCTTTGAACTGATTCATTCCTGCATTGATGAATAGAAGCGTCGTCGAATTTCGTTACTGTTCATGAAGCTGTTCCAGTTCCTCTCGTATTTCGTCTTCCGGGTATCCAAGGCGTGCCAGAGTCCGGTAAAGCCGGTTTGCGTCTCTGCGGTCGATTGGCGCCTGCAATTTCCAATCGATCATTTTAGCCCGGACGACGTGGTGGAGCGAAGGCCAGTCATTGACGGAGATCGCCAGTTCCACAATCTCCGCCGAAACTCCGCTGTTCAGCAGTTCCTCACGAACGAGCGAAGGATGAAAGCCCTGCCGTTTGACGACAAAATTGCCGGCATATCGGGCATCGTCGAGATACCGTTTCTTCAGCAGTTCTGAGATTGTTTCTTCCGGGACTTCGCCAAACCTGGTGGCCAGTTTTTCCCGAAGTTGAGCGACCGTGTAATCCCGCCGCCGCAATAGTTTCAAAGCCTGATGATAGATTTGATCCACTATTCGGCTATCCTAACAGGACGATGCGGTTCGCAAAACTTGTCCTGCCTTTACTGATTCTGATTTCCGGAGGTTGTGGATACCAGTTGGCCACGAAGCGCGCCAATGCCGGGGATGGAAAAACAATCGCGGTCCCCACATTCACAAACTCCTCCACAACGTATCGAGTCGAACAGCGCCTCAGTGAATCCCTTCGTCGTGAACTCATACAACGCACGCGTTACAAGGTTGTCTCCGGATCGACGGGTGACGTTCTTGTTTCGGGAGAAGTGCTGCGTTATGGAGCTTCCCCGAGTACCATCAACAGCGGCCGCGCGTCATCCTACGTTATTTCAGTGGAAGTCAGGGTAGTGGTTACCGATACGCATTCGGGCGAAGTGCTGTATCAGAACCCGTACATGCGATTTCAGGAAAACTTTGAAATGGCTCCGAACTCCGCCGAATTTGTACCGGAAGAGCCTGCGGCCGTGGATCGCGTGGCAGGGACCTTTGCTTCGTCGCTTGTCGCTTTGCTCATAAACCGTACACCATGAAGATCGCTGATTTTCGTCAGTATCGAGCCAGGTCGTCGGACAATGTGTTCGTTTTTGTCTGCGAAGATGATTTCCTCATCGAAGAATCCCGCGGTGTCTGGACTGGATCATTTGAGGGCAACTGGCTGCTCGAGAAACTTCATGTGAAAGAATTTGAAGAAATTCAATTCGCTCAATTGATGGACGACGCTTTGACGCCGTCCCTTTTTGCGCAAAGTCGACTGTTGATGGTTACGAATGCAGAGAAGTCGACTAAGGGAAGGATTGAGGACCTGACTAAACTCCAGCAACTTTCGACTTCATCGCTGAAAGTCATTTTGGTGTTCGGCAGTTTGCGGCCCGCTGACGCCTGGACGAAAGTCTTTCCGAACGTCAGTATTGATCCTTTGAGGCAGGCCGACTCGGTAAAGTGGATTATCGATCGTTATGGCCTGACTGCCGACATCGCTCGATATCTTGTCGAAAATGCTGGTGCGGATCTGTATCCGCTTCACAATGAAATTGAGAAATTACGGACCTTTGTCGGACCCGGAAAACCGATAACCGTTCGAGACGTCGATGAGCTGATCCTGCGGTCTGAACGGTTCGGACCCTTTGAATTGGACGATGCGATTCTTGCGCGGGACTATCGGAAATCCGTTCAGGTCGCGGGTGCGATGCTGGATGATGGAACGGAGCCACTGTTCGTCCTGAGCCGCATCGCTCGCGTCTGGAGGCAGCTCTTTATTGGAAAAGGCCTCGCCAGTCAGCGGAGCGCAAAGGAAGTGGCTGCAATTGCCGGCGTCCCGCCATTTAAGGCCGGCGAATTTGTCGCCGGCTGCAGAAAGTATGAATGGAAACAGCTCGCATCGGGGTTTCGGGAACTGCTCAATCTGGATCGAACTCTGAAGTCTTCCAGTCCGGATGTCGAAGCATGCTTTGATGTGATGCTTTGGAAGTTGACGAATTAGGCCGATGGCAAAGCGTTCACAGATTTTGTCAGACGAGACTTATATCGGCGTGCGGTGTTCTTCTTGATCACGCCCTTTTGCACCGACTTGTCGATCAGGCTGAATGTGCCGGGAAGAATTGTTTTCGCATCTGCTGATTTCCCTGTATCAATTGCAGTTCTGAGTTTCTTCATCTGCGTTTTCAGTTTGTGACGATTGGATTGATTGAGAGCCTTGAGTTTCAGGCTCTGACGGTGTCGCTTTAATGCTGATGGATGATTTGCCATCGGATCTCCTTATGGTGCTATACGAAAACCTTGATCATAGCATGCTATAATCCGCTCGGGTCTTGATTACTTAATGAAAAAGAGCATCAGGATCGGTGGCGGCATCGCCGAATTCTTTGGAACCCACGACGGTAACATCAAGTATCTCGAGTCACTTCTACGTGTTCAGGTTCAAATCAAAGACGACACTCTCACTATCGATGGCGCTGACGAGCATGTGGACCTGGTGGAACGAATGATCGCCGATTACGTACAGCTGCGCGCCGAAGGTGTGAAGCTTTCCAATTCGGATTTGAAATCCGTAATCCGGATCATATCGGAGGATGCAACTCAAAGTCTTCGCGGCGTTGTGACGACATCCAAACAGGTTGTCGCCGGCAAACGCAGCCTGACGCCCAAGACTCTGAATCAGAAGCTCTATCTGGAGGCGATCGAAAAGTACGACCTTGTTTTTGGCATCGGGCCGGCAGGAACTGGAAAAACGTATCTGGCCGTGAGCATGGCGGTACGCGCTCTGACGGAAAAGAAAGTGAACCGCATAGTTCTTACACGGCCGGCCGTTGAAGCCGGAGAGCGGCTGGGCTTTCTCCCGGGCACTCTGCAGGAAAAAATTGATCCCTACCTCAAGCCCCTCTACGACGCCTTGTACGACATGCTGGATGTGGAACGTGTGGATCGACATCTGGAGCGAGGCGCGATTGAAATTGCGCCCATCGCGTTCATGCGCGGACGGACTCTGAACGATTCATTTGTCATTCTGGATGAGGCGCAGAATACGACAGCTGAACAGATGAAAATGCTGTTGACGCGAATCGGCTACAACACGAAAGTCGTCGTCACCGGTGACGTGACGCAGATTGATTTGCCGTCTGGCAAAATGTCGGGGCTCGTTGAGGCAGAGAAAATTATTTGTGGAGTGGAAGGCATCGCGTTTGTCCACTTTAACGACAGAGATGTCGTCCGCCATCCGCTGGTACAACGCATCGTTCGTGCATACGAGGCCTATTCCGCCGATGGAATGGTTCGCCAGCAACCCCTGCGTTTCGGTTCTGGAGATGACCCCGTTCCCGGTGCAGAATAATTCGCAGCACGAGTCCTGGAGCAATAAGGTGCACGTCGTCACGGCAAACAATTGTCTCGTACTGAACAAGCAGCGGAAGCACGCGATCGACACGGTAGCCGTGAAAAAGTTTCTTTCGGAACTGACCCGGCATCAGGCGAAACACCCCGGTGCCCTTTCTGTAGTGCTAATTAGTGATGATGCGATGCAGTCCTACAATCGGAAGTATCGAGGCTTTGACAAAACAACCGATGTGCTTTCCTTCTGCGGAGACGGCGATTATCTCGGAGACATTTTGATATCTGTAGAAACAGCTTTTGCTCAGGCACGTAAGTCTCCGTCATTGACTTTGGAGTCCAACATTCGCCGTCTGGTTCTCCACGGATTTCTTCACCTCACCGGATACGATCATGAATCCGATAATGGGGAGATGCGAGCGATTGAGATTCGCCTGCGTCGAAAGTTCAAGTGCTAACAGGTACTGAACTTCTGATCTCTGTCGTGTTTGTGATCGTTCTGCTGCTTCTTTCCATCATCGACGCAGCTTTCACCAACGTGAACAAGATCGCAGTCCGCCGCCTCCTGGATACGCCGAAGTTGAAGTTTGTTCCGCAGCTGACAGCACTGGTTGAAAGCCGCAACGAGGTTCTGCTGTCCATCCATATTTCGATTCAGCTGCTGCTCGTTGGCGGGGCTGTATTTTTCTTTGCTGCGTTTGAGCGTCGTGAGATCCGTTATCTGGAAGGTATGCCTGGAACGATCCTGCTGATGTTTGTCCTGATACTGCTGTTCCAGCACTTCCTGCCAAGACTGATTGCAGCGCGGAATCCGGAAATCCTTTTGCTTCGGTGCTTCCCGCTGGTGCGCGTTTCGCAGCTGATCATGAGACCTTTTGCCCGCGTGCTCACGGCCGTACTGAACTACTTCAATCGCTGGGAAGAAGTCATGGAGCCGGACAAGGTAGAAGAAACTTCGGAGGAGGAAATTCAGGCTTTCATTGATGCCGGACAGGAAGAAGGAATTCTCGAGCACGATGAAGGCGAAATGATTCAGTCCATCGTGCAGTTTGGTGACAAGGTGGCCAGAGAAGTGATGACACCTCGAACTCATATTGTTGCGTTGGAGATCAATTCCCCTGTGGAGAAACTGGTGCAGTTGATAACGTCACGCCGTCACGCCAGGATTCCGGTATTTCGCGACGACATTGATAATATTGAAGGCGTCATTCATGAGCGCGATCTCCTCCGTGTCTGGCAGCGTGGAGAAAAACTGGATTCGCTTCGATCGCTCGTAAATCCCGTACATTTCGTTCCTGAGACCAAACCTGTCAACGATCTGCTGCAGGAAATGAAGCAGAAGGGCGAACAGATCGTCCTTGTCGTCGACGAATACGGCGGAATTTCCGGGCTCATCACCATGGAGGATCTT
>Ga0184628_10001211_pt1 | contig 12858 bp, 9 predicted proteins | sample PLM4_5_b1_FD_133149 | JGI IMG/M metagenome (GOLD analysis project Ga0184628, IMG submission 133149) | Groundwater sediment microbial communities from an aquifer in East River, Colorado, USA - PLM4_5_b1 | ecosystem: Environmental > Terrestrial > Soil > Riparian zone | place: USA: East River... | reverse complement strand
GAAAGGCGATCCAAAAACCATCGCGTTTGAGATCGGCAGAATCGACAGTGTCGGCAGCAACGCCAACGTGAAACAAACCATGGAGCGGCGCGACGGGCGGCTGACAATTAGGTACAGGCAAATCAGCAAAACCATCGGCAGCACCAAATAAGTCGTCACCACGGCGAATGCGAGGAGAAAGCCAGCAGCCAGCGCACAGAAGGATGCGCCAAAGCCATTGTCGGTTGATCGGCACTGCCAGATAACCAGGCCAAGGAGAATCAGCGCCACCGCCAGGCTGTCATGATAGAGCACTCCAGACGCAGCCCACCACGGACTCGAGAAGGCGACCGTCATGCTGGCGAATGCCGCAGCCGGCAATGGAATTTCCCAGTGCCGTCCCAGGATAAAAAGCGCCATGACGCCGAGCGCGCCCAGTGGCGCGGTTAAGCTCCAGACCAAGATTTTCCACACCAGTGGCTCGTGGGTCTCGAATCGCCATCCCAAATGCACGCATACGGCATACCATGGCGCCGCCAGAAAAAATTGCCCGGGGGCATGATTCACATAGTACCTGCCGCGGTAGGGGAAAATATTGAAAAGTTCACGGAAGGCAGCAGTCTTCGTGTCGAAGTTTTCGAACACCCGTTCATTGTTGGCTTCCTTGATGCTGCCGTGAACAAAGTGCAACCGACCGCGCTCCACCAGGGCCTCGACTACGGCGCCTTGCAGCGCAAACGGACGCTGCTCGACCATGGCAAACAAGACCCAACAAACCAGAAATATCGCGACCGCGGTCCACCGGTCACGCTGTTGCCACTGGACTAAAGAGCCCGCAGGAGAATTCATCGTATCGGCCAGGACGCTAATCGAATTATTGATACTGCCAAACCTTTTCGCCGGTTTGTCGCATGTGCGTTTTCACGAGCCAAATGAAAATGAGCAGCGCGACGCATGAAAGAACGTTATCTTCGTCGTCAATCTGCGACAACCCGCCAAGCTCCATCTGGTCTCGAGAGATGCTCAAACAGAACATACTATTAAATCGCGTTCAAACCCTATCCTTACGTGTCGGCGCTTACCCGCGCCGATTGATGCTTGTACATGCCTGCGCTTGCGGGTATTTTTGCACAGGGCAATTCAACTCCTCGATCGATCGGCAATTACGCTTCATGAGTCTTATTGACAATTTTTTGCTGCTTCAGAAATATCTTTGCAGTGTTCATAAGCTGGTCACTGTCGCCAAGACGTTATCCCTGAAGCCTCTCGATTTAGTCTGCATGGGAGAAAAATTTTCGCTCAAGCCCCTTAGTTATGACCAAAACATCATACCGGGGGCGTTCGCGCATAACTGTAAAACCCGCCACCGATGCTAGACACTTCTCTGTATCCCAGCTTACGGCCGAACCTAACCGCCATCATGCTAGCGTGGTGCGTTTTGGTGTTTATCGAGTTTGCTTGTTTCGTATTCATTTCGCGTAGCGCGTTTCATAGTCGCGAATTGCCTCTTGGCGCCCAACTGCTTCTTTTCAGCGAGTCGGTCACCCTACTGACATTCGTGACCTTTGTCATCGGCGCCGCGCTGGCAACCGGTGGCATCGCGATTCAGAGATATTTCTCCTATGGACCCAAAACAATTTGGATCATCCGCCTCCTGGGCACATCGGTTGTCTGGCTAGCGCTCATAGTCTATGGCGCGAGCTGGAGTTTATTCTGGCAAACCGGCAGCTTTATCGGCAAACAAGTTTTCATCTTTCTGGCGCCGCATCCGCTGCAGGTTTTCCATTGGGTCGACTTCGATATAGCCTGTGCCATTGTTGCGGTTGCGGGGGCCGGCGCATTGGTCCTCGCCGTGGCGATTCCCCGCTGGGTCGCGGCGCATGCGTCAACTGCTCAACTGCCGTTAATGAGAAGCAGCAGCCGAGCAATCGTTGTTTTCGCCATCGGCGCGCTGCTCGGCTTCGTGTACAGCCAAGGCGGCGATCGTGAATCCACTAAGGCCGGGATCGTCTACGCTAGAATCCGCGAGAATATCTCCGGCCCCTGGTCTTTTGCGTTCGCCGAATTTGTCAATCAGACAAGCGCTTCGGTAACGGGACTACCTCTCGACAAGAGTTTTCGGATATCGCAACGGCCGCTTATGCCGGTCGATCGATACGCCGCTTTGGCTCGGCAAAAACCGCACCACCAATGGAATGTCGTGCTCCTAACCGTCGAATCGCTTCGCGCTGATCAATTGCGCGCGTACGGCGGTAATCGCGAGGTCATGCCGGCGCTGGACCAACTCGCCAGCGAGGCACGGGTCTTCCTGAACAGCTACACCCAGTCCAGCCACACCAATTACGCTACGATCGTGCCGCTGTCGTCTCATTATCCGCTACGCTCGGCAACCATGTATAGCTACCCGAAAAATCCGACTTATCCACGAGTGTTGATTTACGACTTGCTTAAGGCACTCGGTTATCGCACCGCGATCTTCTCGTCATCGAATGAAAATTGGAGCGGCATGAACAATTATTTAGAGACTGGAAACCTCGATCGATTTATTCATGCCGCCAATTCAAAGAAACCCACCTATCTTATGGCAGGAGACGCCGGATTCGCCGCTTGGGCACGAGACTCCAATCATGCCGGGAGCCTTGATGACCGCACGACCGTGGATGAAGCCTTTGAATGGCTTGATGGCCTTGGTAACGAACCCTTCTTTGTGGCGCTAAATTTTCAGAACAGCCATCTCCCTTATCCCATTCCGCCGGACTTTCCGCGACGATTCGGACCGGCGAAACTCGACTTCACGATTCGCTTCGCCCACTTCCCGAAGGACAAGATAGAGATCGTCAAAAATGTGTATGCGGATAGCCTAGCGTACGTTGATTCTCAAATTCAGCGTTTTATTCGACATCTCAAACTCAAGAACAAGTGGGACAACACCCTGGTGATTATCACCGGCGACCACGGCCAGGCTTTTTACGAACATGGCTTTGCCTCTCATGCGAGTGGGATCTACGACGAAGTCATGCGCGTTCCCTTGATCGTCCGCGCGCCCGGACTCAAAGCTGGGCGTGAGAATCGCCTCGCCCAGCATGTCGATATCGCGCCGTCGATCACTGGACTGCTTGGCCTGCCCAATCATCCAAGCTTCCAAGGAATCGATCTGTTCGCCACGCCGGAGAACCCCGGCCGAGCCGCGTATATGGTTGCCCAAACACCGGATGCCTATCAATACGGTATCGTGCGCGCAGGCTTCAAACTCATCTTTGATGAAAGACTGCGAGAACATCGGCTCTTCAACCTAGAAACGGATCCTGGGGAGAAACAGGATCTAGCCGCCACCGAGCCAGTGATTGTGAAGGAGTTGGCAACCCGTCTAAACACCTGGCGCAAACTCCAAATCGATTATTATTCGGACCCCACGGTCCAAAAGCGCGAGTACCCACCGATACTCAACGATTAGCTGGTCGATCTCATCCCAAAGCGCTGGTGCACCTTGGCAAAAAGCCGGCATCAAAGAAAAAAACCAACCCACGACCCACCGGCAGCGGCGCGCACCCGTTTGCATCGCGGCTCGACGGCCGGACACAATTACCATTTCCCCAGATGGGCCGGTGTAGTGCTCATACTCCATGCCTTTGCCCTCGCGCTGAGCTTTGAAACAATTTACGCGCTATTTGGCGAACAGCCGCTGATCGACCAGGACTGGGGGTTGCACTTTCATCATCTGAAATCACTGGAAGCTTTCTGGCGCGATAGCGCTGATGGGTATGGCTACAACCCCTACTTCATGGCCGGCTATCCATCGAACACGATCCAAGACTTGAGCGTCAAATTTTTCGAATTTGCTGCGCTGGGACTCTCGAGCATCGGATTAGCGCCGGCCCAAGGGTTCAAGATCACCGCGTTCCTGGCCATGGCGAGCGTACCAGGACTGAGCTATTTTGCCGGGCGTAATTTTTTCTATGACCACGAGTCGAGGGACAGGATCGCCCTCGGCTCTGCCGCGTTGGGCGCCCTCTACTGGTGGAACTCCTTGCCGCGGGAAATGTTTTTCTACGGTATGATCGGCTTTCCCGTGGCAGCTTATTTCAGCGTCTGGGGAGTGTCCTTGTTCTACCGCTTGGTCATGGAGTCGCCGAAACCCGGGCTACTCCATGTTGGCTGGCTTTTGTTCGCGCCAGTGATTCTCCCACTGCATGTCCAGTCGCTAGTTATCTTCGCGCCGTCGATGATCGCGCTATTGATCGTCCAGCCACGACGAATGACGGCAAGGCTATTTTTTTGGCTGGTTGCAGCGCTGGCGCTTTGCGCCTTGGGAAACTTCACTTGGCTTATCACCGCGTTCAATCATCGCCACGACGACGTTTCTTCAGCCATCGTCGCCCAGCTGCCGCTGTTTGCCAGTAGCGATCCGTTGACGTTCTTGATCGACTATCTCGGCGCCAGGGGGTATTGGACGTTTCGTCCATCGTTTGTCGAAAAGGGCTTTCGCCTCATGCTTTTGATTTTGGGCGTGCTTGGAACCATCGAGTTAATCAAGAAAGGCAACCGTCCTGTCGGCATTGCGCTCACTGGCGGTCTATCGGTCTTATTTCTGCTAACCTACTTCGGCGCTTTCATTCCTGGCCTGGCGGCTTGGCAGCCGTTGCGTTTCAAAGTCCCGTTCGATCTTTTCCTGTTGATTGGCTCGGCGTATTGCCTCAACCAATGGCTTATCGGTCAGAAAGCGTGGCGCTTTCACCTCGTGCCGGCAATGATCGCCCTGGGCGGGTTGGCCTTCGCAATCAATCTTATGCAGACGGAGTCGCTGGGCAAGCTGCAACTGCGTAGCCGCATGCGCCCGGAAATCACGGCGATTATCGACTGGGTTGGCCGTGAAACGCCGCGCGATGCCAGAGTGCTTTTCGAAGAATCCGGCGATGAAACCGGCTTTGTCTACGACGGCATGTATCTGTCATCTTTTCTGCCGCACTTGACCGGCCGGCAGTTGATCGGCGGGCCGATCAATCTTTACAATGACCGCCACCATTTCGCCGAGTTTCATTCGGGCAAGCTTTTTAAGCGCGACATCGGCGCCATCGCCGATGACGAATTGCGCAACTATTTGCGTCTGTACAACATCGGCGCGGTCGTCGCCTTTCATCCGGCTTCGGTTAAGAAGCTGCTGTCGATACCCGGTCTCGTGACTGTCGATCGTCGCATCGGACCGATCCATCTCATGAAAGTAAATCAGCCCTTGAGCTGGTTTGTCGAGGGCGACGGAAAAGTGCACGCCGGCGCCAATCGCTTGGAGCTTCGCGACCTGAAAGGCAGTCAAATCGTGCTCAAATATTATTGGGTCGCCGGCCTCAACAGCGAGCCTGCTGCGAAGATCGAAGCGGTCAGACTCGCCGACGACCCGATTCCATTCATTAAACTCATCGACCCGCCGTCGTCGTTGGTCTTGCGGGTTCAATAGCTCCCGGCATGTCGTTAAACGCTTCCCCTTCGGAACCGCGCCACGGTGCATCGAGATACTATCTTGCCGGCGAAATCGACCCGCTTTGCTGCATCAAGCGAACTGCTTCCTGATGATGCTGCAGCGCCTGCGCTTTTTTTCCTTGAAGCGCTAACAGTTGCGCCAGGCTCTGATGCGCCGGCGCAAAATCGGCGCGCCGTTGCAGTGCCTGGGTAAACGCCGCCTCGGCCTCGGCATATCGATTCTGCGCCGCGTAGACACTGCCCAGATAATAAATCGGCTCGGCAGCCTCCGGATTAAGCGCTGCCGCCTTTTGCAGCGGCGCCACCGCCTCGTCCATCCGACCGTTTTTTGCCAGGGCGACGCCAAAATTGAGCTGCGCCCGGGCCACCGACGGATCAAGCGTGATCGCCTTTTGGAAATGTTCCATGCCGGTAGCGAGATCGCCGCCCTCGGCGAGAAGTTGGCCATAGTTACTATGGGCTTCGGCATAGTTGGGCAATAACCGGAGCGAGTCTTCAAAATGGCGCCGCGCTAGATCGACTCGCCCCTGCTGCATGTACAGATTGCCAAGGTTATAGTAGGCCACGCCATAGTCGGGTTGAATCTCCAGGGCACGCAAGGCGGCGCCGATCGCCTCATCGACTTTACCCTGCTTCGAATAAGCATTGGCCAAGTTATTATAGCCAGCGGCGCCTGGCCCGGATGGACCGCCAAGGGGCCAGTTCACGAACCCGGCTGTGATTGCCAGAACTATCGACGCTTTGATCGCTTGGGACCAATTCTTTTGGCGCAACAGCCGAATAAACTCGACAATCGCTACCCCGGCAAACAACGCTAAAAACGGCACCAGCGGATAACGATATCGGCCAAAGACAAAAAAGAGCGCCACACTGCCGGCGAGCGCCAAGATCATCGCATGGAGTAGCCACAGCCGGCGCCACTCGCGCCAGGTAAAAAACATCCCAGCCGCGGCAAGCGGCGCAAGCACACCGAAGTGAGCGAGCCACGCCAAAAGCGCCAGCGGCGCCGAGAACTGGCGGTAAATGTAAAAATCATCGGAGTCCTCGATCTCACGCGCATGCCAAACCAACAACCACTTCCGCCCCATGAGACTCAACCATCGACCCGGGTGGGCTTCGATAAAAGCCATCGACTGGCGCAACCAGTAACTGGAAACCTCGCCGGGCGTTAGTGCGTGGCCGCTCGCTCTTTCAGCCAGGCGCTTAGCGTCAGGACCTTCCAGCTGAACCTCTTTGATGAGTTGCCTAACCGAACCGTAGGTTCCATCGGCAACCGGATTGTTGCCGATAAAGAAGTTCGCCCCCAACTGCGAGGTGGTGAGCGTGAACTCCCCGCCAACGATCAAGTTGCGGATTCCGACGGGGATCAGGACGAATAATAAACCCGCCAGGAAGCAGCCCAGCCAGCGTGCGCGGAGCCCCGGCAGTTCGCGTGGAAACCCAACAAATATCCAGATTGCGACAAGCGGAGCCAAGATCAGGGCGTTCTCGCGCGACAGGCCCAGAAGTCCCAGGAGGGAACCAACGCCGAGCCATTTCAATAGGTAATGAATTCGACGGACACCCACCAGCAGGCAGAGCAGCAGGCAAAGCAACGTCAAGTCAAGAATACTTTTTTCAATCAACGCGTCGAAAAAAATCGCCGGCGCATACAGAGCCAGCACCAAGCCAGCGGCAATGCCCGCCGAACGAGAAAACAATTTATCACCGACAAGAAATAGCAAGGCGCAAGACAACGCGCCGAGGAGGATCTGCAAGATACGAATCAGCCAGAGGTTGTGGCCAAAAACAAATTGCCAGACAGCGAGAAAATAGGGATATAACGGCGCTTGGTAAAATACGCCGCTGCCAAGCCAGTCGCCCGCGGCGATGCGCTGCGCCCACTCGTCGTAAGTCCGGCCGTCGCCGGCGAGGTTGTAGAACAGCGGCATCGCCTCGATCTGCCAAAGGTGAGCAAATCGCGGTAACAGGGCGATAGCGAAGATCGTACTGAACCACAGGGCGGTTGTCTTGGGCGTGAAGCTATCCGCCGCCGCAGTCGATTCTCGACGACGTTGGGCCCGCGTCCTGTCAGCCAATCGATCTGTTCGCTGACCCATGGCCCAATCGTCTTTTGCCTGCGGACTCCGTGACTAGCTTAGCTCGCATAATCACGGACATCGTGCAATCGGCTTGCTTTTTAGCGGATTATTGCGTTTCATTTAGAATTCGAGTTCAACTATGGCATATAACAGCCTGCAAGATTTCCTTCAAGTTTTGGAGCGCGAGGGCGAGTTGAAGCGGATATTCCATCCGGTCAAGGCCGAGTTGGAAATCACCGAGATCGCCGATCGCGTGATGAAATCCGCCGGGCCCGCGTTGCTCTTTGAAAACGTCGTCGGCAAAAACATTCCGGTGTTGATCAACGCCTTCGGTTCGGCCAAGAGGATGGCGCTGGCATTGGGTGTGAAGGACATCGAGGAGATCGCCGCCGAGATTGCCAAGCTAATCCAAACTCGCCCGCCCAAGTCGTTCAAAGACAAGCTCCAGCTACTCGGCGAACTAGTGAAACTGGCCGGCATCCCGCCGAAGATGGTCAAAGAAGCGGCCTGCCAGGAAGTCGTCAATCGCGATCCTGATCTTAACCTGCTGCCGGTGCTGACTTGCTGGCCTGGCGATGCCGGGCCGTTTATCACTCTGCCGATGGTTTTTTCCAAAGATAGCGTCAAAGGCACGAGAAATGTCGGTCTCTATCGCATGCAGGTGTTCGATCGGCGCACCACCGGCATGCACTGGCATCTGCACAAAGTCGGCGCCAGACATTTTCAGCAACAGAAAGAAAACAAGGGTAAGTTGGAGCTGGCGGTCTGCCTTGGCGGCGATCCGGCGATGATCTACGCCGCCACCGCGCCGCTGCCGCCGCAGATCGATGAGATCCTCTTCACTGGCTTCTTGCGCAAGAAAGGCGTCGAGTTAATTAAATGCCTAACCGTCGACATCGAAGTGCCGGCCAACTCGGACATCGTCATCGAAGGCTACGTCGATCCAGCGGAGCCGCTGCGGCGTGAAGGGCCCTTCGGCGATCACACGGGTTTCTATTCGCTGGCCGATGATTATCCGGTATTTCACGTCACCTGCATCACCCATCGGAAAAATCCGATTTATCCAACCACCATCGTCGGCCGTCCGCCGATGGAAGACGCCTATCTTGGCAAAGCCACTGAACGACTGTTTCTGCCACTCTTGCGCGTCACCCTGCCCGAGATCGTCGACATGAATCTGCCCGTGCATGGGGTGTTTCATAACCTGGCGATCATCTCGATCAGGAAAGAGTACCCGGCCCACGGGCGCAAAGTTATGCACGCGCTATGGGGTCTGGGCCAGATGATGTTCACCAAAACCCTCATCGTTGTCGATCATGATGTCAACGTGCACGACCTTGCCGAAGTCACCTGGGTAGTCGGTAATAATATCGAACCCAAACGCGACACTATCTTCTCCGACGGCCCGGTTGACGTCCTTGATCATGCTGCGCCTGTGCTCGGCTATGGGTCTAAGCTCGGTCTCGATGCCACGCGCAAGTGGCGCAGCGAGGGTTTCGAGCGGGAATGGCCCGATGCCATCGTCATGGACGAGCAAACCCAAAAACATATCGATGCAATCTGGGAAAAACTGGGATTATGAAAGCCGATTCCTTTCGCCAATCCAAAATTTTAAACCTAAGAACCAAAATCGCCAACTACGGCGGCCTTGTGCGCTTTTCTCACACAGTATTTGCGCTCCCCTTCGCCATGGCGTCGCTCGCCCTGGCTTGGCCGCGATATCCGGTGACACTGCGCAGTTTGCTTTGGATACTGGTCGCCATGGTCGGCGCGCGCACCGCGGCGATGGGATTTAACCGTCTGGCGGATCGCCAGTTTGACGCCTTGAACCCGCGCACGAAGAACTGGGAGATGCCCCAGGGCAAAGTGAAGGTCGGCGAGGCCATACTGCTTACGGCCTTGGCTTCGGCACTGTTTATTTTCGCCGCCTATCAGCTCAACTGGATTTGTTTTGTCCTATCCCCCGTCGCTTTGGCGATTGTCTTCTTTTACTCCCTCACCAAGAGGTTTACTTGGGCGGCCCATCTGTTTCTCGGCCTCGCCCTGGCTATCGCTCCGATCGGCGCTTGGTTAGCCGTCGCGCGCCCGCCGTTCGAGATCGCCGAACTGCAAATTCCAATTTATCTTGGTCTCGCCGTGGTCTTTTGGCTCGCCGGCTTCGATATCATCTATTCGCTGCAAGACCGGGAGTTTGACGGCAAGATCGGCCTCCATTCGATCCCAGTGCGATTCGGCGTCGCCGGCGCGCTAAGATTGTCGAGCGCCTTTCATTGCGGCACGGTTTTTTTTCTCGCCCTCGTCGGCAGCGCGGCTGCGATGGGGGCTTTTTACTGGCTCGGGTTTCTGGCCGTAACCTTGGTTTTAGTCTGGGAGCATCGCATCGTCACGGCTACCGATCTATCGCGCATTGATAGAGCCTTTTTCGACCTCAATGCCTATGTCAGCCTAGGCTATTTTCTTTTCACCCTTGCCGATATTCTGCTGATCTCGAAAAACGGGATCGGTGCATGACTTTCTCACTGATTGCGCTCCTGGCGTCGTTGGGCGCTCTGGGTGGTTTTGCCGCCGGCCTGCTCGGCTTCGGCGGCGGTGTCGTGATGTTTCCCTTGCTACTCTATGTACCCTCGTTACTAGGATTCGATGACTTTGACGCCAAGACCGTCGCTGCTGTCGTCGTCGCCCAGGTATTTTTCTCGACATTGGTCGCCGGCGCAGTCCATTTTCGCAGCGGGCGAATACACCGCTCACTCACGCTTATAGCCGGGACGACTTCTGCAAGCGGAGCGTTCTTGGGCGGGATCGCATCGCAGTGGGTCTCCAACCGGGTTCTGCTGCTTCTTTTTGCCATAGTCACGCTTTTAGTCATGGCCATAATGCTCATGCCGGCCCCGCCGAGAAGCCAAGATGAAATTCCCGCCGACCGGATCGCCTTGCCGGCGGTTCCACTGTCGTTTTTTTCGACTATCACCGGGATGCTCGCCGGCCTACTCGGGGCAGGGAACTTTATCTTCCCGCCGCTGTTGATTTATATCCTGAAAGTTCCGACGCGTATCGCCATCGGCAGCAGTCTGTTGATAGCTCTGATCAACACCTCGGCTGGCTTTTTGGGTAAACTTCTAACCGGTCAAATACCATTCTTGATAACCCTGGTCGTAGTCCTCGGAGCTGCGGGCGGCGCGATTGTCGGAGAACGAGCGCATAGACAACTTTCCAGCCGAGTCCTACGGAAAATCTATGCCGTTCTCGTCAGTTTAATCGCGCTCACCGTGTGGATCTCCGTCTGGCGTAGTTAGCATGGAAGGAACCCGCCCGCGCACGAAAACTTGTCATCTCGCATCACTGAGCAGCTCAGCGATGGTCGAATTGTACACATTGAATTCAATAATTCGCCGGCGTATGCTTGATTACAAAATCATCATCATAAGGAGGGGTCTGATGAAAACTGGATTGTCGCTTGGATTGTTTCTTATGGTGGCCCTCATTGGCGGCTGCGCCAGCCTTCAGGTTAGCACTGATTTCCAAGCTGGCCGTAACGCGCTCATAACCGGCAAGAGCGAAGTTGCCCTGTCTTACTTTCAGAGCGTTGCTGAAAAAGATCCTAACTATCGTTACGGCACCGCTTACCGGCAGGGCGTTTTGAGTTATCTCGGCCGCGCCGAATATGCCGTCGGCCAGCTGCCGCAAGCGCAGAAGACGCTTGAGCGCGCGCTCGCCGCCAACCGCGACGAAGATCTAGCCCGGGTCTATTTAGGCCTAGTACTCGCCCGCTCAGGAGAGCGCCAGCGCGGCGTCAGCGAGATTGAGAACGGCATGAAGGGAATTTACGGCTTCTTGGAGTACGTTACCGAAGCCCATCGTTTCTCGTTTGGTCGCTTCTGGGACCCGGCACGCGCCATCCGATCGGCGATTCAGAGCGACTTAGCCATGATTTCTCGCCGGGAATTCGAGGTCGAACGGTTAATCGTTTCGGCAGAAGCGATCGGCAAACAGATGGAAGACGAGGTCGACCGCGCCCGTCAAGACGAAACCCGGGAGCTCTCGCGCCAAAATGACGGCGGCTCAAGCGGTGGCGGCCAACCTTAATCCTTTAGCAACCTGCATCACCGGCCAAATCGGCACTTGCGATTGCCGATTTGGCCGGTGAACGATTCGCCGCTCCACAGATATGGTTTATTGGCCGTAGAAAGGCCGCAGGTTTTGCTGTCTGGTGTTTCTTTGAAAGTTGTCTTCTTCGTCGACAATTCCCAGTAGCCGATCGGTGGATTCGATAATATTGCTTTTCTCCTCAGTCCCTTTAGTCAACAGGAACGCACACCGACGAAGAGCCGCGCGGATCAGACCGCGGGTATCCCAGTAAATATAGTTCTTGTAGCCATCCACCATCACCTTGTTGGCCAAGGTGATTCCACCCTTGAGAGTTTCCACGCCTTTATCATTCTCGCCCAAGCGAAGTTGAGTAACTCCGAAGGCGATCCAGGCGATCTCATCGTCCTTGTTCACTACCAGCGCTCGCTGCAATATGGCGTGGGCATCTTGAAACCGCGCTTTACGATAGTACGCCCGGCCCAGATAGGTCAGGCTGTCTTTATACGTTGGATCTTGGCTCACGACATTTTCCAAGGCGACCACCGCAGTATCCATGTCGCCGGCGCGGCCGCGACGAAATTGCTCGCGCCCCTCTTCGTATCGCCCACCGATGCCAAAGCGTGGAATACTGTGGCTGCAAGCTAGATTCATGATGGCGACCATGATCAGCGCGCTGGCGGCCGCGAGCCAACGCCGATAAAATTGCCGTCCAATCATAAGCAGACTCCCTAAATCGATGGCTGAAACCTTCTGACTTGACAAAATGCGACTGGAAAAATCGCGCTATCGCTTTTTTAGCATATCCAAGTAGCAACTCAATGACAGGGCCACGCCAATATCCAGGCCTTACATCGTGCAGTGAGTGCAGATAATCCGTGGCAGCCAGACCCGCAGATTTTGCCCGCCTGGGTGACAATAAAAAGGGGAGTCATTGCTGACTCCCCCTTTTGCTTGAAACGTCTGTAAGCTATTCGCTTAGAACGTGTAGCGCCAGTTCAAGAACCACTCCATCCAGTCGCCGCCCTTGCCGTTGCGGCAGCCCACAGGAGCATTCGGACACACGTCAAGATTATGCGCCGGTTGGTTCCGCGCATTTTGCAGGTTGCTTGCTTCGGTCCATAGGATGTTGATACCCACGCTCATGCGCGGCGCCACGAAGTACCACAGATCCCACTCGTTGAGCCTGATCGAGTTGCGGTGAAAGTCGCCGCTGTTGAGCGTCGCCGGGCAGGGTATG
>Ga0184628_10001210_pt1 | contig 12859 bp, 11 predicted proteins | sample PLM4_5_b1_FD_133149 | JGI IMG/M metagenome (GOLD analysis project Ga0184628, IMG submission 133149) | Groundwater sediment microbial communities from an aquifer in East River, Colorado, USA - PLM4_5_b1 | ecosystem: Environmental > Terrestrial > Soil > Riparian zone | place: USA: East River... | reverse complement strand
TCTGTTCTACCGGCTGAACGTCCTCCGCGTCGACATGCCGCCGCTCCGGGTCCGTGAGGGCGATATTGCCTTGCTCGCCCAGCACTTCGTCGAGGCCTTCAGCCGCGAGTTCAAGCGGCCCGTCCGCGGCGTGAGCCAGGGCGCCGAAGCGGCGCTGCGCGCCTACGGGTGGCCCGGCAACGTGCGGGAACTCCGCAACCTTGTCGAGCGCGCGGTCCTCTTATGCGAGACCGATCTACTGCAGGAACCGGACTTCGACAGTCTCCACACCGCACGCCACCGGCCGAGCCTCGGCAAGGGCAGTTTCGATTTGCCTGCCGAAGGCGTGAATCTGGAGGCGGTCGAACGCAGTCTCGTCGAGCAGGCGCTCGAGCGGTCGCACGGCAACCAGACCCGCGCGGCCACGCTCCTCGGTCTCCATCGCGACCAGATCCGCTATCGCATCGAGAAGTTCGGGTTGAAGAAGGTCGATAGCTAATTGAGTCTATCTGCCATAACATCCCGGCACGCAGATTGCTCTTACTCGCGTCGAACCGGCCCAGATAAGGTCGGCGGGCAGGCGGAATCGGGAGGATAGACATGGGTAGGCGCATCACGAGAATCAGCCCCAAAGCATGGCTGGCCATTAGTTTAGGGATTTGGCTGGTCACGTTGGCGGGCGTCAGGGCGAGCGCCGTTTCAGCACCAGGGCAGGCCACCCCTCCTGCGCAAAAACCCGCACCGGTGGTGAATGCTCCCCAGTCGGCCCAGGCCACGCCGGCGTTCGTGGGTGAAGATACGTGCCTCACCTGCCACGATGGGAAGAAAAAGGGCTACGAGGGCAGTGCCCACTCGGTGAAGAACGACCCGAGGACGCCGGCGGCCAAGCAGAGCTGCGAGAGCTGCCACGGGCCGGGCGGCAAGCACGTTGAGGACCCTGCCAAGAACCCGCTCGTCCGGTTCAGCAAGGAAAAGCCCGAGGTCATCAACGCGGTCTGCGTCACCTGCCACAACAAGGGTGAGCATGCCCTCTGGGACGGCAGCCAGCACGAACGGCGCGGTGTGTCGTGCGTGACGTGCCACTCCATCCACGACGCCAAGTCGGAATTCAAACAACTCAAGGCGAAGGATCAGCTTGTTCTCTGCGCCACGTGCCATCGCGACAAGGTCGCGAAAACGGATCGGTCCGGCCACATGCCGGTGCGCGAAGGCAAGATGCAGTGCACCACGTGCCACAACGTGCATGGCGCGACGAACGTTCGCCTGCTGCGCAAGGGCGATTCTCCCGCGGAACTCTGCACCTCGTGCCACGCCGACAAGCGCGGCCCGTTTCTCTGGGAACATGCGCCGGTGCGCGACGGCTGCACCACCTGTCACGACCCGCATGGGTCGACGAACGAGCGCATGCTGATCACCAAGCCACCGCTGTTGTGTCAGCGGTGCCACGTGTCCACGCGGCATCCCAGCACGATCTATGACGCGTTGCTCATCGGACCGACGACGCCGGCGCCGAGCGTGCGCGTGTATGGCCGGTCCTGCGTGACCTGCCACGCGGCGATTCACGGCTCGAATCATCCAAGCGGCCAGCGCTTCATCCGGTAAGGGGAGGGCATCATGCGTATCAGACTCATCATCGCTAGTGCCGCGTTACTCCTCATTCCCGCGCTCGCGAACGCGCAGGATCCGGTCAAACCAGGCATGACCATCGGCAAGATCGACTTCGGCGTGCGCGGCACGTCGACCACCGGCGACGCGGCCCGTTACGAGCGGTACCGCGACCTCGGCGACGGGCTCTTTCTCGAGACCGCTCGCCTCGGTACGCAGAAGAACGCCTGGTCCTTCGACTTTCTGGGTGACCATGTCGGCCGCAAGGATCAGCGGTTGGTGGGCGCGGTCGAGCGGCAGGGCAAGTTCAGCGGGTATTTCATGTGGGACGAAATCCCGATGTTGATGAGCCGGACCACGCGGACGTTCTACCAGGGCGACGTGCTCAACAACGGCGGCGTGTTGCAGATGAGCGACGCGATTCAGCAAGCCGGCCAGACCAACGCGAACAACATTCCGCTGTTGTTCACGCCCGAGAATACGACGCAATTCGAACTGCGCACCGACCGGCACATTGCCGAGACCGGCGCCAGGTTCATGCCGACGACCGAGTTGACGTTCAATGGATTGTTCCGGAACACGCACCGCGTGGGCGGCATCCCATACGGCGGATCCTACGGCCACAGTCAGCTCGTGGAAACCGTGGCGCCGATCGATCACACGACGCGCGATGCGGACGCCGGCGTTGAATGGGCGAAGAGTCGCTATCTCTTGCGCGCGGGCTACACCGGCAGCTGGTTCACGAACGAGAACACCACGCTGACGTTCGACAACCCGTGGCGGGCGGTGGACTCGTCGTCCGTGTCTTCGCGCGGCCGTCATTCACTGCCACCCAGCAATTCGTTCGTCAGTGTGAATGGCATGGGATCGGTCAAGCTGCCGGGACGGAGCCGGGCGACGGCATTCTTCTCGACGGGCCTGCTCAAGGACGCGGGCGAAGCGATCATGCCGCAGACGGCCAACAGCATCACGACGGGCATCAACCCCCTGGAACGTACGACCGTCGAGGGTGAGGGCAAGACGATGTCCATGAACCTCATGTTCACGTCGCGGCCGACGAACCACCTGGACTTCTCGGCGCGCTACCGGTCGTATGACTATGAAAACCGCACGCCCGTCTTCGAGACGTTCCAGCGCGTCTCGTACGACAACGCGGTGAGTAACTCCGCCACGCCCATCGAGACCGAGCCGTTCGGGATGAACCGCAAGATGTTCGACGCGGAGGCGCGTTACCTGCCGATGACCGGCACGGCGTTCGGGGTGGGCTACAACTACCTCGACGAGGCGCGCTCGCACCGGGTCTACGAAAACTCGACGGATCACACCGTCCGCGCCACGTTCGACACGGTCGGCAATCAGTGGTTTTCGCTGCGGTCCCGCTACGAATATTCCCAGCGGCGCGGCGCCGGACTCGACGAGGCGTCTTTGACCAGCATCGGCGAGCAGGGCGGGATGAGGCACATGGACGTCGCCTCACGCGATCGCAACCGCGTGACCGTGATCGGCATTCTCACGCCGGTCAACAACCTGGCGTTCAATGTCTCGGTGGCGGCCGGGAACGACGATTACCTGGAGAGCCTGTTCGGCATCCGCGATAACAACCATCGCATCTATGCCGGTGGTGTGGACTGGACGCCAAAGGACAACATGGCGTTCGGCGCGTCCTACTCGCGCGAGAACTACATGGCGCTATCCCGCTCGCGCCAGGCGAATCCGGCCACACCGACCGGCTGCGTCCCCTTGTATCCGGCGCCGGCTGGCCAGACCACCTGCCAATTCGACGACCCCACGCGCAACTGGGCGGTGGACACCGATGACCTGGTGCACTCGTTCATCCTGAACGCCGACTTCACCAACCTCTGGAGCCGCGTGGACATCCGGCTCAGTTTCGACACCAACCGGTCCTTGTCGACGTATCACTACATCACCGGCTCCGTGCCGGACCGCACGCTGCCGGAAGAAACGCCGGACCTGCCGTCCACGCTGCCGACGCCGACGCAGCTGCCGGACGTCATCCACAATCTGGACCGCGGGACGTTTGATTTTGTCTACAACTTCAACAGGCGTGTCGCGCTCGGTGCGTCGTATTGGTACGAGAATTACGACGTGCAGGACTTCGCGCTCGACGCCGAATCGATCGGCAACCAGGCCCGCTCGAACGCCGTGCTGCTGGGCTACATGTATACGCCCTACACCGCGCAGACCGGCTGGGTCAGGCTGATCGTTCGCTGGTAGGGACGGAACTGAGCAACGACGCGAACGACGAACGAAGCACGACCGACGAAGCACGACCAACGGCGAACGACGAACTGCAAGACTCCCTGGTTCGTCGTTCGTCGTTTATTGTTCGTCGTTCGTCGTTTATCTTTCGTCGTTCCCCCGTTCCCGTCGTTACCCAATCACCTTGGCCGCCCTCAACGCCCCCACCTTCACCGGCTCTTCATAGAACACCTGCTCGAGAAACAGCCCTGAGGCGGGCGCCGTGAGCTTTGGTGGCAGGTCCGAATGTCCAGAGAGCAGGGCGGCGACCGCTTCGGGCGTGATGCCGCCGCGTCCTGCGTCGACGAGGACGCCGACGATGCGCCGGACCATTTTCCAGAGGAAGTGCGATCCGACGACACGGATGAGGATGAGGGCGTCATCCTCGCCGACCGTGACGGATTCGACCAGCACCCGCGTCGATTTCTCCTCCGGGTCATCGTCGGTGAACGCGCGGAAATCGCCGAAGCCGGTGAGGGGACGTGCCGCGGCCTGCATGCGCGCGAGATCCAGCGGCTCACGAACCCACCACACGTAGGGCTTGGCGAACGCCGTGCGGCGTCTCGAGATTTGATAGAGGTAGCTGCGCGCCACGGCGCTGTGACGCGCGTGAAAGCGGGGCGCGACGCGCTCGGCGGCCAACACGTTGATGTCGGCCGGCAGCGCGTCGTTGACGCGGGCGACGAGCGTCGCCGGCGGCAGCGTCGCGGCGGTGTCGAGATGCGCGACCTGGCCCAGTGCGTGCACGCCGGCATCGGTGCGCCCGGATCCGTAGGTCTCGAACGGCGTCTTCCCGAGCGCGGCCGCGAGTGCGCGATTTAATTCACCCTGCACCGTCTTCGCGTTGTTCTGGATCTGCCATCCGCTATAGCGCGTGCCGGCGTATTCAATCGTCAGGCGGAATCTAGGCATGAGGTGGCGGCTTCATTCTAATCATGCGGCGTCCCGCCGGCGAGTGTATGCTTTTCTGTCGGGCCTGGGCGCGTTGCCGCAGCCGGGCGGAGGTCTCATGTTTGTAAAACGGTTCTTCGAACCGAAGTTGGCCCAGACGAGCTATCTGATTGGATGCCTGGAAGAGCGAACCGGCATCGTCATCGATCCGAATCGCGACGCCGATCAGTACATCAAGGCGGCCGAGGCCGAAGGCGTGCGCATCGCACACATCACCGAAACGCACATCCACGCCGACTATCTTTCTGGCAGCCGTGAACTGGCGGCGCGCACCGGCGCGACGCTGTACTTGTCCGATGAGGGCGACGCGTCCTGGAAGTATCAGTTCACGGCCGATCCTGGCGTCAAACTCCTCAAGGACGGCGACCGCATCGTCGTGGGCAACATCCTGATTGATGTCGTGCACACGCCGGGCCACACGCCGGAGCACCTGTCGTTCCTGGTCACTGATGGCGCGGCCGCGAATGAGCCGATTGCCGCGGCGACCGGCGATTTTATTTTCGTCGGCGACGTCGGCCGGCCCGACCTGCTCGAGAAAGCCGCCAACATCAAGGGCACGATGGAAGTGGGGGCGCGAACGCTGTACGCGAGCCTGAAGAAGTTCGGCGGCCAGCCGGATTGGTTGCAGATCTGGCCGGGGCATGGCGCGGGATCGGCTTGCGGCAAGGGCATCAGCGCCATTCCGCACAGCACGATGGGATACGAGCGGCGATTCAATTGGGCGTTTCAGGCCACGTCCGAGCAGGATTTCGTGAACAGCGTGCTGGCCGGGCAGCCGGATCCGCCGAAGTATTTCGCAGAGATGAAGCGCCTCAATAAGGAGGGCCCGCGCGTCTTGCACGGGTTTCCCCGTCCGGAGTTGCTCGACCTGCGCGCGCTCGATCGACATCTCCACGACGGCGCGATCGTGATCGACACGCGGAAGGCGTCCGACTTCGCGATGGCGCATGTGCCGGGTACGCTGAACATTCCGCTCAATGGAAGTTTCACGACGTGGGCGGGCTGGCTGGTGCCATTCACTCGGGACTTCTATTTGATCGTGGACGACCGCACGCCGGGCGCAATCGACGCGGCCGTGCGGGACCTCGCGATGATCGGCCTCGACCGCGTTGGCGGGTACTTCGATTGTGCGGTCATCGATGACTGGTCGGCCGCCGGGCGCCGGCCGGGCACGATTCCGCAAATTACGGTGGATGACCTGCGTCAATCGCTGGCGCGCGGCGCCGTGACGCTGGTCGATGTCCGGAATGGGAATGAGTGGGCGGAAGGACACATTGCGAGCGCCCGCCACATCCCGCTCGGGTATCTCGCGGATCGCGTCGACGAGATCCCGCAGACCAAGCCCATTGTGCTGCAGTGCGCGGCCGGAGCGCGGTCGGCTATTGCCGCCAGCCTCCTGCGGGCCCGGGGCGTCGAGCAGGTCATTAATCTGATCGGCGGGATGGGTGAGTGGCGCCGTGCGGGCCACGAGACGGTCGACGCATAGACGTGACCCAATGCCCGTTTACGGTTGGGGCCAAACCGGATACCCTGTAGCCGATGGTAGCCAAGAGGGTCTTGACCGGATGGGGCCGAATTCTAGGCGGCTTTCAGCCGACGCTTTCGCTCGAAATCACGCGTGAATGCCCACTGCGGTGTCCCGGCTGTTATGCCTACGGTGAGGATCACCTCGGCGGCGGCGTTGTCCTGCGGGAACTGCGCGACTACAAGGGCCAGGAACTCGTCGATGGTGTGCTTGATGTGGTGCGCCGCCTGAAACCGACCCACGTGTCGATTGTCGGCGGCGAGCCCCTCGTGCGGTACCGCGAACTCGACGAGTTGTTGCCGAAACTCGCTGCCAAGGGCGTGCTGATGCAGATCGTGACCAGCGCCGTACGTCCCATCCCTGAGGCGTGGGCGACCATTCCGGGCCTGCAGATTTGCGTGTCGATCGACGGTCTGGCGCCGGAGCACAACGTGCGTCGCGCGCCGGCCACGTACGATCGCATTCTCAAGCACATCAAGGGACACCAGATCACGGTGCATTGCACGGTGACGCGCCAGCAGACGCGGCCAGGCTACGTGACCGAGTTTTCCGAGTACTGGAATGCGCAGCCGGATGTGAAGGCTGTCTGGTTCAGTCTCTACACGCCGCAGAAGGGCGAGGATTCCCCCGAACGGTTGCTCCCGGAGGATCGGGCGCGCGTCGTGCAGGAGATCGGCGGGTTACGCGGCCGGCTCGAGAAGTTGCGCGACATGAGACCGGGCCTCCTGGAGGCCTATCTGAATCCGCCGAAGGATCCCGCGTCCTGCATTTTTGCGCAGACGACGACGTGTTTATCGGCTGATCTCACGACCAAGATTTCACCGTGCCAGTTCGGCGGCAATCCGGATTGCAGTCAGTGCGGGTGCGTGGCCTCGGCGGCGCTGGATGCGGTGGGCCGGTACAAGCTGCCGGGCGGCCTGCGGGCCGGACAGGTTTACTGGGCCTCGCGCAAGGTCGGAAACGGCGTGCGCCGGTTGCGCGGCGGGGCGCAGGCGTAGTTCCCCTCGGCACCCGTGTGATATCTTTTGAGGCTGTGCGCCCGTAGCTCAGCTGGATAGAGCGCCGGGCTTCGAACCCGTAGGTCGCAGGTTCGAATCCTGCCGGGCGCACCAGGATTAGTCCGGGGGGCTCTGCCCCGCCGGACCCCCCAGCGCCGTTCGCTCGCGCCACGCGCCTCCTTGTGGAAAGCACGCAGGCACGTGGCGCTGCGCTCCGGCGGGCGCACTTCGCTTCGCTCGTGCGCTTCGAGTTTTGGCGTTCGTGAGTTGTTCGTGGCAAGTTGCCAGTTGTGAGTTTCCGGCGCGGCCGGACTTGCGCCCGTAGCTCAGCTGGATTAGAGCGTTGGCCTCCGAAGCCAAAGGTCGCAGGTTCGAATCCTGCCGGGCGCACCATCCGCCTTCGCTCGCGGTAAGTGCTGGCGAGCTACGGCGAGATCGCTCGTGCTGTTCGTCGTTCGTTGTTCTCGTCGTTCGTCGTTCTCGTCGTTTATTCGGGCCCGTAGCTCAATTGGTAGAGCAGCAGACTCTTAATCTGTTGGTTGTAGGTTCGATTCCTACCGGGCTCACCACAATAATTAGGCGGAGGGGCTTCGCCCCTGCCGCGCCACCCCTACGAGCTCACTCGCGCAGCTCGGCTCCTCCAGAAAAGCACTTCGCCAAGCTGCGCTCCGTTCGCTCGGGCACTTCGCTTCGCTCGTGCCTCGGCAGTTCGGCGGGGGGACTTCGTCCCCGCTCTTCGACTTCGCTCAGAGCGGCCTGAGCAACGTCGAAGGCCGCCGCACCTCCTTGCGAGCTCCCGCCTTCGCGAAGCTTGGGCGCGGTCTCGCCGTAGTCGGCTCCGCCGACGGAGGCGGACACTCGTTCGACTCGCCTCCAGTGAAAAGCACACAGGCAAATCTCACTCCGTTCGCTCGGGGCACTTCGCTTCGCTCGTGCGCGACCGGGCTCTCCGCGACGTCGACCATCGTGCGCGCCTTAGAACGCGCCGACCAGCTCCACGGTGACGGTCGCCCGCTTCTTTCCCGTCGGGCGCGGGCCGACCCGGATTCGAACATCCATGTCGAGGGCGTTCAGGAAGCGCGCGAGCCGCTCCTGGCTGAACCGGGCGAGTTTGCCCCGCATCAAATCCGACATGTCCGGCGCTGCGATGCCGACCGCCTTCGCCGCGCGGGCCTGAGTCCAGCCTCGATCGTGCACGACCTTCCGAATCACACGAGCCAGTTCGGCCTTGGCGAGGCGTTCGGCGGGTTGGGGCAGACCGACGTCCGCAAACACGTTTCCGCTACTCGACTCGACTGCGATGCGCTGTGCCGCCTTCGTGCTTCTCACCTTGCGCGCCATGGTCACCTTCCCGTCTTCTTGTTGTAGGTGGCGTCGTAGTGTTGTCTGGCCGCCTTGAATCGTTGGTGGACCCGGTCTTTGTCAACCTGCGGCGTCTTCGCGCCTGACGTCGACTTCTTCATGAATACGTCGAGCACATACACCGCCTCCGGAAACGCCGCGGTATATACGCCTCGATATGTGTTGCCGTCGTGATCCTCGACGATCTTCCATATCTCGCGCGGCAAGCCCTCGCCAAACGGTTTCGCACCGACTGGAACGTCGCCGTATTGCACGTCGAGCAGCGCCGCTCCGAAGACGTCCTTCACGTCCTCCGGCACATCGTCGAGGCTCCTCTTGCTTCCACCAACCCAATAGAGCGGCCTACGCAACCGGGCAGGCGATGCCATCTTGAGTCATGTTAGCAATTATGCTAACTTTTGACAAGCTGGCGCGAGCCGGATCGGAGACTCGTTTGTGACTTCTTGTGTCTTCGTTCCGGCGTTCTGTGCTTGATCCGTTTCCGTGGACATCTTCCGAAAGGTGGATACGATGTGCCGTACGGGTCCATGGCCGACATCGAAACGTCTCTCGCCCGGCATTTCTGAGCCCTCTGGCCCATGGCTTCGCCTCCCATCGCGCTACTCGCTGCTCTGCATGTGGTGTATTTCGGCGGCATCAAGCCGTGGCTGACGTGGCGTAGCCGCCATGTGTGGCCGGCGACGCCGCCGGAGCGCGTGCGGCGTTACCGGGCTTTGGTGTCGGACTTCCTGCAGTATGGCGTGTTCTCGCTCGTCACCTTGTTCTATCTGGCGTGGCGGTCACCCCGCGCGCCGCGAGTGACGCACATCTACGTACTCGGACGCCTGGCCGAACGCCCGCGCGACGTCTGGCTCGGGCTCTTCCCGGCCGAGTGGCCCGGCGCGGGGAGCATTGCACTCGGGGTCGTGGCCTTCCTTGTCATGGTCGCAATCGATCTGGCCTACTCGCGACGATGCTTCGATCGCGGGGAGCCTCATATGCACCTCGCCACGCCGCAGACTCGCGCCGAGCGATCGTGGTGGGTCGTGGTGTCGTTCGGGGCCGGCGTGACCGAAGAACTGACGTGGCGCGGTGTTCAGCCTGAAATCATCGCGCAGATGACGGGAGCGCTATGGCCGGCCGTCCTCGTGTGCGCGGCGACGTTTGGCATCGGCCATGTCAGGCAGGGGCGGCCGTTTGTGCTGATTGCCGCGCTGTTCGCGCTGGTCTTCCACGCGCTGACGCTGGTGACCGGCAGCCTCTATGTCGCGATGGCCGTCCATGCGGCCGTGAATATCACCGTTGGCCTGCGCGGCGGCAGGTGGGTGAGGCGACCGGCCTGAATGTCTAGTACCTCCCTAAAGCAGTTTGGCCGGGCGCTTAGCCCCGCGCAGGGATGGCGCGGCGGAGCAGCAGGACGGCGAGGAGCACGCCGAGCGCGACGTCGATCGACCCGCAGAACGCCGGCCAAAACACCGGCATGCCAGGGTTCACGATCAGGTTGGGGTGCACCACAAAGTCGAAGAGTCCGTGACCGGCGATCCCGGCCGCGGCCCACCACAGGCTGGTGCGGAACCCGACGATCGCAATGACGATGAAGACCGCCGCCGCGATCAACTCACTCGGCAGTGCCTCCGCTCCGCCCATGGTCGCGAACAGGACGTAATACGCCGCGATCACGATGAGCGCGATCGGATACATCGCGCGGTCGCGGTCGAGGCCCGACACCCGTCCCAGCAGGACGATGACCGGCGCGAGTCCGACGCCGATGATTACCGGTGCGGTGAACATGCGGCAGAAGTTACCACGGCGGTCTGCTCGACGCGACTCACTGCACGACCTCGAAATGCGCCATCATGCCGGCCGCGTGGTGCTCAAGGATGTGGCAGTGATACATCCAACCGCCCGGACGGCCGTCCGGCATCCACGCGATCCGGACCTGGCTGAAGGCCGGCACATTCACCGTGTCTTCCCACGACAGGAACGCGGGCGGCGACCCGTCCACGTCGAGCACCTGGAAGAAGTAGCCGTGCAGGTGAAACGGATGGTGCACGGGCGTTCGGTTCACGACATCCCAGATTTGCAGTTCCCCGATCCGGACCGGGTCGGCCTGGTGATGTTGTTCGTGGTTGATGTTGAATTCCACGCCATGCTTCAGTCCAACGCCGAATCCCAGGCGCACGGTGCGGTTCGGTGTTACGGAACCCGTCACGAGCGGCTCGATCTTCCGAAGTTCACCCGGAAGTTGCGCGCGTGATGGCGCGGCGGCGTCCACCTGAATTGTCGCGAACAGTTCCGCGGTCTTGTGTCCCTTGAACGATCCGCGATTGAAGGGGAGTGTTTCGAGGCGAAGCACATCGCCTTCAGCGAACGGGCCGACGACGATCTCGACGCGATCCGCCGGGCCCAGCAACACGTCGGTGACAGTCACGGGCGCGGGGATCAGGCCGCCGTCGGTGCCGATGATCGCGAATGGTCGGCCGCCCACAGACAACCGCACGTACCGAGCGCTGGCCGCGTTCACGATGCGCCATCGCTCGACTTGCCCCGCCGCCATACGGATTTCCGGCTCCTGCCTGCCGTTCACGAGGCGCGTGCTGCCCTCGCGGCCGTCATGCGACTCAATCCACCAACCCGGCGGCTTGATCTGACCATCCTTCTCCAACTCGACGTCGTCCAGGACCAGCGTGCGGTCGGCGTCGAACACCGGCTCTTCGGCTGACCGGACGATAAGCGCGCCGTACAGGCCTCGCTCCAGCTGCACGGTTTCGTTGAAGTGCGAGTGGTACCAGAAGGTGCCCGCGTCCGGCAGGCGGAAGCGATACGTGAACGTCTCGCCCGGGCCGACGGGGCGCTGGACTCTCTCGGTCCCATCCATGGCGGCGGGAATTCGGAGTCCATGCCAGTGCACGACCGTTGGCTCGGCGAGGTGATTGATCAGCCGAATCTCGAGGACGTCTCCAACGGTGGCTTGTAGCGTGGGACCCGGCACGGTGCCGTTAAAAGTCCATGCCGGGGAAACGACTCCCGGAATGAATTCCCAGCCGGTCTCGCGGGCTTCGAGCTGAACGGCAATCACCTGCCGGCCCGGATCCGGTTGCGCGTCCGCAAACGCCTCGGCGTAGGCGGCGTCGCCCATCTCTTTGTTGGCGGGCACGTCACCGCTGTGATGACGATGATCGGTCATTGATATTGATCCCTCGCGCGAATTCTACCCGCCACCGAATCTGCGCTCACGTCTGTAACGGCGCGCGCAGGAACAACTCCAGAGTCCGGAGAAAGATATACCCGCACACGATCAGGCCCCACGTGAGCGCGATGGCGTAAGGCGCAACGCCGGGCCCGTACGGAATGCCGAACGCATTCAGCCACAGCGCGAGGATGGCCGTCGAGGACGTGAGATACACGACGACCACCCATGCCGGAAACCTGCCCTCGACCAGACGTCGCCGTCGGAATTGAACGATCATCAGCAGTGTCAGCAGGGAACCGGCGGTGGCGCTTGCGCACTGCCACATGGCCAGCTCCGGCACACCCAGCAAGGTCAGAAGCGTGGGAACCAGTGACAACAACGTGATGGCGAGCCCCGTCTCAATGTAGAGCCGCACGAGGCGGAGGTGTCCCTCGGACAGTACTCCGCCCAGAGCGCTGCGCAGCGTCACGATGATGGAGGAAAACCCGACGAATGCCAGGGAGAGTGCCGCGAGTTGCAGGAGATAGCCAGGACCATCGATATTCATGCCCTATTCTGTCCCCTTGCCACAGCGGTATCTACGTAGTTGAATGCCCCGGTGCAGACTCCAACCATGCATGCCATCGTGCGGCGGCGGTACGGGCCGCCGGACGTGCTGTCGTACGAGGAAATCCCGCGCCCTGAGCCCGGCGAACATGACGTACTGGTCCGAGTGTGCGCGGCCGGCGTGAGCATCGGTGACCACCACATCGTCACCGGGCAGCCCTATGTGATCCGCCCATCTGTCGGCGGCTTGTTTCGGCCTGGACATCTGGTGCCGGGATCGGCCATGGCCGGCCGCGTCGAAGCGGCCGGTGCCCAGGTCACGCAGCTGCGCGTGGGGGACGAGGTGTTTGGCGAGACCACGGCCGGCGCGTTCGCCGAATACGTCGTCGTCCGCGCGGATCGGCTCGCGCCGAAGCCCCGCAACCAGTCGTTCGAGGAAGCCGCCGCCACGCCCTGGGCCGT
>Ga0184628_10001209_pt1 | contig 12862 bp, 12 predicted proteins | sample PLM4_5_b1_FD_133149 | JGI IMG/M metagenome (GOLD analysis project Ga0184628, IMG submission 133149) | Groundwater sediment microbial communities from an aquifer in East River, Colorado, USA - PLM4_5_b1 | ecosystem: Environmental > Terrestrial > Soil > Riparian zone | place: USA: East River... | reverse complement strand
GAGGAGCTTGTTCAATCCGGCGCGGGACACCGAATGAATGACGTGATGCGCCTCGTGGCCATAGGGTTGGAACGTCAGGTGGCCGTCGATGGCGTGCACCATGCGTCCGCGCATCGGAACGGCGACGTCGAGCAGCCTCTCGTGGAGGCCTACGCGCTCGAGCCCCGCCAGGCCGCGGGTCGAGATCGCGAGGTTGATCGAGCGGCCACGCCCCCCGGCACCCTTGCGCGGGTCCGGTCGCCGATCGTAGACCTTGACCCGGTGCCCGGCACGCCAGAGTGATACCGCCATGAGGGCGCCGCCCAGTCCCGAGCCGACGATCGTGATCGCCTTCGTCCGATCCGCCATGACGACCCTTCAGCCCGCGAGGCCGGCGCGATGGAGCATCTGGACGAATCGCCAGACCTCGTGAAACGTGTTGTACAAAGGCACCGGCGCGACCCGCACGACGTCGGGCGGCCGGAAATCGCCGACGACACCGCACGCCTCGAGCTCCCGGAGGGTTTCCGCCGGCCGGTCGAGAATCCGTAGAGACAACTGACAGCCGCGCTCTCCGGGCGCTTGGGGCGTGATCACTTCGAACCGTTTGCGCGGCGCCTGGGCGATCAGCCACTCGAGGTACCCCGTCAGCACGACCGACTTGCGCCGCAGCGACTCGATCCCGGCCTCGTCGAAGAGGGCGAACGATGCACGCAGCGGAGCCATCGCGAGAATCGGCGGGTTCGACAGCTGCCAGCCGTCGGCTCCCTCGCGGGGGAAGAAGTCGCGCTGCTCGTGCATGCGGAATCGCGTCCTAGGGTCGTTCCCCCACCAGCCTCCCATCCGCTGGAGCGCAGGATTCTTCCCGTGACGCTCGTGGACGAAACAGCCCGCGATCGCGCCGGGCCCCCCGTTGAGGTACTTGTACGAGCACCAAGCCGCGAAATCGACGTCCCAGTCGTGAAGTGCTAACGGGACGTTGCCCACGGCGTGCGCGAGATCCCAGCCGGCCACGCATCCGCGCCGCCTTGCGACCTTGGTCACCGACGCGATGTCGAGGAACTGGCCGGTGTAGTACTGCACGCCGGGGAGGAGCACGAGCGCGATTTCCTCGCCGCGCCGCTCGATCAGCTCGATCAGGTCGTCGGTGCGCAGCAGCGCTTCGCCGGGGCGCGGCGTCACGCGGATCAGCCCCGCGACGGGGTCGATGCCGTGCAGGGAGAGTTGGGTCTGCGCCGCATAGGTGTCCGACGGGAACGCGCCGTCTTCGATGAGGATCTTGTGGCGATCCGCAGTGGGACGGAAGAACGTCGCCATCATGAGATGCAGATTCACGGTGAGCCCGTTCATCATCACGACTTCGACGGGAAGCGCGCCGGCCAGTCGCGCCGCGGGCTCGCGCAGAACCTCGTGGTACGACAACCAGGGAGTCTTCCCGGCGAAGTGGGCGTCCACGGCAAGCTGGGCCCAGTCGTCGAGATCGTCGCCCACCCGCTCGCGCGCCGCCAACGGCATCAGCCCGAGGGAATTGCCGTTGAAGTAGACGACGGGCTCGCCGTCGCGGTGCGGACACGCGAACCGCCGACGAAAATGCCCGAGCGGATCTCGCTCGTCGAGGCGCCTCGCGAAGTCCTCGCCCGCTTCGAAGATCGTCGTCATACGGAGAACCGCTCCCGAGGGGCGGCGAGGAACTCGAGCGCGGTGCCGCCGAGCAATCGCTCCTTCGTCGCCGCATCGAAGTCGTCGATCGACTCGATGAGCGCACCGGGGACGGCTTCGCCGAGCGGAAACGGGTAGTCCGAGCCCAGGGCGATGCGCTCGGCGCCCAAGAGCCGCACGAGGTACCGCAGGGCGTCGGCGTCGTGCACGAGCGAATCCACGTAAAAGCGGCCGAGGTACTCCCGGGGCGCGACGGCGTTGTCGACGGCGCACAGGTCCGGGCGCGACACGAAGCCGTGCTGGACGCGCCCGACGACGCCCGGGAACGAGCCTCCGCCGTGCGCGAACGCGATGCGCAGCCGCGGCAACCGTTCCAGCACACCGCCGAAGATCACCGCGCAGATGGCGAGCGCCGTCTCGGTCGGCATGCCGATCAGCCATGGGAGCCAGTACTTCGTCATCCGGTCCTTGCCCAAGATGTCCCACGGGTGGACGAACACGCATGCGTTGAGGTCGGCCGCCGCTTCGAAGATCGGGAACAGCTCGGGCTGATCGAGACTCCAGCCGTTGATGTGCGTGCCGATCTGCACGCCCGCCAGCTTCAGGTCGCCGACGCAGCGTTCGAGCTCATAGATGGCGAGATCGGTCTGTTGCATGGGCAGCGTCCCCAGGCCCACGAACCGGCCGGGGCTATCGTCGACGATCGCGGCGACGTGATCGTTCAAGAGCGTTGCGAGGTCGAGGGTGTGCTCGGGCTTCGCCCAATAGTTGAACATCACGGGGACGGTCGACAGCACCTGGACGTCCACGCCGGTCGCGGCGCAGTCCTCGAGGCGCCGCCGCGGGTCCCAACAGTTGTCCTGGATCTCGCGGAACAACGCGCCGTCCAAGATCATTCGGGCGCAGCCGGGCGCGTGGTGGTCGAGCTGGATGAAACCCGGCGTCCCGTAACGCTCGGTCAGATCCGGAAGATTCTCCGGAAGGACATGGGTGTGGAGATCGACCTTGAGCGTGCGGTGCGCAGCCACCGTCCCTAGACCGCCTTCGGCGGCTCTGGCTTCCTCATCACCATGCCACAGGCCTTGCACGTGCGCTTCGCGTCGTCGGCGAAGAAACTCTCGATGATCGGCTTCAGCTCGGTGGCCAGATCCTTGCAGTGGAACGTCGCGTCGTGGAGCAGGGCGCCGCATCCCTCGCAGAACCAGGTGAGGTGGTCGATCTCCTTGGGGGCCCGCATCCGCTCGACGACCATCCCTATGGTCCCGGCCGGGCGCTGCGGAGAGTGCGGAATTCCGGGAGGGAGCAGGAAAATATCGCCTTCTTTGACGACGACGTCGTGAGGCTTCCCCCCGTCGATGACCTTGACGACGATGTCCCCTTCGATTTGAAAGAAGAGCTCCTCGCCGTCTTCGATGTGGTAGTCCTTCCGCGCGTTCGGGCCTCCTACGATCATCACTTGGAACTCGGTGTCCTGCCAGATCATCTTGTTGCCGACCGGGGGCTTGAGGAGGTGACGATGCTCGTCGATCCACCGCTTGAGATTGAACGCAGCCAACGCCATGACGCGGTCCTCCGGGAAGTCGCAGGATTGTAGCGCGAAAGCCGCGCGCCGAGCCTAGAGCGGCTCGATCAGCTTGGGCCTCAGAAACCAGCGCATCGCCGCCCCGCCGTCGCCTATCTCGCGCCACCGGTCGGCGGGGTCGTGAAAAGCGAGCAACCCCGCCGTCGGAACGTCGAACACGCCGGGCTCCACGCCGCAAAGAAGCGCGGCGGCTTCGGCGACGCCGGGGCTGTGGGCGACCACCAAAGCCGAGTCGCATCCGGCAGGGAGCACGCGAAGCGCCGCAAGCCACGCTTCGCCGGCGCCGTCGTACAGCGCGTTTTCGAGCCGGATCGTCCCGCCGAATCTCATCGTCTGCGCCGCGAGCTCGGCGGTTTGTTGCGCACGCGACGCCGGGGACGCCACGATGGCCCCGGGAACGGCGCCGGACTTGGCGAGCACGCGTCCCATGAGCACGGCGTCCTCGCGACCGCGCGCCGCCAACGGCCTGTCGAAGTCCCGTTGTCCCGCGACGCCGGGCTCGGCCTTGGCGTGTCTCATGAGGAGAATCGTCTTCATGCAGGGCGAATGTACACTCATCGGCCGATGATTCGTACCGATCCGACGTTTTCGAAGACCATCGAGCGTGCCGTCGGCTCTGCTGAGCGCGGCACCGCCGCGGAGTTGATCGTCGTCGTGGCGGCGCGGTCCGGGTCGTATCTCGATGTCGCCTTGGCGTCGGGCGCGATCGTCGCGATGCTGATCCTCCTCGTCGCGCTCTTCGCCGGGGTGGCCTTCTCCCCTGCAACCGTGGCCCTCGAGATCCCGTTGGCCTTCGGCCTCGCCGCCTGGCTCTTCCACCGCACCCCTGGACTCCTGCGGGCGCTCGCTCCCCCCACCCGCATGCGCAAGCAGGTCGAGCGCGCGGCCGCGGAGCACTTTCTCGCGGAAGCGGTTCACGGGACGCGGGGGCGAAGCGGACTTCTCATCTACCTCTCGTTGCTCGAAGAGCAGGTGGCTCTGATTCCGGACCTCGGACTCGAAGGGCGTGTGCCCAAGGCGCTGTGGTCCACGGTGCGCTGGAGCGCGACCGCGGACCCGTCGCGCCCGCGAACCCAGGACGACCTCGTGCGCGGAATCGCGGAGATCGGCGCCATTCTCAGGGAGCGGATGCCGGCTCATGGCGCGGAGGAGAACGAGAGCCCGGACGCGCCGCGGATCGTCTCGTGAGGCGACGCGCAACCGCTGTCGTTTCGGGCGCGGCCGTGCTGATCGCAACCGCCTCGGCCTACGCCCGGGTGGGTGGAGGCGGCGGCTACTCCGGCGGAGGTGGGAGCGGCGGAGGCGACGGCGGCGACGCCGGGGTTGTTTTTGCCCTCGTCCGTCTGCTCCTGTGGCTGGTGTTCGCTCATCCGATCATCGGCATTCCGGTGGTCATCGTCGTGGTGATCGTGCTCGTGAACATGGCGAAGTCGGGAGCGTTCCAGCGGAGTGTTCGAGAGAATCCCACCGTCTTCCGGCAGCCGGGTCCTCTGCTCCGCGCCCCGGCCAACCTGACGCCGGTCCGGTCGACCGACCCGTTCTTCTCCGAGCCGGTGTTTGCCGACTTCGTGCAGCTCGTTTACGCCAGGGCCCAGGAGGCGCGCGGCACCGGCCGGCGCGAAACGCTCGAAGCGTGGATGTCGCGCGAGGCGATCGACAAGCTCTTCGCCGATCGGGTCAACCTCGACTCCGTGACGGAGATCGTATTCGGCGCGACACGGATCGTGCAGGCCGCGACCGAGAACGGGTTCGTCCGCCTGGACGTCGAGATCGCGGCGAACGTATCCGAGACGCGGGCCGGCACGCGCGCCCAGGTGCTGTGCGACGAGCGTTGGTCGTTCCGCCGGAAGGCCGGTGTTCGCTCCCCCGCGCCGGCGCAGATGCGTGCGCTGGGCTGTGCCGGATGCGGCTCGACGCTCGAGCCGAAGGCCGACGGGACGTGCGTCAGCTGCGGGGTTCCGAGACGCGGCGGCCTCACACACTGGGAGGTCGGCGGCATTCCCTACGCGAACCGGCGACCGCTGTCCGCTCCCGAGCTCGACGTCGACCTTGGCGGGGGCGTCGAGCGTGGAACCGAGCTTGCGACCGTTTTCGATCCGCGCTTTCCCGCCGCGAAGCGCGCTTTCGAGGGGAGCCACCCGGATCACGCCTGGCCGGTCTTTGAAGAGCGCGTGCGCACGGCGTTCCTGGCGCTGCAGGAGGCCTGGTCGACGAAGCGCTGGGACCGCGCGCGGGCGTACGAGACCGACGCATTGTTCCAGGCGCATCGGTTTTGGATGGAGCGCTACACGGCTTTCGGACTGGTCAACCGCGTGGAGCGAGCCACCGTGACGCGCGTCGTGCCGGCGAGAATCGACGTCGACGCGTTCTACGAGTCCATCACCGTCCGGATCTTCGCGCAGGCACTCGACTGGACCGAGGATGCCGCGGGCAACGTGGTCGGCGGGAGCAAGACGGCACCGCGAGCCTTCTCGGAGTACTGGACGTTCTTGCGCGCGATCCCCGGCACGGTCGCCGCGCCGTCTTCTTGCCCTTCCTGCGGCGCCCCGCTCGCCCCCGGAGGCGGCGCGACGGTTTGCGCATCGTGCGGCGGCAAGCTCGTCGGCGGCGCGTTCGACTGGGTCGCGTCGCGCATCGAGCAAGACGACGCCTACGTGTGAACCGGGAGGTCCCGGACTTCTACCGTGCGCGCAGCGTGACGAACACGGCCTCTGGCGGGCAGCCGAATCGGAGCGGGATACCGGACACGCCCAAGCCGCGGCTGACGACGATGTGCTTCCCCTCGTGCTCGTAGCGCCCGTCGTCGAGGCGGAAGCGACTCATCCGAACCAGGACCGGGCGACCCGGAACGCGCACTTGCCCGCCGTGCGTGTGACCCGAGAGCGTGAGCGCCACGTCGCGCGCCGCCGCCTCGAGGGCCGCATCGGGATTGTGGGAGACCAGCACGACCGGCGCACGGGGAGCCACGCGGGCCGACCGCTTCATCGCTTCGTCCAAATCGGGTCGGCCGATGTTCCAGTCGTCGATCCCCGCGAGCGCGATGCGCGCCCCGTCGCGCGAAAGCGCGATCGCGTCGTTGTTCAGCACGCGCACGCCGCACGACTCGAAGAACCGACCGACGCCTTCGATGTCGCCCGTGTAGTGGTCGTGATTCCCGTAGACCGCGAAGGTGCCCAGCCGTCCGGTCAGCGCGCCGACCGCGTCGGCGTGGTGCAAGATCTCGCGGACGTTGGACGTCGCCATGTCGCCCCCGTGGATCACGACGTCAGCAGAGAGCGTGCCGAGACGCGCGAACACGCGCGCCAGGGCACCGCGGGGCATGAACGGTCCGGCGTGGACGTCGGACACGAACAGCACCGAGGTCCCGTCAAACGGCGCCGGAAGGCCTGCGATCGGGATCTCCGCGCAGGCAACCGTCAGCGAGCGCTCGAGAATCAACGCGTACGGGACCGTGCTCCCCGGAAAGCGCGGCCAGACGTGGTGGCTCAGGAACAGGCTGGAAGCGCGCTCGATCTTCCGGAACCAGCCGCGCTTGGGGTCGAAGTGTGCCCGCGGGTGATGCGACACCGCAGGCTTCGGTGGATCGAGTGTGCGGCGGCGCATGACGGGTATTATCTCCACGCTGCAAGGAGGTTCCGTGGCCACGATCCTGACCCCGTCCCCCGACAACGTGCGGCGGGCCGCCGACGCGCTGAAGCGCGGCGAGTTGGTCGGTATGCCGACCGAGACCGTCTACGGTCTCGCCGCAAACGCCTTCGACGCCTCGGCAGTCGCGAGAATCTTCGCCGCCAAGGACCGGCCGAGCTTCGATCCGTTGATCGTCCACGTCGTCCGCCCGGCCGGGCCGCTCGAGCGCGAGGTGCTGTCGGGGCTGGAGGATGAAGGCGTCGTGGAAGTCTCCCAGCTCCCGCAGCTCGCGCGCGAGCGCGCCGACGTGCTCTTGCGACGGTTTTGGCCGGGGGCGTTGACGCTCGTCCTGCCGCGCGGGAAGAAGATTCCCGACCTCGTGACGAGCGGTATCGACACGGTCGCGATCCGCATGCCGTCGCACCCGGTGGCGCAGGCGCTCCTGAAGGCCGCACTCCTGCCGCTCGCCGCGCCCAGCGCCAATCGCTTCGGCCGCATCAGCCCGACGACGGCGGCACACGTCGTCCAGGAGCTGGGCGATCGCATCGGGATCGTGCTCGACGGCGGCGCCTCGACGGTCGGCGTCGAGTCGACGGTGATCGCCATCGCGAGGGACGGAACGCTCACGCTCCTGCGGCCGGGCGGGGTGTCCGTCGAGGCGATCGAGGCCACCGCCAGCGTGCGCCTGGCCCGAGTCGCGGCGATCGCCCCTCCCGGGGTTCCCGCGGCGTCCCCTGGGATGAGCGCGGTTCACTACGCGCCTCGCACGCCCTTGCACCTGCTGCCGGGCCCCGCGACGTTGCCGCGCGACGCCACCTGCGTCGGTCTGATCGGGGTTTTCACGACACCGGCCGAGGCGGCGAGCGTGACCGCCGACATCGAGCGGCGCTACGGCCTTCCGGTCGTCGTCCGCCTTCTCACGCAAAGCGGCGATCTCGAGGAAGCGGCGCGCAACCTGTTCACGTCGCTACGCGAGCTGGACGCGGGGGACGTCTCCGTGATCCTCGCGGCGCCTCCCGGAGGAAGCGAGGGCCTGGCGCTCGCGATCGCCGACCGACTCCGCCGCGCCTCCCGCTGATGCCGGAGCTTCCCGACGTCGACGTCTACGTCGCCGCACTCGACCATCGCGTCACGGGCGTCACGCTCGAGACCGTGCGGCTCAAGAGCCCCTTTCTCCTCCGCACCGTCGCGCCGCCACTGACGACGGCGGACGGGAAGCGCGTCGTAGCGGTTCGACGGCTGGGCAAACGGGTCGTGATCGCGCTCGACGACGAGATCTTCCTCGCCATCCATTTGATGATCGCCGGGCGCCTCCATTGGACGCCGAAGGGGACGAAGCTCGGCGCGAAGTTCGCCCTCGCGGCCTTCGATTTCACGACGGGGTCGCTGACGCTCACGGAGGCGGGCACGAAGAAACGTGCGTCGCTTCACGTCGTTCGCGGCGAAACCGAGCTGACCGCTCTGAGCCGCGGTGGCATCGAGCCGCTTCACGCGACGCTCGAGTCTTTCGGCGTCGCGCTGACGCGGGAAAACCGTACGCTGAAGCGAGCACTCACCGACCCCGCGATCTTCAGCGGCATCGGAAACGCCTATTCCGACGAGATCCTGCATGCAGCGAAGCTCTCCCCCACCCAGCTCACGCGCAACTTGGACGACGTCGAAGTCGGTCGTCTCTTCGTCGCAACGCGCGAGACGTTGCTCGCGTGGCGCGATCGGCTCCTCGCCGACGCCGGCGACCGATTTCCGGAGAACGTGACCGCGTTTCGTGCCGGCATGGCCGTGCACGGGCGCTACAAACAGCCCTGCCCGGCCTGCGGCTCCCCCGTCCAGCGGATCGTCTACGCCGCGAACGAAGCGAACTATTGCGCCACGTGCCAGACAGGAGGAAAACTCCTGGCCGACCGCGCGCGCTCGCGGCTGCTCGGCAAGGATTGGCCGAAGACACTCGAGGAGCTGGAAGGCAGAGCCTAGTGTCGTGTCACCGGAATCTTGCTAGGCAGGGACGTTCCTCGTTTTTCGCAGCAACGCGGTATCCGGGGAGCGTTGCAAGAAGAACGAGGAACGTCCCTGCCTAGCAAGATTCCGGTGACACGACGCTAGATCATCCTCCGCGTTCGCAACGCCGCCGTGATCCGCTCGGTCCCCCGCAGCAGCCCGAGTCGGAGGTCCTGGCCTTCGAGGCGGAACCGCTCGCGCAGCGCGGGAAGCCCGATGTCGCCGGCCGGCGTTCCGTCCACGGTGTCGATCTCGTCGCCCGCCTGAATTCCGGCATCGAGAGCGGGAGAATTGTCGAGGACGCTCACGACCTTGACGCGCTTGAGATCGGGCAACGTCGCCACGAGCTGGAGCCCGCTCATGTCGGCCTCGAAGGGGCGGGAAAAATCCGGACCGGGCTCCAGGTACATGCGCCGCCGGGGATAGTCGAAGGTGACCTTGAACCGGCTCAGGATTCCGCCTCCGATGTTGCCGACGGCGCCTTTGGCGGTGACGTAACCGGAACCCGCCGATTGCAGGGCCACGATCGGTTGCGAAAGCGAGAATCCGCCCAACTCCAATTTCGCTGCGCGACCGAGGGGGATCTCCCTCGCTCCACCGACCCCGCGGGCCTTGGTGGTTATCGTCTTTCCGAGCACCGCCGCGATGCCGTCGCGTTCAACCACGTCCGGCGGAAGGAGCACGCTCGTCGCCGCGCCGGTGTCGATCACGCATTTCCCCTCGAGCGCACGCCCGTCGGGGAGCACCAGGCGCGCCTCGACGTACGGAAGATTGTCTTCGAATGAGAGCCGAACGGAAGCGCCGGAGCCGCCATACCTGTACTCCGTGGCGTCGAACAGGCTGGCGCACTTTCGCGGGTAGTCGAGCTCCACGACGCAGCGGTTGAAGAGCGGTCTGCCGAGAATACCGTCCAGCGGCCGCCCGGATTGCGCAGCGATCGGATCCAAGGGCAGCGTGCCCATGGTCTGGTCGAGCAGCTCGAATCCCGGGAGCGCGACGTTGACCCCCGCAACGGTCGTTCCAACGGCCGGCCCTCCTGCCCCCATGGCGTGATGGGCGCCGACCACTTTGAGGCCCAGCTCGGCGGCGATGCCGGCATTGAGCACCGAGTCCCCCGCACCCGTGTCGAGCACGAGCCGCACCCCGTCGCGATCGTTGAGCCGTGCTCGAAACGCGACCAGGCGGTTGTCCGCCTCGATCGGGATGCAGAGGGCGCTTCGGCCGGTGGCGAAGCGGAAGTCATGCCCGCGGACTGCCACCAGGGGAAGGCAGAGGAGGACGATCAGCCACACCGTCGATTTTTTGCTCAGCATTCTCACCTCTGACGCCTAGTACGCACCAGGTGCCTCGGCGGCCGATCGTGGGCCGCATCGGGCACTCGATTCCGGCACCGGATCGGACTAAAATCCGGCTAGCACGAAGGGAACGGTCATGCCGCTCGCGTATCGGGTCGACCATGAAAAGCGGTTGGTCGTCACGGCCGGGTACGGAACCCTGACCGACGACGATGTCTTCGGCCACGAGCGGGAGATCTCCGCACGCGCAGATACGATCGGTTACGACGAGCTCTTCGACGTCAGCCACATCACCGGTATCGCGTTGCCCTCACCCGAACGGGTTCACGATCTTGCGGCCGAAGCCGCCGCAAGGGACGAGAGTCGCGGCAGCTCGAGGATCGCGATCGTGGCACCGGGCGACGTCGCCTACGGGTTGGGCCGGATGTTCCAGACCCGACGGGAGCTGGACCGCCGCAGCAAAACGACGGTGGGCGTGTTTCGGACGATGGCGGAAGCTCTCACGTTCCTCGAGCTCGACACCGCGCCGACGCTGCCGACGCCGGACTGATGGTTCGGGCGGCTACTTGCGGGCTCCTTCCAACACCTCGATGCCTTGCTTGAACACGATGTCGGTGGGGATGTTCTCGGAAGCGAGTCGCGCCAGATCGGCCGCCAACACCGGGTCCATCGCACCCGGCTTGGGAAGGAACGAGACGACGGCATCGTAGTCGCCATCCCCCTGGAGCTTGAGGATCTTCTCGGACAGCCCGTTCATCGCGGCCCGCATCTTCGGGACATCCACGCGATAGGTTCCGGCCCCCGCGTCTCGGGCGAACGCCCCCATCTGCCGGAAGTACAGGAACTGGGCCAGATTGGCGCGACCGTGCGCCTCCGTCGCCCCGAATCGGATCGAACGAAACAGACTGGCCAGGTACGTGACGACGTTGTCGGTCAGGTCCCGCCCGCCGAGCTCCCCTTTTTCCTTGAGCTTGGCGACCATGTACAGGCCTAGGACGTCGGCCTTGCCCTCCTCGAGCGCTCCCGCTTGCTCTTTGAGCGCGGCGCGCACGGTCCCCTTGCCGTTGATCGTGTTCTTGATCCCGAGGCCATGCGCAACCTCGTGGAACATGACGTTCTCGAAGAAGGCGTCGAACTTGACGTGCCCGCGCTCGTCCGCCGCGATGAGGTGATCGGCGATGGGCACGAGGATCTTGTCGAATTTCGCGCGCATCGCGTTTTTCAGCTGAAGGCGGCGCGTTCCCTTCTGCAATTGCACCTGCTCGTCGTTCGGCAGGTTGATCGCGATCGTCTTCGACCCGGCATTGCAGTCACCGGCATAGAAGATGGCGTCGTAGGCGTTGAGGTCGGAATCCGTTCCGGGTGTCTCGTTCTTGTACTCCGCGGGCACCGGCAGGCCTCGCTGCAGCTCGGGGAGGACCTTCGCGTACTTCGCCAGGCGTGCGCTCCACTCCTTGTCCTTCAAGAGAACGTAACCTTCGTGGGTCGTCTTGATGCCGTAGAGCTGGTCCTCGTAGTTCTCGATGGGGCCGATCACGACGTCGATACCATTCGACTTCATGTCCATCCACGCGAGGTCGCTCGGCCGGTAGTCGTCGTCGAGCAGCGCCTTGGCGCGCAGCTCGAGGTAATTCCGCAAGCCGGCATCCTCGGCGAAAACGGCGGCCGCTCGAAGCTTACCGGCGGCGCTTTGTACCTGTTCGCCGAACGCCACGCGGTACGGGACGGCGACCAGCTTCCCCCCGGTCTCGCGACGAACGACCGTGTACGGATGCTTGAGCAGAGGGTCGGCGGCAGCCGCCGCATCGATCTCGGCCTTGCTCGCATCGACTGGGTAGTAACCGGCGCCTTTCGGTTTCTCCGCGACGCCGAGCAGGAACGGCGCGTTGGCGTTGAGCCTGTCCCAAGGTCCGTAGTTGATCTCGGCGAACCGCCGGAGCTCGGGATCGAGAATCGATCCGAGGAGCGCCCGCTTGTCGCCGTAGCTCTCCCGCCAGAAAATCGCGTCCATTTCCCGGCAGGCGTCGATCAGCAGCCGGACCATCCCTTTCTCTTTGGGGGTCAGCCTGGGATAAAGGTCCGATGTCAACGCGACCTCGACGTATTTCGTCCTTTGGGGTGTCACTGGTTTTGCCTTCGCAGTCTCGCCATGGCCCGAGCCTGGCACGAGGGCCAACGTGGCCGCGAGCGCGGCGACGCGGAGTCCGTGTCTCATCAGCTCCTCCCGTGTCGATCGACCGAGGAATGCTACCAGGACTCCGGACGTGCAGCAGGGGTCGAATCGGGAGACAATGACGGAACTTCGAAGGAGATTCGCATGATCCGACTCGTGACGACGCTGCTTCTGACGTCGACTCTTGCCGTCGCGGCGACAGCAGGCGAGATGCCCGCGAACATGACGACCTATTACTTCGGAGTCCTGATGAAGGGGCCCAAGTGGACCGCCGAGCCAACCCCGGAGCGGGCCAAGATCCAGGAAGGGCACTTGGCCCACCTCCAAGCGATGTGGAAAGCGGGGAAGCTCGTGCTCGCGGGGCCGCTCGCGGACGACGGCGATTGGCGCGGGGTTCTCATCTACCGCACGAAGACGATCGAGGAGGCGCAGCGGCTGGCCGACGACGATCCGGCGGTGAAAGCGGGCCGGCTCGTCGTCACGATGCACCCGTGGATGATCGAGCGGGGCATTCTTCCGGATCCCCTCGAAGGCTCCCCCAAGACCGCGGAG
>Ga0184628_10001208_pt1 | contig 12867 bp, 8 predicted proteins | sample PLM4_5_b1_FD_133149 | JGI IMG/M metagenome (GOLD analysis project Ga0184628, IMG submission 133149) | Groundwater sediment microbial communities from an aquifer in East River, Colorado, USA - PLM4_5_b1 | ecosystem: Environmental > Terrestrial > Soil > Riparian zone | place: USA: East River... | reverse complement strand
TGACACTCGGCTACCAGTATCTGAAGCCATCCTTGCAAGTCATCAATGCGGGAGCCGCCGTTGGACTGGTAGTGTTTGCGATTGGTTTCTACTGCATTCTCACCATTCCCGAGACTCACGGCAAAGATCTGGACTATCTCGAAAAGTAGGCTGCGCGAGCTCTTCACTTCAGCGGCCGGCGCAACTACACCGAGTTTTGATGTACTCGCTAACGAAGAGATGACTCAACACGTCTGAGCATCCATCAGACGCTTTCCCCCCTTGGTAACCATTTCATGAGTCCGAGCATACTGTGTATGTGGGCAGCTCGCTGGCAACCTCAGGAGGCCTTCCATGCTTCGTTCAATAGCCGCGTTCATACTAGTCGTCATCTGCCTCCCCCCGGCCGGGTTGGCGCAGCCCCAGCGGGACGCGGGGTCGCTTCAGTCTGGTCTGCCCATCGCTCGAACCATTAATCGCGGTCAGGTGCATCGCTTCACGGTTGCGCTGGAGCAGGATCAGTTTGCGCAAATCGTAGTGGACCAGCGCGGCATGGATGTCATCGTTCGTGTCCTTTCTCCCGATGGCAAGAGCGCTGGAGAATTTGACAGTCCAAATGGCGCCAACGGTCCCGAAATTGTGCCGGTGGTTGCCGTCACGGCTGGAACCTATTCTGTTGAAGTATCCCCACTCAATCAGACTGACGACGTGGTATCCGGCCGCTTCGAGATAAGAATGACGGAAGTCCGGCACGCGAAGAGTCAGGAGCTGCAGGCCGGAAGGACCAGGGAGATTCTTAAGGCGAAAGGCATCGCCCTTTTGGCAATTCTGGCGGAGATGCTTCCGGACATTCGCCTGCCTCAAACGCGCGTGCACATTCAGGCACAGGCCGCTCAACTCGCATGGCCCATCTACGAAAAGCTTGCACGGAAACTCATTGCCGATGCCATGTCGGGAGTGAGGGAATACCTGGCAAAGCAGGACAGCTTTGACCAGAGCGATTACCAGAGCTTTAACACCGCCATGCAACAACGGCAGGAAGTCATCCAGGTTTTGTCGACCAATGACCCTGAGCTCGCACTCTCGTTCATTCGATCGACTCGTGATCCCACAAATCCCGGCAATGGTCAGCCGGATCAGGAAATTCGTTTGGAGGTCAACCTGGCGGCCCAGATCGCCGGCAAGGATCCGAGACGTGCCTTACAGATTGCGGAGGACAGCCTAACGAGGGGGTACTCATCCGGCTTGAGCAATGTTATTTCAGGAATGCGCACTTCGGATCCATTGTTGGCAGCCAGGTTGACTAAAGCGACCGCAGCGAAACTTCAGACTGAAAAATCGCTGGTAACCACGGAAGCGGCGAACCTCACCGTCAACCTTCTCCGTCTCGCTCACACTCCGGCGCCGAAAGCCCCGAAACCGGATGGCACCGTCGCATTACCAGACATTGAACTGTTATCCGATCAGGAATATCGGGACTTGTTCACAAAGGCTCTCTCCGAAGGACTGGCATTTTCACCAAACGCCGGCAATCCATATTCAACGGAAATGAACTCTGTCAGGACCATCCTGACTTCACTCAAATCCCTGTCCGCGGAAATGCGGAGCCTCGCTCCAGGAAGCATCGGAGCGATCGATGAGAAGACAGTCGCATTGGATGCGGCGTCCAATCCGCAAGACCGGAATCGGCAGAATTACCAGGCAATGATTTATAGAGACTCGCTGGACGTGGCCATAGAGGCATTCCGGCAGGCCCCCCTGGATATGAGAGATTCTCTTTACCAGCAGCTTGCCGGGAAGGCAGCCGGTGCAGGCGATATCGTTCGTGCCAGGCAGATTGCAGCGGACTATATCGTCAATACCCGACAGCGCCAGGATGCACTGAACAATGTGGAACGTCAGGCAATCCAGTACGCGATCAATAACGGCAAAATGGAAGAGGCGATTGGGAGTATCGGAAACTTACGAATACCGAGAGATCGAGCCAACATGATCGGCCAGGCCGTGAGCCGGATTGGACCAGGATTGAAGAAAGAAGCGGCGTTGAATCTCCTGGAACAGGTTCGCCGCCTGCTGGGCGCCTCGCCGCGAGCCGAAAGTCAGGAGCAGATGAATGCTCTGGTTCAAACGGCCATCGCATTTTCGCAATACGATTCCAGCCGGGCGTTCGAGATCGTCGAACCATTACTCGATCAGTTCAACGAGATGAGCCAGGCAGCGACGGCTCTCAGCGGGTTTGGCCAGCAGTATTTTCAGGATGGAGAACTGATCCTGCAGAATGGGAACCCGGTCGGCAATGCCGCAAATCAGCTCATCCAGGCGCTGGGAAGGCTTGCCGTCGGAGACATGGAGCGCTCGAAAACCGATGCAGAAAAGTTGCGTTATCCGGAAGTTCGGGCGGGAGCTTTCCTTGCAATTGCGCAGCAGGCAATCAATCCTCCGGCGCCGAGACGATAGAAAGCCTGTAGTCCGTGAATCTGCTACGTCTACCCGGGAACCTTTGCGCCCTCTCATTCGTCGCGTATTTCACCAACCGACTGGCCGTTAGATCGGCGATTTCCTCTCCCGGCCGGCCCTCTCCAGAGGCGTTATCTCTGCATCCGGAAGTTTGGATTGAGGATTTGAATAGCGACCAGATACTTGTCTTTCGCGATCCCGCCGACAGCGACTGCAGACCAACCTTATCCTGAGACGCGGCGACTCGATTTCAGCTCAGGGATTTCCGGATGCCGCTTTCCTGGTCGACGACTTTCTCGGCTAAGGGCGTTTGGATCAACTATCTCTTGAGTAGCCGTTCCGTCAGGGAGCGACGAGCCGGTGAAAACTGTGATGCGGCCGCATACAGATAGGGTCGAAATTGCCGAACGGCATAACGAACATAGCCGACTTCGTGAATCTCTTTCAGAGTCACGCGATAATGATCGAGCAGTACGCCTGACACAACGGATCCGGTCTTTCCCATTGCGAGCCGCGCTGAAGCTGAAATCCAGCGCGCCTTTTGCGGGACATCGGCGATAGCGGACATCGCCATCACTGAAGAGATCTGAAAGACGGTGCGTTTCTGATGCAGGGCTTCCGCTTTCATTTCTGTCCACACTTCACGAATGTGGTCGAGCGGTGGGAAGCTTTTGGGCGGTACCTTTGCCAGATCGCGGCGCATGTTCTTCCATTCCTGCCGCAGTGATGCCACATCCAAAGGCGGTGTATTGATAGCCGATGCCAACCGGCCTGCGGAGGACTCGAGCCCATCGAGCATTTGATCGACCGTGCTGAACTCCGTGTCGCGATCGAGCAGTCCCTCATCCTTCAGGGCGTCTGAGATTTCCCGAATTAAATACCTCCCGGCACCAGAGGCATCCGCAAGCGCGGCGAGTACCCAGACGGGAGAGGCACGAAATGCGAGAAGACCGATCATCTCAATGCCGTTGCCTGCGGTCCGCCGCAAAAGGAACTCCTCCGACAACTTTTCTCCATCGGTATAGACACCTTCGACCTGACCAATAGTTTCGATCAGAAAACGAAGCGTCGCCTCCACGAGATTTTGATAAAGCTGGCTCCCGCGCACGGTTCTGGGTATCGTGACTTCTCCGATCTCACGCATCAACCCTGCAGCCAGAGCCGTTGCCGACCTCAAGGCTCTTTCCGGCAGCGAGAGCAAGTACGGAGCCAGACGCTCCTTCTTCCATCCACACATCGTCAGGGTTTCCTCAAATGATCCGTTGGACCGAACCGAATAACTCACAAACGCCACAGAGGTGAGTTTGCCTCCGAGGCAGAAAGTCATGTCGAGCGGATTTTCCGGTTGTAGCGGACGATTCCGAAGTCGAAGGAATGGAGGCGCACGACGCGCTCGAAGACATCCGTTTCAGGATTTTCAATCTGGGAATCTTCGCAGTTCGGCTTTGGAAAGTCCGTCGTTTTTACGGTTCAAACTCTGCGGTTAACTCTAAGCTTTCATTTTTTGAATATAGAGGCTTCCGCCGCAATCTTTCAGACAAAGGGGCATTTCTTTTGCAAGAAAGTCCTCGAAATGGATGCGCACGTAGTTATTGAAGAAGACGATTTTCCATGCGCTGTTATTTGAAAGAAAGGCTCTGATGAAATAACATTCGTTCCAGTACCATTGTTGTCGAAGCAGCCACTCCTCCGGATATTCGAAATCATGAAAAATGTCGTGGAAATGCACGTAAATGCCGACAGGCAATCTCGGGAGTATTTCAAAAAACAAAAATTGTAAATCGCTGCCACACTTCAACACATGGCTGGAATCAATGAACAGCAGGTCTCCGGGACCCAGCGAACTGAATAAATCAAGTGGCGTGTTCTGAAGTTTGTCCTCAATCACCGTCACTTTGGCTCTGTCTTGTGTACGCAACATCTGATTGAGACCAATTGGGAATGGCTCGATGAACGTGACCTTGGGGGCCACGGAGAAGAATCGATCAACCGTATCCAGAATAACGCCGGACGAACGGCCAGATCCAACCTCGACGATCTTTGCCGGGTTCGTGTGTCGAAGGAAACTGTATAGAAATATGGCATCCGGATAGGGGAAAGGACTTTGATCATAGTAGAACCGGCATCCCTCACTTTTCTCCTCGGGAAATGGTAAGTCGCCATAAAATCTAGCAAAAGTCTTGAGAAGCTCGAATTGCTCCTGCACATTAAAACAAATGTCCGGGAATGGCGAAGTGTTCCGCTTCACGTACTCGAGACGTGCTAAAACCTCCTCCTGATTTGGTGTAGGTGAATAGAAATGGCCGGGTAGAAACCCACCTGTATCGCGTGCTTGTTTGCGCAGACCGCCGATATGCGGAAGTTTATCGAGGATGCGGGCGATAGAACGCCGGACTCCAGCTTTTACTGACATGTTGCCATAACGAACCGTGCCCCTAAGGTGCGTTGGTCTTGCCGGTGTTCGTAACCTTGCACCACGCTAGAGTTATACAATCGGCACAAAAACCTAAATCGGAACCGCACGGATAAGCTAACCGAAGCGGTAAATACTCTAAGAAGAGTTTTGAAGAAGAAGCGAGTATGCCAAGTTGCGCTTGCGTGCGTCAAGCTCTGCAAAAAAGCGGTATCCGGCGAACGATCTTTGGTGTCCTGCAATAACGTGAACGTGAGGTGGAGCGTGATGGTTGAAACAGGTCCCGACTTCGAAACCACTGTCAGACCCGCTCAGCCCCCGCTACTGGGCAGGAGATGGTCTCGTTGATAGGGCGGATCCACATGATCGGGAATTGGAACGGTTCCGTTCTCGGAAGCGTCCTGCCTCGTCTCTTCATCGGCGTAGTAGGTGAGGTAAGTCTGCATGTCTTCGTTGCTCCACCCTCCAAGAATGTCGATGTGCGTCATCAAGGGAAACTCTTCGGAAACGATCGGATGGTCTTCGCGCAAGAGGTTGTTCCAGAGGACCTCGTAGAGTTCCCTGTCACTCAGGTGATTGGTTGAAGTCAAATAGGCGCCAAGTTCAGCCATCCCGTCGATCACCTTCCACAATACTGCCGTAATATCGGAATCGCTGATCTCATCGGGCGAAGGCACTGGTACACGGGCCTCTTCAAGAAGTGCAAACAGCGTAGTCTGCGGACCATTTCCTTCAACCGCATCCATATAGTCCTCCATGGCCTTCCAGTCGTCTGAAGCATCGTGTGATTTCATGATCCTTCTAATGCACGTGATCGGCCAATCTCTCCGGCCGGAAACTCAGAGTGTTGGAGGTACGGATGGGCAAGTACCAAATTGGAGGCTCGACAAAGCCGACTAACTTGTCGTCATTTCGCGGACAAATTCGCAAGCTACCCATTTCCCGTAAACACCCTCGCCTAAAGTCCGGGCCCTCCTCTGCCGATACCGTGTCCGGGAAGAAGGTATGAGTTTGATTACCCGACGGCGGTTTAGCACATTACTTGGTCTGGTGGCGGTGAGTGGAACGTTGCGGCAACTCCATGGCCAGGATCATGGGGAAGCGACTAAGGATGCAGTTCCGTCCGGACCTCCAAGACCTGCCACAATTGCTCCGCCAAAGGCGGTTGTGCCTGCTCCACCGAAAGCTCCTTCGACCGTGTCCAGCGTCAACCGTGAGACCGCGTCACCGGAAACAATCTGGGCAGACCTGATGGCGGGCAACAAACGCTTCGTAACCGGAAAGACTGCACCCCGAGACGTTATCCGGGGCCGCGCGGAAACCGCAAAGGCACAGCATCCCTATGTGATTGTGCACTGCTGCTCCGACAGTCGCGTCAGCCCCGAACTGATATTCGATCAAAACATCGGCGACTTGTTTGTTATCCGAACCGCAGGAAATGTCGCAGATCCCATCGCGCTCGCCAGCATGGAATATGCAGTGGAACATCTCGGCTCCCGGATGCTCGTGGTGCTTGGCCACGAAAACTGCGGGGCCGTCTCCGCGACACTTTCGGGTGAAGCCCAGCCCAGCGATAACCTTACGGCACTCGTGAAGAAGATACGTCCGGGCGTGGAGCGGCTCAAAGACCTGGTCACCGGAGACGCGCTGATGACTCTGGCCGTCGAAGCCAACGTCCACCACAGCACCGCTGATGCCCTTGAAAACAGTCCGATTCTCCGGCACGGACTCGCATCCGGAGAACTGACGGTTGTAAAGGCCTTGTACAAACTGGGCACCGGCGAAGTTTCCGCTTTGAACAAGATCTACGAGTCTGCTTAGATTTCCTCGCGCTGACTATCTACAGAGCCTCACCTGCCGGAGAAATCACGAGAAATGACCATTGGTTAGATTCTCCCAACCTCCGTATAATGCCGGAAACGTCCAAGGGGGGTAAGGAGCGTACTCATGAAGCCGGCTAAAATCTTCGCCGTAATATGCGTTTTATCGCTCGGTCTGGCTGTCGCTGTTCGAGCAGCTCAATCCCCGGAAAAAGTAAACCTGGATGCGCTCGCGAAGATCAGAGCCGAAGCATCCCGTCAATCGCAGTTGATGGAAGTCGCGCGAAACATCACCACGGTCTCCGGGCCTCGAACGACGAACTCTCCAAATGTTCGCGCCGCGGGTGAGTATGCGCGGAAGAAGCTTGTGGAATGGAAGCTGGATGACGTTCGTCTCGAAACGTGGAACTTCGGCAACGGATGGACCAATGACAGATTCTCCATCAGAGTGGATTCCGATCCCACGCTAAATCTTCTGGCCTATTCGAAGCCCTGGACGCCAGGTACAAACGGTCCCGTCACGGCCGAGGTTGTTGAAGCCGTCGTCCGAACCGAAGCGGATTTCGCACGGCTTCGCGGCACACTGAAGGGGAAATTTGCGCTGATCCTTCCCGGACCGACAAGCCCTGCACCACCATCCAGAGCCGCAGCGCAGACCGTTCGACGGTTCACCGACGACGAACTGCAAAAAATGGCGGCGGGCCCCACTCCTGCGCCGACTGCCCAACCCTCAAATGCGGCGGCAGTTCCTCGACCGGCGAGCCCCGAAGCTCCGGTCCCCGCTGCGGAGGCCGGATTTTTTGCGTGGGTGGAAAATGCCCTTTCTGCGGCGCCGGCACAGCCGACGGGAGTTGCACCACGTGCCACCAATACTCCGGCACTCACTCGAGCGAAAGTAACCAAATTCTTCTTCGATGAAGGCGTTGCCGCCATGATCGAACCCGGCGGTTATCGAGAAGGCCTGGTATTGCTTTCCGTGACGGACACAGGCGAAGCAAACCCCTGGAGATCGGACCCCAAAACTCCGAAAGTGCCGGTGGAGATCGTGCTCTCCCCCGATCAGTACTACCAGATCATGCAGATGGTTACAAAATCTTCGAACGTTATGATGACCATCGACGTCAAGAATACGTACCATACGCAGGATCCTCTGGCATTCAATGTCGTGGCGGATATCAAAGGTACCGATAAAGCCGATGAATTCGTCGTTCTTGGAGCGCATCTGGACTCCTGGCACCTGGCGACCGGAGCAACAGACAACGGGGCAGGAACCGCAGTCATGATGGAGGCCATGCGGATACTCAAAGCGTCGGGACTACCTATGCGTCGAACGGTACGGCTGGGATTGTGGACCGGAGAAGAAGAGGGCTTGCTGGGTTCGCGTGCGTTTGTGGACAAATATTTTCTCAATCGTCCAATCATGCAGACCAAAGCCGGTCACGCCAAGCTGTCTGCCTATTTCAATCTCGACAACGGAACCGGACTGATCCGCGGGCTGTACATGCAGGGCAACAAGCAAAGCATGCCAATCTTCGAATCATGGATGGCTCCATTCAAGAGCATGGGCATGACAACTCTCGCCCCTGTCAGCGTTGGAGGGACGGACCATCTTTCATTCGACAACGCTGGCCTGCCGGCATTTCAATTCATCCAGGATCCTATCGAGTATGATACGAAAACGCATCACACGAACCTGGACAGCTATGACCGTCTTTTGGGCGACGACCTGGTAAAGAACGCAACCATAGTCGCATCGTTTGTTTACCTCGCAGCCACACGCGACGAACTTCTGCCGCGCAAACCATTACCATCCAATGTTCACCCAGCGGCACCTCCTGTACCCCGAGGCCACCGGAAGACTCGAAAACTATGTCCGACAAAGATCTCATCATTCGATTGCTGGAAGCAGCGGAGCGACGCATACGCCGAAACAGAATCCTCAAGGACTCTGCGGCCGGTCTTGCAATTGCGATGGTGGTTCCCGTTGCTCTCAAACTGATCGATTTCATTTCTCCATTTCGTGGAACGACAGTTCTTGTAATCCTGGGATTGTGGGCCGTTGCCACAATTGGCTGGCTGGTATGGCGCGCACGCGGCCGGGACAGTCTGGAGAGAACGGCGGCGAAAATCGATCAGGCCGCTGGAGCGCATGACCAGATCAAGACGGCCTACTGGTTCATTCGAAACCCCAAAGAGTCTCCGTGGGTGGATACGCAGCTCAGGAAAGCGGCTGAGAACGCCGGACAACTGCGAGTGGCCTCTCTTTACCCGCGACGAATTCCACGCGAATTGTATATCGCCATGGGTCTGGTGCTCCTTCTCGGAGTTTTGAATTTCCTGCCGTTTTCCTGGAACCCGAACTGGTTTCTTCTGAAGGGCGCACCCGCATTCAGCTTGAATGACGTTCAAAAGGTTCAATTGCAAAAAGCTCTGGAACTGCTGAAAAAGGCCGAGGCATTGAATCAGACCGACCTCGCCAACAAGCTGGCCCAGATAATTCAGGCACTGAAAGACGGCAGCATGTCTCAAAACCAGCTGAGCCGGAGTTTGTCCGAACTGCAACAGGCTCTGGCGGAGGGCAACCTGAACGCCGGCCAGATCACGGATGGACTCGAGCGAATCGCGAAGGCACTGGATCCTTCGCCTTTCACGAAACCGATTGCCAGCAGCCTCTTCGTGCTCGATCTCAAGGACGCCGCAGCGGAAGTCCGTAAAATCGAGGAGACTCTCGACAAAGCCTCGCCACAGGCACTGAAGGAAATGTCGGAACGATTCCAGGATGCCTCCAATGTCGCCGGACCCCAGTTGCAGCAACTTGCGCAGAACATGAGTGCTGCGGCAACAGCAATGAATCAACGCAACACCGCCGCTGGCAAGCAGGCCCTCGAACAGACTGCGAAAGAGTTGGAGCGCCTACAGGCCGTTCTCGCCAGCCAGCGGCTTCAAAGTCAGGCAAGCGCGCAGATCGATGCCCTCGCGGATTCCGTGGGCGGAACTCCGGGCGAACTCGGTGAAGGACAGGGAGAGGGTGAAGGCCAGGGTGAGGGTCAGGGTCAGGGACAAGGCCAGGGCGTCGGACAAGGAGAAGGTCAGGGACAGGGGCAGGGTGAGGGAGAGGGTGTCGGACAGGGCGAAGGACAAGGAGAAGGCCAGGGCGAGGGCGAAGGTGAGGGGCAAGGCGAAGGTGAAGGCGAGGGACAAGGCCGAGGCGCCGGCAGGGGCGGTAAGCAGGCCGGCCTTTCCGGTCCACTCCCGATGCGAGGCGAACCCACTCAACTCGATGTCCAGCTCGAAAAGGAACCCTTACCGGTGAAACCCGCACGAGGATCCCGGCCGGAAACCATCGAAGAAGCCAGCCAGCGTGAGCGGTCTAAACTGGATTACAGCAAGGTTCCTTCAGAGCTCAGCAAGACGCAGAAGGATCTGCTCAATCAGGATTCGGTTCCTCTGGATCAACAGCAACTGCTCAAACAATATTTCGAAACCATCCGCCCATGAGATTTCTCGCGCTTACAGCATTTGAGAGCGCGACTCTGGCGCTGTTGACGACTGCTGCCATCGTTGCCCTGTACTTTCTCAAGCACCGGCGTCGGCGGCTCGTGATCTCATCCGCACTTCTCTGGAAGCGGGTACTCGCCAAACACCTGGAGAACTCCCTGTTCGAACGATTGCGACGGATTCTGTCGATTCTGATTGCGGTAACCATCGGCCTGCTGGTCGCCTTGTCCATTGCCCAGCCGGAAATCGAATGGCTGACGGGAAAGACCAGCCGCACCATTATTGTCATGGACACTTCGCCAACCATGCAGGCACGCAGGAGTGACGGACGCACGCGATGGCAGCACGCAACAGACGATGCCAATGCCCTGGTGAATCAGGGATCGGTCCGCAATCAATTCCGAATCGTGGACACGGCGGGTCAATTCGATTCTGCCTTCACGACGGACCGAATGGAATTGCGCCGCATGATCGCAAGCCTGCATCCGGTAAATTCTCCCACCCGCTTTCCGCACATGGAAACGCCAGCGGCGAAATCACAGGATGCACCACAGATCTACCTGATCACCGATGGCGTCTCACCGCTCGGCATTCCAGCCGGCGTCATTTCCATTTCGGAATTCCAGGCCGCCTCGAATGTCGGCATCACGGCATTTGAAGTTCGATCCGTTCCATCGGCCGTGCTTGCTTACGAGGCCTACCTGGAAGTGACCAACTTCGGAAAGTCTGTCCGGACCGTTGACATCACCCTCAGCGGCGCTGGCCAGCAACGGATGAATCGAAGCGTGAAGATCGAGCCGGGCAAGAGCTACAGCGAATCGATGAATGTCTCGAAATTCGACGGCGGTGGCCTCCGCGCATCGGTGGTATCCGATGGCGACGCATTCTCACCGGACGACGTGGCTTACGCGTATCTTCCTGTAAAACGCCGCGCGAAAACTCAGCTCGTAACGTCGGGGAATAAGTTTCTGGAGTCGGTGCTGAAGCTCGACTCACTGATTGACCTTTCGGTAACGACTCCTGCGGGGTATACCGGAAGCGGCGACTACGATGCATATGTCTTCGATCGTTTTGCCCCGCAGCAACAGCCGGCACGGCCTGCATTGATAATCGGCACGCAGGGAACGCAGAACATTTCGTGGCTGCCGAAGCAGCTTGGTGCCGTAGCGAAACCCACTTTTGAATCGCGAATGGAAACCCATCCGGTCATGAAGCATGTGGTCCTGAATGACGTCACGGTGGACAGCGCCACACGAATTGATCCTGCCAATCTAACAGTCCTGGCCGCGTCGGCAGCCGATACGCCGTTGATCGTCGCGTCGGAGCGGCCACAATGGATACTGCTGACGTTCGATCTGAATTCCTCGGACCTTCCCTACCACGCTGGATTTCCGTTGCTCATCGATAACGCCATGTCGTGGTTTGGCCGAGACCGCCTGGCACTGAGAAGAATGCCGGGCATGGTCGACATCCCGATAACAGGTGCGCAGATCCGAACCATCGACGGACAAGCCATATCTTCGCGCGAAAGTCTGAACGGAACGGTGTTCGAAGCTCCCGACCCGGGCCTCTATGTCGCCAGCCGGGGAGACGTAAGCCAGTATGTCGCCGTGAATTTTGCGAACCGGCTGTATTCCGATATCAACACGTCGCATGTGCACGACAACAAATCGTCTCAATCTGCGGTACCACTTCTTCGGCGTGATCTGTGGTTTTACATGCTGATCGCCGCGATGCTTCTCATCGGCGCGGAATGGTTCACATACCACCGAAGGATTACTCTTTAATGCGCCTGACTTTCGATAGCTATTGGCCGCTGCTGTTTCTTCTGATCATTCCATACCTGTGGTGGGTGCGCACGCGGTCGGCAGTCGACCTGACACCAAGACATCTTCGTCTTTCCACCGTGATACGATCAGTCATCGTTGTCGCATTGACGGCGGCCTTGATGCAGCCGGTTCTCTACAAGACCAGCACGTACGTTTCGGTCGTCTATCTGCTCGATGTTTCTCAAAGTGTCGCGCCGGGTGCGATTCAGAAAGCAATCGACTGGATCCAGAAAACGAATGCCTCGGGTAATCCGGATCATTCGGAATTTGTCGCGTTCGGATCCAACTCCATGGGGTTCGACAAGGTCGAGGAACTCAAGAAGGTCAAGGTTGCCAACCATGAGGGCCCGGGAATTCTGGATCAAAGCAAATCGGATCTGTCTGCCGCTCTGGATGCGGCAATGCGGGGCTTTGCGCCAAACCATCTCAAGCGCGTAGTCCTGTTGTCCGACGGCAACGAGAACAGCGGCGATATGTCGACTGTTCTTCACGGACTGCAACGTGAGAATGCGCACGTTTACACCATTCCTCTGGAAGCACGCGTGAATCGAGATGCATGGATCGAATCGGTTCTTGCGCCGTCCAGCGTCACAACGGATGAACAGTTTCCTGTCGAAGTGAACGTCTACAGCCAGTTCGACACCACAAGTACCGTTGAACTTAAGAAGGGTAACGAGGTCCTCGGTACACGATCTGTGCATCTGGTGGAAGGCTTGAATCGATTCGCGTTCGACACGAGAGTTTCGGACCAGTCCGGCACCGTCGTACTGACGGCGGATATCAAGCCCGCAGGAGACTCCTTCGAAGGCAACAACCTTTTCCGTCAGCCCGTGATCGTAAAAGGCCGGCCTCGGATTCTCTATGTCGAGGG
>Ga0184628_10001207_pt1 | contig 12885 bp, 21 predicted proteins | sample PLM4_5_b1_FD_133149 | JGI IMG/M metagenome (GOLD analysis project Ga0184628, IMG submission 133149) | Groundwater sediment microbial communities from an aquifer in East River, Colorado, USA - PLM4_5_b1 | ecosystem: Environmental > Terrestrial > Soil > Riparian zone | place: USA: East River... | reverse complement strand
TTCGCCAAAATCATCACCAATATATCCCGTTTTTACGGGAATTTGGGGTGGATTTAATCGCATAACCCGGCTTTCGCAAAAGCGGTCATATAACACAATTGCTCCCGTAGCAGACACATTTAGACAATGATGTGACTCTATTTGCACAATATCGTCACATTCAGCCATAATATCGTGCGGCAGACCATAATCCTCTGCTCCGAGTAGATAAATCGCTCTCTCGGGGTGTGTGTACTCATGGAGAGGAAGCGCATCCTCGATAATTTCAATTCCGACTAACTTTGTCTTAGCTGGAATCTGAAATTCAGACCAATCCTCATATTCAAAGAGAGGAATGTGTCGTTCGGCCTTGGCTACGTCTGCTCTGTATTGGAAGCGTCGTCCAATAGTAAAGATATAAGATGCTCCAAGGTTAAAAGCTGTGCGCCAAAGCACTCCAACATTTGACTGAAATCTTGGAGTGAAGATTCCAATTGCGCAAAATCCACGTTCTGATCGTCTGTCATAATTTTCGCTCATATATTTTTAGCTTTCCGGCTTCATTTAGCCTATCAAATTCACCCTGACAAGAAGGGCACACATTCCATGGAATACCTTTTCCAAATCTGGTCATGGTGCTTCTTCCACAATCTTCACATGTAAGATTACTTTCGTCCACAGCAAAATTCTTCTCTTGTACACTCTTAGTAATCAACCGGATCAACATCTAGAGTTAAAGTTCCACTCATAACCCAATCACCAATTTGGTCATTACACATTTCCCACATTCGTTCCCATGCTTCTTCATCGTAATTCTGAATCTTCTCTTTATCTTCATCAGACCAATTTTCAATTATATAGTCTAGTGGCATAAAGCCAGATATATGTATGCGTATTTTGTCAAATGGTTTAGACATTTACTAATTCACTTTCTATAGCGATAGCTTCTATTTCTTCGTCAATCTCTTTACCCTTACTACATACTAATTCGAATCGCCCGGTGCCGATCTTCTCGTCAGCAACGATAGGCAAACCCGCAATTTCTGGCCAATCTAATCTATCTACCTCATACGGATTCATTCGAATTTCAAAAAGTGGATACGGACAAGCTTCATTGTGAACTTTGATCGCATTATGAATTGCCTCTAAGTTTTTTGCTTCACTACTCATTTCACCGCCTCCAATAACAACTTGTACTTTTCGTCAGCAGTTTTTCTAGCTTCAATTTCGCCCCAATGATTTGTATATCCTTCTAGACACAATTCTGAATCAACATAAGAAGGAAGTGCATCACTCCAAATTTCCGCAAAATCCTGAAACGTAGAATATTTAGAAGTACCAATCATATCTTCCATTTGAACACAATGTTGAAATTCATGAGCAAGTGTTGTTAATGTGGAGATTATACATCTGCCAGTCTTAAGCGATATCAGACCGCAGACGCTAGCCTGACCATCATCATCATCAAAATAAGTAAAATTCGCATTGAACATTCCGCGAACTCTATTAGGTATAGGCATTTTCTTATCAGGACTATAGTAAAGATCATAGTCTAGATAAAACAAAATTGGAGATTTAATTCTCCACTCTCGCTCAGCTATTTCTCTAACTTTGTTGGTATCTAGGGAAAACGTGCCTAATTCTAAACTTTCTTCAAATCCCTCAGTAAGTCTAGATTTCCGTTTCCAAAAGTTCAAGTTCATCGGCAAACTCTTCGTTCTGCTCTCTGTATTTATACATATTTGTCTGATAATGAGATAAAGCAGGACAAACCCAACCGCCTATATTTCCTACATTCTTAGAACCTGATAATCCAAATCTCTTAATCCTGGCCAAAACTCCCGTACAGCCAGCACCCAACTCAATTAATTCCTCATATGTCATACCGGGAACTAATCCGCATTTACAATTGTGGTGTTTAATCTTATTATTAACCTCTTCCCACAATTTTGCACTTGCCGACGAACCCATCTTTGCAATCTCTGGTAAAGAATCGGGCGCGTCAGGATCAATCTCAGTAACCGCAATTGTACCACTTCGCCCGCGACCTAAGATCACCAAGCCCTTAGCTTTTAGCTCTGCCTTAGCTTCTTTATATTCCTCGTCACTAAGGTCTAACGTAGCCTTGACTTGTGATCCAGATAGCCTGAGGCCATTCTTAGGGAGCAGTTCAAATATTCTCTCGGCAGCCTCTATCATTCTCCTGCCTCACGACGCTCTAAAACACCTGCAATGCGTTCTAGTGCGTCAGCGATACGAGTAACATCTTTATCAGTTTGTGGTTTTACTCTGGGGCAAGTATGCCAGTTGTTCGGTGGAACCCACGCATTACAGAATTCACAAGTATATCCTGCATGTGGATAATAGTGATAATTAGGGTTAGGGTACTGCCACCACATTTCCGATAATCCCCTTTCGTTCTAAGTAGTATTCAAGCCCGCGCCAAGTAGGTGCGAGTAATACGTTACGAACGTCTGTTAGTGCCTGATTATATGGGAACCATAGACCAAACGCCTTACGAACTTTTGGTTCATCTTGCATACCAAGTTGGCAAAGAGTATCTTGATTTTCTTTCCATTCATGGTCATAGATAAAGTCCAAAATAGTTTTTGGTCTATCATCAATGATGTACTGGCAATTAGAAATGAATTGCGTTTTATCTTGGTCGCTGCAAAATACTTCACCGCCAGGAAATCCTGTTTGCATTAGCCATTCATAAGTATCAGACCAATATTTGTCATTTCTAGTGGTTACGTATTTTATAGTGTGTCCTTCTTCTTTAATTCTCTGAACAACACGAACAGCACCCTTATATGGAACTTGACTAAGAGTTTGATCATGGACTTTCTCGATTGCTTCTAGTAGGGCTTCAAATCCTAGAACATCACCCAGGCTTCGCCATTCAACCTGTGGGGCGTAAGCACCTTTTAGGTATTCACGATCATCTTTCTCTAGTGCCATTTCAAAGAAAGCCTCACGACATTCTTGATCAAACGGGTAGAGAGTGTTGTCTACATCTATTGCTATATTCATGCTAGCTGCACATTCTCTTCTTCTTCTGCTTTAGCTAGAGCAAGTTTGAATGCTTCTAGCGGAACATCTTGAACCAAATTTTCTGCAAAGAATCTGAGAAATTTTTCTTGCGTTAATGCATTCTTAACAACTAGAAATTGCTCGTTATGCTCTTCGAATTTTTGTACGTATGTTTTAACTAATTGCGTTGCTTGTAATTCTTCCATATTCACCCTCATACATTTCTTTGATTGCGTATTTAACATGTGGTCTTAGTAGTTCTTTGAAATGATCTAGCGAACCTCCATTAAGAAGATCACACCAGCATAGTTCATCATCTAGTGGTTTCTCTGAGGCATGAGTATCGCCCGTATTTTCTACATCGGGACGAGTAATCTTGAACACTCTACCACCAGCTTCCGTGATAGCTATAGCTTCATTAGGGAAGCGTACATCTGTGACTAAATCAAGTCTGCCATTCCATTCTTCTACGGGTAATACTCCCCACGTATCAGGAATGTCTTTCATAACTTGATCTACCCAAAAATCATCACCAAATACTTTGCGGTGAGCCTCTGTGCCATACCATTGCAAGAATTCACGACCAGAGAATTGATATTCCGCAATAACAAAATCTTCCCCTTCTGCCGGGTCAAAAACCTTGCCGTGAAATTCGGAATCTGTTTTTAATTCATCGGCTGCTATTACAGCATCTTCTACAGAGAGAACTTGCCCTGAGAGGGCTGCGATTGCGCTCTGTTTTAGTTTGGCAGCAAAACTCCATTCTTTGATTTGAAATTCGTCACCAAATTCGTCAGAAATAAATTTTGCCGCAGTATTCTTACCACTCTGTTTTACACCAGCTAATCCGATAATCATTTTATATGCCTATTAGAGTGTCGGTACGCTCACGCTCAGCGACAGCCTCAGGATCATCTGATTTCTCAACCCAGGTGTAATAATTGTATTCATCATATTTGCCAGAATCGAAATCTAAAGCAACCTCATTTAATTCCTTAGTCAGCTTGCACCTATAAGGATCTTCTTCGTTGCTAACACCTTCATCATCAAAAGCAGCTTGGTTAGGTGGTTCAATCCCGGTAATTTTACAATAGGCTTCTACATCTTCTTGTGTCTGGAAGTTAATCCACCCAACTAAGTCTGGGTCTTTATCAGTTGGAGTTCTAGGATCAACCTCACAGTCATAATTAAAAGCATTGGCAATGATGCAAGCACCAGTATCCTCGGGAACAGATATAGGCAAATCCTTTAGGGGATCGTCATTTTTTCTGGCGCGCATATCGTTAGCCATACCCAACAACCATGATAAATCGTCACGACGCATTTGTAATCCTCTCATTTAGTTTACAGAACATCTGACTGCTGACCAAAGCATAGCACAGTCTGTTACCATTGTGCGTCGGACGACGACTCTATATACTTAGGAGAAGCAAATGTCAGTAGGATCACCAGGATATTATTTGCCGCTCAGTATTCGCGGTGAAGTTGAGGAAGCGCGACGACACCTTAATGACGCTCTTACTAAGAGTGGTGTCGGAGAAAATGATGTGCTTACCCCACTACAATCAGAACGACTTAAAGATGCTTACAAGGAGTTGGGAAAAGCATTGCAGACAATGAAAGGCAGTTCAGTACAATATCAAAACACTAAAAAGAAAGGAAAATGACACCACTAGACAAGGTTGATCCAAAGATAGCAGCAGAAAAAGTATTAGAAGTAGGTCGCTCTCAGGCGGCTAAGCATTTCGGTGTGAATGAGTCCACGTTCCGAGACTACCTATATCGCAACAATCTCCCTACGAAGAAAGCTTCTACGGGAGAGAGTAAGCCCGGTATCTCGATTAAGGATGGAAGCACCGCAGAAGTAACCTCAGAAGCATCAACAGATGTTTCTGATCCAGAGAAATTGATTAGAGAGCGTGGGCTAGACCCTGCTGATTGGGAATTCTCTGGCATGACCGTCAATGAGTGGGATGCTTTTAATGGCGAGACTATGCGCCAGCTTAAGGTTCAGGTTAAACGCAAGAATCCGATTGATTTCATTGAGCCAGCTAGAGTTGACGGCCCCAGGATAAAGAATAGAAATAAGGCCAAGACTAGTGAGGGAACTGTTTTAGTTATTGGCGACTCTCACGCTCCATTTCATGATCCATATATGAATGAAGGTATTCTAGCCTTGATTGCTGATCTTAAGCCAGAGCGCGCAATTCATATTGGAGATTTAGTTGATTTTCCAGAGATTTCGCGCCACCGTCATAATCCAGCATGGAAAGCTGCCACTCAGCTATGTATTGATGCTGGCTACGACTTATTGGCTGATTATATAGCAGCATCGCCAGGCACAGATTGGACACTAATTAATGGTAATCATGAAGATCGCCTGCGAAACACCGTAATTGATCTTGTGGAAGAGATTTATGGACTCGGACCAGCAAAGACTGGTAAATCTTCCTTAAGTCTTGAACATCTACTTCGTTTAGACGAATTAGAGGTTACACATCAGGCTGATGATAATACCTATGAATATACCAAAGTTAAGATCAACGAAAACCTTGGTGCTGTTCATGGGCACTTGGCTGTTAAGCATTCTGGCGCTACAGCTTATAAGCTGTTAGAGCATCATGGTCATTCAGTTATGTGCGGCCATACTCACCGTATGGGTAAGGTTTATAAGACTGTCCGCGACATTAATGATAATCCAGAAATTCTTACAGCCGCAGAAATTGGCTGCACTTGTCTAATCAAAAAGGGTATTGGTTATGCGCCACAATCAGATTGGCAGCAAGGTTTAGCTGTAGTTAATCTATATCCAGACAATGTGTTCAATATTGAGTTAGCTACTTACGTTGAGGGTCAACTTCTCTTTGGAGGAAATACCTACAGGTAGTATAATAAGGGTATGGCTACAGCCTACCAAAGACTTAAGAATAGACTGAGAGGCGCGAAGAAAAAGGTTAAAAAGCTTACCCGTCTAGAAGGAAAGGCGGGTAAGCGCGTGAAGCGTTTCGGCAAGAAGCTTAAGCAAGCTACTGTCGGAACGCCTCAATACAGAAAACGCAAGAAAAAGTATCGTTATTGGAAGGGTGTTCGGCACCACGCCCGCTCTCAGAAAGCTTTTTGGGAAACTCTTGTAAAGCGCAGGTATCGTAAGAAACTTGCGTATGAGCGCAAACACTTCAATCAGTATCCAGGTGGCATGAATGTTCCAGTTCGTACCTGGAACCCATATCACAGAAAAATCTGTGGGTGGATGGTTGAAGAAATAGATAAGATTTGGGCCGCAGGTTGGCGAGGTATTGTAGTTTCAGGTGTAAGAACACCTATGGAATCACAAGGGCTTTGCATTCGTATGTGTGGCCGTCCTACTTGTTCTGGAACTTGCGCAGGAATTTACTCAAATCACAATGCAACTACTTGTGAGAAATATCAAGGCGCAGTTGATGTAACTGATTATTACAACTTTGGCGCTTATGCGCGCAGAGTTGGTTCAGTTCTAAAGAATGATCTGCCAATAGACAGGGTTCACTATAGTTATAGCGGTCATTAAGCCATGTCTAAAAACATCATAGTAAATGGAGTAAAGACTCCGCTAAAGAATCTTCCGTTTGAACAATGGAAGCATGTAGCTGTTCGTGAAGGTGCTGCTGCTGGTCAGCCCGTACATGCTGCTGTAGATGCTCCATATGGAGTTCCTAGTAACAGCCTGTATGAAATTGAATTTCAAGAAAGAGGCGCAGAGGTATTCGGGATACAGAGAGGGCTTAATGGTATCGGGTGGGGTCTTACTGAGGATGGAGTTTTTCTAGAAGAAACTCAGAATGCAGTAAAAGTATTTCAGTCTAAACGCGGCCTCGGGAATGACGGAGTATTCGGCCCTAAGACTTCTGAAAAATTAGTTATTGCTCTGATTAAGCGCACGACTGTTGAATGTCCTGACGGAATGCTCAAAGGATTAGTTCAGGGAGAATCTGGCAACCTAATGGGTGCTGTCAATTGGACGGTATCTGGTGGTGTTGATTGTTCTTATTGTCAGCGCCGAATCTATACAGCAGATTTAGAAAATGTTGATGTAGTTAAGAGAGCGTTCGATGGTCGCTATCAGATGCAATTGCTAGCTAAAGCTGTAAAGTCTCGTCACGATGCTTTTTATGGAAAAACTGGTGCCAATACTCACGAAAAAGCTTGGCGACTAGGAATCCTCAATCACAACTATCCTTACGGCGCTTCTAAAATCGCAGAGGTTGGAGTCAATGGTCTTAGTAGCTATTGGACTGCGGAGCAGAATTGGGTAATCGCTATTAATGCTCATTTTGATGATGGGGCGCAAGTTACAACCCCTTACGGATGGTGTCAGTTCTACAGTCTTGGTTCGCCTGAACATAATCATACAGGCAAAATGACCAAGTACATAACTGACTGGACAGTATGAGTAACAAGCGCACTCTAATAGTTGTATATAGAAGAGCCACCATACTAAACCTTTACACGCGCACGATACTCAGCGCGAAATATAATCTTAAGAAGCAATACAGCATCGCTGTAGGAGCAATAGGGTTTGAGACACCAGCGGGTGTTTATTCAATTAATTCAAGAGCTAAATGTCCTGATTGGCTGGTGCCGGATTCTCAATGGGCCAGGGATGCAGGATTAGTCCCTGGAACAATCGTGCCCGGTTGCACAGACGCTAACCCATTAAAAGTAAGATGGTTAGGGATTACTGATCCTAAAGACGGTGTAGGAATCCACGGTACAGCAAGTGTAGAGTCGCTTGGAACAGCAGCTTCACATGGTTGTATTAGAATGAACCCTAGTGATATAATTGAGTTGTACAAGCTTGTACCGAAAGGTACACCGATTGTAATTCTATAGAAATACAAGGAGGTAGTAAAATGGCATATGATCCCGATGCGCCTGTTTTCGTTAACGAGCCAGCTTTAACTATCGGTGTTGTTGTTGCCGTGGTTGTAACGCTTGGTAACGTTTTCGGCGTTGCAGGTCTAGATGCGGATACGGTTGGAACCGTTATTACAGACGCTTTAATTCTGTTAGGTTCACTTGGTATTCGTAGTAAAGTTTCGCCCGTTTAACACTTTAATTGAAAAGGAATGGTGATCCGGGGGCGGGGCAACCCGCCCCCGCCTTTGCCTACCTATGCTATACTGAGCAAAGCGAGGATGGCTATCGCGCCTGTACTCGTTTATCGACTCTCTCAAAGTGCAAAGGGCGACTCTGAAATATGGGTCGCTCTTTGTTTATAGTGAGGGGGCCGATATTTTTGTAAACAAACCAAGGTGGTGTTTTGTTTTATCAGATTCAAAGCCAAGGTTGTTGCCTTCATGGTTACGGTTTCGTTATTCGTAACTGCAACAGCCATGACCAATGCGGATACTCCGCAGACAGCTAAAGACTGTAAGGCAGCAGCCCAACATGTTTATGCTTTAAAGGGTTGGCAGAGTAAGCCTGATACCAGTCTCTTAGATAGTTGTAACGTTCCAACTAGAACTTTGAAGAAAAAGTTCTATGAGTATAAGAAGTATCGTGAAGTTGCCCCATACAGAAGCGGTATTGGTGGTGGCCCAAAAAGTCCGGCTGACCATAGATATTACGCAATTCCGTGGAACATCGTGTGTGGAGAGTCAGGTGGCAACTTCTACGTTAATGATGACGGTGCTTATCAGATTATTCCGTCAACATGGATAGCGTTTGGTGGAGGTAGGTTTTCCTCTGTTGCAGGTGACGCGACTCCATTAGAGCAACACATCATTGCAGATAACGCCTGGGGAAAAACTCCCTGGTACGGTAATTGTAATTAACCGAATCTCTCTATTCGGAGTGATACAATAGGTTCCCTTGCGAGGGACACCTAGCTACACAGCCCCCGGTCATTAATTTGGCCGGGGGTTTTTTAATGCTGTAAAATAGGTATTGTGAAAAACCTTCCTAGCAAGTGCCCTCGTTGCAATTCAACTCAAAAGTTTGGCCAGCAACGACGCCAAGTGGGAAAAGATGAGTACGAGATATTCATTAAATGCTCAGTATGCAGATGGGAACAAGTTGTTATCTCTGGTACAAGTGATAATATACATAACTATAGAGAAATGCAAAGACTGAGAATCAGGGCCGCAAAGAATCCGCAATTACGAGAGGTTCTGAAAAGGAAGCGTCGAAATGGATAATCCATGGATACAGGATAATTTAACAGCTAAGCAAGAAGAGTACATTGCTATGTTGGCATCTGGTGAGTCCACCATTTCCATATCAGAAAAAAACTTTGTTTCGCATCACACAGTTCGTAACACGATTACGAAAGCTAAAGAACGGGTGGGAGCAAATTCTACTTACAATTTGATTTCTATGGCTATCACTAGAAAGTGGATTGTGCCGCACGATTCTTCACAGTTACCAATTCAATATATACCAAATGAGTAAGTTGTTTACAGATAATGGGTTAATCGTGTGCCCGCAATGTCAACACGCGCAGAACATTTTAGAGTACACACACTTAAAGCATTTGAATAAAAATGAGACAGCACCTATAATTAAGTGTAGGCGGTGTAGATTCGTCTTTGCACCGTTACTAGATAAACTTGATAAATAATAAGAAATACTATATATTTACTAAAGAACCGTATGGAACTTGACTTCTTAAACGATTTCGAACTCGGCGCTGAGGATAGCCAGCTATCAGAAGTATATCTTGCTGATGGTGATATTGACGAGGGCGATAACGGGTTAATTTGGAAAGAAATTTTAAGGGAAGGGGAATGGGCTTATCGCCCCGGTCCCGGTCAAAAACCCATACCAGTTCCGCTTAAAGTTGTGTCAGGAAAAGCGAGCAGCAAGACCGAAATCGGTATGGCCGACCTACTTGAAGCCTTTAATGAGGGCGCGGTCGATCACGTAACTGTTCCTACCTCACACGAAGATAGGCCACATGAAAATACTGGCCACGTAAGAGAACTAAAGATTAAGGGTGAGAATGGCAAGTTTAAATTGCTTGCTGGAATCGAATTCACAGAGCCAGAAATCAAGTCAAAGGTTATGCGACACACTATTGCCAATACCTCTGCCGGAATCATTTTTGATTATATCAGGAAGGATTCGGGCAAAGATTATCGGCAAGTCCTTGGTCACGTTGCTCTTACTAACAAGCCCTGGATTAACGGCATGGAAGCATTCGGTATGTCACCAGACGTAGATATGGTTTTTTCTGATGATCAGATTACTCCATTCATCTTAACTGATGATGTAGACGAAGATGTGAAAAATGCTTATACAGAATTCAGTCCAGAAGAAATTCAGGCACTAAAAGACTTAGCAGTAAACGCTTTAGGTGATTCTAATTCACCTAACGATCAGAAGGAAACTTCTGATGACAATAAAAAAGAAGCCACGGAGGTTAGTATGGCTGAAAAAGAAGAAGGTAAGACAGAGGAAACTCGTCAGGAAGAAACCTCCAATGATCCTGCACCTGACGCGGTTATCTCTGAGGAAACCCGCCAACAGCTATTAAGTGAAGTTGCTGAGAAGTTCAAGTCTGAGCAGGCTGAGAAAGATGCTGAGAATAAAGACCTTCGTAAGAAGGTTCATGCAATGGAAGTTGATAAGCGTATTGGTGAGTTAAAGGAAGAGGGTTATTCTGATTACCCAGGACTCTTAAAAGAGATTCGCAGCGTTATGCTTGCGGATGATGGGTCAGAAACTCTCACCCTAAGTGAATCCGTAGACGGCGAAGAGAAAGAAATTTCTCTTTCAGTCACGGGGGCAGTTGAGCGGATTATTACCGCTCTTCCTAAGCAGGACGGCAAGGTGAATTTCGGTGAGCAGGCAACTGCTACTGACGACAAGAATCGACCGGACTCTGAGGTTAACGAGGACAAGTCGGTTGAGGAAAAGGTCGCACTCGCCGCCGAGGAACTAGGGCTGCCTGGATTTGAAATGCCCGAAACAAAAAAGGATGGTGATAGCTAATGGCAGGTCCAATTGCTAGAACCACCAAAACAGTAGCTAAGGAAGTTCTGGTATTTCCAGCAGGGCTGGATGCAATTCAATCAGTTGTCTTACAGGCATCTGGTGTTGACGCACTCCCATCTGCTACTACTGGCTACGTGGGCAAATTAGGACTACTCGCTGGAACTATTCTAAGGAAGGTTTCTGGTGATAGTCAAGTACGCTATGAGGCATATGACGGTTCTGGTACTCCCGAGGGCGTCTTAGGAGACAATATTTACTTCTTTGACAACACGGATGCATCAGATCGCGCTGCTGACATGCTGTTCCATGGATGTGTGTTCGATATCAATAAGCTTATCGGATACACAGGAAATGAAACTGCTGTCAAGGCTGCGCTTCCAACCTGTCAATTCCTCGATAAGGAGGTTTAATAATTCATGGCATCAGTCGGTGAATTTAATATATTTGATCAGGCCACTCTAACTGGTCTAGTCAATAAGCCTCTAGAAGCTCGCGTAGAAAGTGAGCCTACCATTGGTGAACAGATCGCGCCTCTTGATCCCGTACAGGCAAGAGAGGTTAAGTTACAGGTCAAGGAAGTTAATCCATTTGGTAAGGGTCAGTTCCGCGCCCCAGGCGCTACGCCTCCACTCATGGAAGCTACCGCTGAGTTACGCGAAGAAATCATCGAACTTGCGCTCATTGATGAAATGTATCGCATTAAGGACGAAGATTTCCTTGCTCTACAGTCAAGTGACGAGAATTATCGCCGCAGGGCTGGACTCTCAGTTGTGGAGCGCGGGAATGTTCTCGCTATTCGTAACCGCCGTGCAACGGAGGATTTACGTTGGCAGGCATTCTCTGGTAATGCAGTAATCACTTATCCATCTGGTTCTCAGATTGAGGTTGATTACGGTATTCCAACGAACCATAAGCCAACCGCATCCCCTGAGTGGGATGACACGGTTAACTCTGATCCCATTGCCGATTTAAAGGCATGGCAGAAGCTAAGTGCAGTTGCCGTTGGTTCTTACGGTACTAAGATTCATTTAGGTACTGAAACCTGGCAACTAATTCTAGAAAACGACAAGTTAACGGATTACCTAACTGGTACTGATCGCCCGTTAATGGTTCCAAAGAAGGAAGATGTTCTTGCCCTTCTGTGGGAAGGTACTGAAATTGTCGTTACTGACGCTGGCTACCGTGCGGAAGGTTCTGGTACGAATCGCGGAATTAATTCAGTAACTCCTTATCTGCCTAAAGGTAAGGTTCTAATTACTACTCCGTACTCCATTGAAGGAGAACGGATTGCTGATATGCCTGACGGTCAGGTTATTGTATCTACTGGATACAATCAGGTTGATATTCGTCAGGGCGCACAGTCAGAAGTCCTCTTAGAGCATATGTCTAAGACTCACTTCTTACGGTACGGCTCAGCAAGAATTCCACGAATCCGTCAGCCTGGTGCGTTCGTTTACGCAACAGCTTACACCCCATAAGGAGACATAATGCCGTACAAAGTTAAGCAGGATGGAGCGACTCTTAAAAAGCTACATAAAGAGGTTGCTTCGAACAAAGATAAAACTGTAAAAGTTCCTATCTATAGGGAAACTGTTTACTTTGAGGGAGATATTGTCGAAGATGAGGACATTGCCCCAATCCACGTTGAACAGTATGACGCGGAAGAAGGTAATATTCGTGAGCTAATTGAGCGAGTAACAAATAAGAAGAAGTCAGCCAAGCAGGATTAATTAAAATCTTGCGAGAGGAAAGAAGCCCCCGTCTAGCAATAGGCGGGGGTTTTTTATTTGTAATAAAGGCTGTCATATAATATACTTGTATTCACATGTTGATGATTAATCACTTCAAGGAGTTTTAAGTGGCAAACTTTGTATTTAATATCGCTAAGGGGCGTATTGT
>Ga0184628_10001205_pt1 | contig 12900 bp, 13 predicted proteins | sample PLM4_5_b1_FD_133149 | JGI IMG/M metagenome (GOLD analysis project Ga0184628, IMG submission 133149) | Groundwater sediment microbial communities from an aquifer in East River, Colorado, USA - PLM4_5_b1 | ecosystem: Environmental > Terrestrial > Soil > Riparian zone | place: USA: East River... | reverse complement strand
TCCGAGCGCCTCAGGCGGCGCTTGTCTCGCCGTAGCCCGCAGGGCGAAGGCGGAAACGACAAAGCCCCGGGGGAGACCCCGGGGCTTTTTGTTTTTTTACCCTTCCCCAGAGGGGAGAGGGATGGAGTGAGGGCAAGTGACTCTCGATTCACATGCCTTGATTGCGCCAAGGTCGGTGTGCATCTCCGAATTGGTTCGAAAGAGTGTCAATTTTACCTTGGGAGTGTCCCTTGGTCGACTTAGCCGCCATCAAGGCTGATTTACCAAATTGGCCCGACGAAGTGATTGACCAATGGCTGTTGGAGCTAGCAAACAGAGGTGCTGACACTGGCTGGCCGCCGCCCGAAAATCTAGATGGAAACGCGTGGAGATATATTCTTGGAGGTCGACCGCTATCGTGGTGGAAACACGTTACTTGGAATCTCGAAGAACACGATCTTTCGTTTGAATCTCTCTCGCAGGGTACAAGGCGTATCATCGAAGGCATGATGGATGGTCACGTCAATGATGTTCCGAATCTTTACACAGTCGATCCAAGCAGTAGAGGTAGGTTTTTGTCCTCTACCGCTTATCTTGCTAGGCACGGCCGTTTGCCTAAACCGCTCGTGGTTAAGTGCGACGTTATCGAAGCCCTTCGGCGATAGCTACTCGACGGCGCATGCCCCCTTGACACCGTCACGCTGCTAGGCTAATATTCCTATAGATTCCGGCCCCTGCGCCTCGGGGCCCTTTTTGTCCCAAAACTCACCACCAACGGAGCCTCGCGATGGGCAAAACCACGCGCGCGATCGAGGCGCGCCGCCTGAAGTTCACCGACGAACTGCTCGCCAATGTGCGGCAGCGCTTCGAACATAGCGACGAGCCGCTGTCCACGATGGCGGCCGATCTCGGCTGCTGCAACACCACGCTGCGCGGCATCGCCAAGCGCGAGGGCTGGGTGCGCTACGTCGCCCCGCCGCGCGATCTTACGCCGGCGGCGAAGCTGTTGGCGCAGGCGGAGGCGTTGTCGCTCCCTCCCGACCAGCCTCCAGGGGGAGGTGAAGAAGAGCCGCCCGCCGAAACGGTCGAAGAACTGCACGACCTGGTGCGCCAGGAACTCGCCGCGTTCAAGACCCAGCGCGCGCAGCTCAAGGGCCAGCCGCTCGGCCTGCTCGAGCGCGAGCGCGCGGCGCGCACGCTGGCGGGCCTCACCGCCACTCTGCACCGGCTGCAAGCCATGCGCTGCGCCGTGCCTCCAACCGAAAGCCACAACGACGATGACTACGACGACATGCCCGCCGACCTCGATGCCTTCCGTGACGAACTTGCGCGGCGCATTGACGCGTTCGTCGCAAGCCGGGCTGACCAGGGCGATGCTCCAGGCGATGCCGCTGCGGCCGTGGCTGCGCCTGGCGCGTGACTTCGCAGCGCTGGCGCATGCGCATCAGCAGCCGCCGGCCGCCGCCAGCGGCGGCGGGCCGTGGCGCAGCTGGCTGCTGCTCGGCGGGCGCGGCGCCGGCAAGACGCGCACCGGCGCCGAATTCGTGCGCGCGCTGGTGCACGGCCATCCGCCTTTCGCCAACGCGCCGCACGGTTCGATCGCGCTGGTCGGCGAGACCGCGCATGACGTGCGCGAGGTGATGATCGAGGGCCCGTCCGGCATTTTGCGCACGGCGCCGCGCAGCGAGCGGCCGCACTGGACCGGCGTGCGCCGGCGGCTGGAGTGGCCGAACGGCGCGGTGGCCTATGCATATTCTGCGGAAGATCCCGAGCAGTTGCGCGGGCCGCAATTCGACGCCGCCTGGTGCGACGAACTCGCCAAGTGGCATCACGCGCAGGCGACCTTCGACATGCTGCAATTCGGCCTGCGGCTGGGCGCACGCCCGCGCGCGCTCGTCACCACCACGCCGCGGCCGATCCCGCTGATCAAGCGGCTGATCGCCGATGCGCGCACGGCGGTGACGCGGGCGCCGACGCAGGCCAATGCCGCGTATCTGGCGCCCGGTTTCCTCGACGAGGTGCTGGCGCGCTACGGCGGCACGCGGCTGGGGCGGCAGGAGATCGACGGCGACATCATCGAGGAGCGCGCCGATGCGCTGTGGTCGCGCGCACTGATCGAGGCCGCGCGCGTCGAGCGGGCGCCGGCGCTGCAACGCATCGTCGTCGGCGTCGATCCGCCGGGCTCGGGCCGCGCCGGCGCCGACGGCTGCGGCATCGTCGCGGTAGGCATTGCCGAGAACGGCGTGGTCTATGTGCTGGAGGACGCCAGCGTGCAGGGGTTGAGCCCGTCCGGCTGGGCCAGCAAGGCGGTCGCGCTCTATCGGCGGCTCAAGGCCGACGCGCTGGTGGCCGAGGTCAATCTCGGCGGCGACATGGTGCGCGCCGTGCTGCAGCAAGTCGACGCCAGCGTCGCGGTCAAAGGCGTGCACGCCACGCGCGGCAAATGGCTGCGCGCCGAGCCGGTCGCGGCCATGTACCAGCAAAGCCGGGTGAAACACGCCGGCGCGTTTCCGGCGCTGGAAGATGAAATGTGCGACTTCGGGCTCGACGGCCTGTCGTCGGGCGCTTCGCCCGACCGGCTCGACGCGCTGGTCTGGGCGGTCACCGATTTGGCCGAGCGCGCGGCGCGTCCCGGCCCGCGCATCCGCAGCCTGTGGGACGGGCCGCTCACGCCGCTCTGGCGGCGGTAGCCGCGGAAGTGCGGCGGCGTAACGCCTCTCTCCGCCTCATCCTGAGGAGCGTCGCGTAAGCGACGCGTCTCGAAGCCCGTAGGGCGCAATAGCCAACGGGTCCGCGCGAATCGCGGCCCGATGACAGGCTCCGCGTATTGCGCCGTCATCGCCAAGGTCGACGGATTACGTTTTGCTAATCCGCCCCATGCGCTGACGGATACCCCGGCAGCATGCTATCATTCACGCTGATCCTTGGTTTTCAGGAGAATTTCGTATCAAACCTGAGGAGGAAGCGACAATGGCGGCAACACACAAAGGCGAGTGTTTTTGCGGAGCCGTTCATGTGGAGGTTTCCGGCGCGCCGGAAGTAATGGGATATTGCCATTGCCGGTCATGCAGATCCTGGTCGGGTGGCCCGGTCAATGCTTTCACACTTTGGAAGCCCGACGCCGTGCGGGTCACTGCGGGTGCGGAACATGTTGCCACGTTCCAAAAGACAGAAGTCAGTCAACGGCAATACTGCAAGAAATGCGGTGGCCATCTTATGACCAATCATCCTCCGCTAGGAATGGTGGACGTATTTGCAGCGACGTTACCAACGTTGAAGTTCAGCGCGGGTGTCCACGTCAACTATGCCGAAACAGTTTTGCCTATGCGGGACGGACTTCCCAAGCTCAAGGATTTTCCCAAAGAGTTTGGCGGCTCAGGCGAAGTCGTGCCGGAGTAAGAAGGGCGCAAAAAAGCTTGGGATCGTTGAAGCGGCTGTAGAAACGAAGTCATATTTGTGAGTGCATGCGCAATGCGGTAGATTGTCATTCTGGGAGGAACGGCCATGAGCGCAGTCGAAGCGAACGTGCAAAGCGCGCAATACGTGGATTTCTGGAACGAAATCCTGGTTCCGAAATTCATCAAATACAAGCACATCTTGGTCGACGGGCTGACGCACCACAGCGAAGCGATTTTTCCGTCGCTGCCGGTCAAGGAAGGCGACAAAGTTCTCGATATCGGCTGCGGCTTCGGCGACACCGCCATCAAACTGGCGCGGCGCGTGGGGCCGAGCGGCAGCGTCGTCGGGCAGGATTGCTGCGAGGCGTTCCTGGAGTACGGCCGCAAGGATGCCGCCAGGCTGGGCGTGCGGAATGTTTCGTTCGTCTATGGCGATGCGCTGCTTGACCCTTTCGAGCCCGAGTATGATTTCGTCTTTTCGCGCTTCGGCACGATGTTTTTCGCCAATCCGGTGGCGGGATTGCGCAACATGCGCAAGGCGCTGAAGCCGGGCGGCATCATGACGCATATCGTTTGGCGCACGCGCAGCGACAATCCGTGGCTCAGCATGGCCAAGGACGTCGTCCTGAAGTTCTTGCCGCCGCCCGGTGAGGATGCGCTCACCTGCGGGCCGGGGCCGTTTTCGATGGCGGACCAGGCAACGGTCACCAAGATGATGGAGATCGCCGGTTACTCTGACATCACCTTCAAGCGGGTCGACGCTCCGGTACTGGTCGGGAGAACCGTCGAGGACGCCATCAATTTCCAGCTTGCCATCGGCCCCGCCGGCGAAGTGTTCAGAGAGGCGGGCCAAGAGGCCGAGGCGAAGCGCGGGCAAATCGAAGCCGCGCTGGCGGCGGCCATCAATGCTCAGAAGAAAGAGGCCGACGGGATCGTGATGGATTCGTCGTCCTGGGTTATCTCGGGCAAGAATCCAGCCTAAGGCGAGACGGCGGCGATCAGCTGGAAAAGGCGATCGAGACTTCGATCGAAGCCACCAAGTTCGCGCACAACAACGGCCTCGCGGTGGTGTTCTTGCCCTTCGACTTCTCGCGCGCCGAACTGAAATGGGCCATCGGCCTGATCGAGAATCGAGCCCGCCGTGAGGCCAGCACTAGGCCTTGAACGGCACGATCGTCTGCGTCTGCATGCCGAGGCCGGCCGTTTTGAATCACACGCGCGTAGTCAAGGCCGCCTCAGTTGGCGGCCTCGATATATTAGCTTTTAGCGCCAGCCGGGTGGCGAGGTGCGGATAGTGCCCCAACCGACCTTCTTACCCTTACTCCATCCGGGCGGAACATTTCCGCCGTTCCATCCGGTTTTATGGCCCTGACTAAAGCCGTGCGGAGCTCCGCCTCCGCCACCTGGTCCTTTTGCAGACGCTACCGTGATAGCCGAAGTGGCGAATGCCAGTGACAAGGCAACAATAGCCGCCTTGCGCGATACTACTGATGTACGCATTTTTGGCCTCCTATGTCGGTATCAGGATCAACGTTCGGATCGCGGCGGCGTTCCCCTGCATTGCCCTTATTATATGCACTGACCGGAACTCGCTCCCGAATTGCACATTCCGTTTCACACCGACATTCAGTGGAGCGAAATCATGGCTACGAAAATACTGACATTGGTTGCGGCGAGCGGCCTGCTGATCGGATCATGCGTCAGCGGACTAGCTCAGAATTCCGTGCAGGAAAAAACCCCGGGCGACCAGATGCAGGACAAAGGCTCGGTTAAGGGTAGCTCAGGTGCGTCCGGCTATTCCCCCGGCCATGAGATGCAGAAGAAGGGTTCTGTGAAAGGCACCGAGGGCGCGTCGGGCTATGCACCCGGCCGTAGCACGACCGGATCCAAGACGGACAAGGACGACACGACAACGAAATCGAAATAAATCGCAGTTGGCGCGAAGCCACCCGGATTTCGGAGAGACCGCCTCGCGGCAGTCTTTGTTTTTGCGCTGATTGTGTTGCAGTCCATGAGTCCGATTTTTGATGCTATGGACGGCTCCGCCACCGGCACGTGAGTGCCATGAATGCGAGTTGCTCCCAATTTTGCGAGCTGTTCGTACCTAACCCCTTGTATCCTCATTTGAATCTGACATGTCATAAATTCAATGAAACCGGGGGCCATACGCGGGCGTTATCTTTCCGAGAAGTTCCCCTCCAATAAAGGGGAACAATGGAAAGGACAGCATCATGCGAACGATCACAAAGGCCGCGCTCGCGCTTGGCTTTGTCGGCGCGATGGTTGCTGGAACAGTTGGGACCACCAACCCGGCGAAGGCGCAGGGCGTCTATCTCTCTGGGCCAGGTGTAGACGTCGAGGTTGGCCGTCCTTGGTATCGTCACCGCTATTATCGGCACCGGTACTACGACGACTATGCCTATGATCCGGGACCGAGACGATACCGTACCTGGAACGGCTGCCCGCGGTACTACACAATCCAGGACGGTGTTTGTAAGCCGTACCGAGGTTATTAGGCTGGCTTGCATCGCTTAGAAACAGGATGGAGGCCGCCTCAGTTGGCGGCCTCTTTCATTTCAAACCAAGTATGTCAAACCAAGTATGCGATGTCCGCTTATGACCCAACGCAGACGATATTGAACCGCGATAACGTCGCGATGTTAACCCGTTCTAGAAATCCATGTCGGCGGCAAGACGCTGTTCGACTTTTGCACGGATCTCCTGCAGGTCTAGTGTGCACTGAGTATATTCGTGAGTTTTCTCCTTCATCCCCCATTTTTCGCAATAGAATCGGTTTTCCGCTGTAAGTTCTAGAATTCGCTGACTTTCGGCTAGAGCATGAGCCTGAGGAAGCCGGGGTAAAACTACAAATCCAAAATATAATACCCAAGCCCATAACAGCGCCCAAAGGGCCATTTGCACGTTATCGTAAATCGAGTGAATGATTACCCATGTCTTGCGCGTGTCCATGACGTCCCCCAACAGACATTTCTGTAAGCGTTCTCAAACACGAGTTCGGATGTACCCTAATGGCCTTTGCCTAAAATTTATTTCGCCGCAGCCTGAACTCGCGCCACTGCCAATGCAGAAATTGCATGCTTCATACGGTCGATGTTTTCGTCGTCGCTATAGCAAGCCGTAATCAAGGCAATGATAATGAAATACAGCAGAGCCAGTTTGCCATCCATGATCGTAACCTCTCGGGATCCCCGGTGTTCTGTTCCGGTAGAGACTTGGCATCGATCGTCAGCTGTAGCGTCTGTTAAACGGCTGCGGAACTGACCCGATATTGGATCAAGGGATACTGCAATCGCGGCTTTGCCACATGTGAACTAGTTCACATCCGCAGAAACATTTTTTTCCGGCATGTTGCCTGTTGGCACGCCGACATGCGCATGTCTGTTCATGGCACTTCGCGGACAATCCAGCTGCGTCCGTGTTTGTCGCCTATTGGAGTAACAGCGGACAAGAACCTGCACCGGGCTCCGATGGCTCGGCAGCTAATGACCCCAAGCAGACATGTGACCCTAAGCAAACATGGCCGTTTTTGCGTACTAGTATGAAAGCAATGTTCTAAAATATACTGTTCCGGCTTTGTCGGCTCAACGACAGGCGGCCAGCGCGCGCGACCGGCCTTTCGGGCCGCGCCAGAATGAGGGCTCCTCCATGTCAAAATTGCTGACGGCCGTGGCGCTTGCAATGTTTATGACGCTTGCGCCGGCATTCGCGGCTTTCGATCCAAACCGCATCGTCACCTATGTTGACTACGTGGCCAAGACATTCAGCTGCCAGGCGAAGCCTGGCGAACCGATTTATACCTACAAGACGACTAGCAAGACCAAAATTCGCATCGTGGGAAAGAGAGTTCGATTGTCTTATCTCTGGGACGAAGGAAACTTTGCTGAAGTCAAAGTGGGCGGGATCATAACGGTCGAATACCATATGGTCGGCGGCGAGCGCATCGCCGAGCGCGTCGCCATCTATCCCAAGAAGTGAGCGCGGGATAATTTGGTAGCGATACAAGACCCTTATTTCACCGGCGTCGTATCGCTGACTTTTTGCCAGGTCTTGTCCGGATTGTACGAGCTCATCCGTCCGGCGAGCTTGGCTGTGCCAGGCCCAAGGTCCTTCTGGAACACGTCACCGGCATGATTGACAATGAAAGTCATGACGCCGGAATTGCCATACTCGGCGGGATAGGCGACAAGCGCGAAGCCGCCGATCATTTTACCGCGGACAATATACTCCAGCTCGCCGCCGGGAGCGGCCTCTCCCTGCTTGGTCAGGATATTGAAATAGTAGCCGTGAAAGGGTGTCCGCCCGCCGCCAACGCGATAACCCTGTGCGGTTGCCTGGGCGATAAGCTCGCCAAGGGGGCTGGCCTCGCCACCTTGTGACGTCGGCCAGTACAGCCCGTCCTTCTTTCCTGGTTGGCTGATGATGCGTTGCGCATATGTGTTGATGCCGGCGCCGGTGCGATCCTTTTCGGCGTAGTCGTTCTGTGCATCAACATAGGCAAGACAGGACTGAATGGCGTCCAGCTCATTGCGGCCGATACGACGGAAGAGAATCTCCTCACGGCCGGCGGCCGTATCGAACCGCCACATTCCATCCTTGCGGATCAGAGGGATCGGGACTGGAAAATCCTCTGGTCCGATGACCATAATCGCCTTGCTGTCGCCTTCCATGGCGATCTGGTGCTTTGCATCGTAGGCGGCGACAAATTTCTGACGCGTTGCAGCGTCGGCGACTTCATCGCCAGACGATACGATGTCCTCGCCGTCCGGGCCCAGCACCGTCACCATGGCTTTCCGGTCACCCGTCTTGGCCGCGTTGACGAGGGCGCTGGCGGCCTCGTCGGGCATCTTGAAGGCCTGTTGCGCGGCGGCGATGGATGCCGCCGTACAAAGGAGCGTCGCTATCGTCAATGAGACAAGAGTTCTGTTCATGACATCCTCGGACACAGGTGCATTAGCGGCGACATGTCAGTGTGAAACAATGGGAACGCGGGCGCCCGACGCTATCCATTGTTCGTAGCTCTGGAACTTGATGCCAAGCTTTTCATAGAAGACGCGCAGGTAGCCGTCCCGGTCTCGCACCACCGCCTGGGGCATCACAGTTTGCACTTCTTGCGCCATCACGCCGACATACGGGCGTTCGCTGCCATTGTAGCTGAAGCGATAGAAGCCGAGACCATTGGGGAGATGGCCGAGAAGGGCGATATCGTGCTTGAGGGCAATGTCCGATCGACGACCGCCACCGCCGCCGCCTCGGCCGCCACCGCCACCGCCACGGCCGCCACCGCCGCCGCCGCGGAAGCCGCCACCACCGCCACCGCCTCGGAAGCTGCCACCACCGCCACCGCGGCCGCCGACACTTGCACGGCCGCGCGCGGCGTGTGCATTGGCCGCTCTGCCAGAACTCATGTTGCCGAGAGCGTTGCCGCCGCCGCGTCCACCCGAAGGTCGCTGCCCTGCACTGGGCCGTCCGCCCGAAGGCCTTTGCCCTGCGCTGGGTCGCCCACCCGCAGGCCGCTGCCCTGCGCTGGGACGTCCACCAGAAGGCCGCTGCCCTGCGCCAGGTCGCTGGCCGCCATCGGGTCTGAGAACCTGCTGGCCACCGCGGCCGCGATAATCCATCCGGTTCTGAGCGCTGTTACGACGGTTATTGTCGCCGAACCTCTGGTCCACACGCGGATTGTTGTATCGCACGCCCTGGCGATGTTCGGGTCGATGCTGCCAGTTATTGCCGCCCAAGGGGTTCACCCTCGGCCGGTTGATATTGATGTTGTTGTTGTTCCAGTTGACTCCGCCACCCCAATAATTTCCGCCCGACGCCCAACGCCCGAGAGCATAGCCGGCGCCAAATGCTATTCCGGTCGCGAGGAGTGCACCGGGAATATAGCCCGGCCAGCCAAAATAATATGGCGGGTACGCCGGATAGGGCCATCCACCGTAGGCAACGGCAGGATCGTAATACGGCACGTAGATGGTTTCGGGATCGGTCGGCTCAATGATGATGACGTCTTTGCCTTGCTCTTGTCTCTTGCTGACTTTTTGCTCCTTGGTCGACGTCAGCTTTTTGTTGCTGTCAGCCTTTGTCCGCAGTCGCTGAACTGCGTCCATCACGTCCGGCTGTTGGGCAAGCACCGCATCGCCGAGCTTGAGCATCCAATCAAGTTTCGAGCTCATCATTGAGAGGACATCTGGCGTGGCAGCCAATGATTTCACACTGTCATCCCAAGTCTGCTTGTCGACGCCCGCCTTCAATTGATCGCCTTTGAGGTTCTTGTTCTCTTTCATCCAGCGATCGGCCTGCACGACCTCGAGCGGATAGGTCGACGCCATCAACACCAGAGAAAGAAGGTTATCCGGATATAGTGCGATCGGCGCAACGAGAGCATCGAGTTGTTCGGATTTGAGCGATTGTTCACCGGCAGCGGGAGGGGCTTGGTTCTGCGCCACGGCGGTGAGCGGGGCGGAGGCCATCAAGACCAGAAGCGGCAACACCAACGTCACAAGCCGATGCAAAGCCATCGACATCTCCCACTCAACACTCCGCCACGCTCCAGCGTTTCATCAGGCTGCCGATACATGCTTCAACGCAAATTGAACGCGCCATACCGCGTAAGCGTACCGCCAAACTTCGTCATATAAAAGTATTTCTGCCAAAAGTATTTCTGCGTGGCCGCAGGCGCAATTTGACTTAAATCGGTAGATTTGCAGTTTGCAGCGATGTCGTCGGCGCCAAGCAACGAAATGAACCGTCCCCAAGAAGATCAGTTAATGGCGTATAGGACAAACATACTTACATATTCTGCGTCTGGCGCCGCATCCCGTCAAGCGATGAGCGTTTGGTCTTATTGACGTCCTGGCGCGTGATGCCGAAATGGGCGGATAAGGGGATGGCGCTCACAGCATCGTTACCTTCGATAGTCCAGATAGACGTACGATGAAACGTCCGGTGCTGGCACAAAGCGGCATGAGGGCCACACAACAACGTTCTGCGGAATGTTGCTATCGGGTGGCTGGCTTAATTTCTCTGTGCAGGTGTCGAAAAAAGAGCCACACTAGTGCGCGGCCCTAATGCTTGTCCTGTTACCCGAATGGGCAATATATTTTTCTATTCGCCTTCCGGATGATTGAACTGTCCGTTCAGGCCGTCCGGCGAATCGATCGCTTCCATCGTCGCGCTGCGTCGGCAGCACTCGCGTTTCTAGTACTGCAATACAAACGACTTAGAGGGGCAATCATCAATGTTGAAGGGCAAGACCGCCATCGTCACCGGCTCGACCAGCGGCATCGGATTGGGCATCGCCCGGGCGCTGGCAGGTCAGGGCGCCAATATTCTGATCAACGGCTTTGGCGACGCGGCCGAGATCGAGAAGTTGCGCGCCTCGCTTGCCTCCAAATTCGGCGTTCAGGTTGCCTACAGCGCGGCGGACATGAGCAAGCCGAAGGACATCGCCGCCATGGTGGCGCAGGCGACGAAAGACCTCGGACGGGTCGACATTCTGGTGAACAATGCCGGCATTCAGTTCACCGCGGCGGTGCAGGATTTTCCGATCGATAAATGGGACGCGATCATTGCCATCAACTTGTCGGCGGTGTTCCACGCGATCCGTGCGGCGCTGCCGCAGATGCTCGAGCGCAAATGGGGGCGCATCATCAACATTGCCTCGACGCACGGGTTGGTCGCCTCGGTCCATAAAAGTGCTTACGTCGCGACGAAGCACGGCGTTCTCGGAATTACGAAAGTGGTGGCGCTGGAGACTGCGACCACCGGCGTGACCTGCAATGCCATCTGTCCGGGCTGGGTGCTCACGCCGCTGGTGCAGAAGCAGATCGACGACATAGCCAAGAAAGAGTCGATCCAGGCCGGCGCGGCAAAACATAAGCTGCTTGCCGAGAAGCAGCCCTCGCTCGAATTTACCACGCCCGAACAGATTGGTGGCGTCGCCGTGTTCCTGTGTTCCGACGCGGCGGCGCAGATCCGTGGCATTGGCCTGCCGGTCGACGGCGGCTGGACCGCCCAATAGCAGGCCGCTCGCCATGAAAGTCATCTCGGTCAAAGACGCCGTCGCCATGATCCCGAACGGGGCGAGTCTCATGGTCGGCGGGTTCATGGGGGTCGGCACGCCGGAACGCCTGATCGACGAGATCGTGCGACAAGGCAAGCGCAACCTGACCGTCATCGCCAACGACACCGCGATGCCCGGACGCGGCATCGGCAAGCTCGTCGCCGCCGGGTCACTCGACAAGGTCGTGGCGAGCCATATCGGTCTTAATCCGGAGACGCAGCAGCAGATGATCGCCGGCAAGCTGGCGGTCGATCTGGTGCCGCAGGGGACCCTAATCGAGCGTATTCGCGCCGGCGGCTTCGGCCTTGGCGGCGTCCTGACGCCGACGGGCGTCGGCACGATCGTCGAAAAAGGTAAGCGCAAGGTCGATATCGACGGCAAGGACTATCTGATCGAGACGGCGATTCGCGCCGACTACGCGCTGGTGCAGGCGTTCGTCGCCGATTACACCGGCAATCTCACCTATGTCCTGACCGCCCGCAATTTCAATCCGGTGATCGCGATGGCGACCGATACGGTCATCGCCGCGGCGGAGCACATCGTGCCGGTCGGCGTCATCGCGCCCGATCATGTGGCGACGCCGAGCCCGCTGGTCGACTACCTTGTTTCAAATGAGTGACCTGATGGATGCACAAACGGTAATTGCCAAGCGCATTGCCCTCGAACTTCGCTCGGGGATGCTGGTCAATCTCGGCATCGGCATTCCAACGCTTGTCGCCAATTATCTCGCGCCCGGCGTCACCGTCTCGTTTCAGTCGGAGAATGGACTGATTGGCACCGGGCCGATCCCCGAAGACGGGATGGCCCACCGGTTGCTCACCGACGCCGGAGGACGGCCGGTCAGCGCGTTGCCCGGCGCGAGCACGTTCGACAGCGCCATGTCCTTCGGTTTGATCCGCGGCGGTCATGTCGACATGACGGTGCTTGGCGGCCTGCAGGTCGACCAGCAGGGGCTTCTCGCCAACTGGATGATCCCCGGCAAGATGGTGCCGGGCATGGGCGGCGCCATGGATCTCGTCACCGGGGCGAAGCGCGTCGTCGTGGCGATGCAACACACGGCCAAGGGTAAGCCCAAAGTGCTCAAGACGTGTACGCTGCCGCTCACTTCGGCGCGGCCAGTGAGTTTGGTGGTCAGCGAACTGGCGGTGATCGATTTTCCCGACGGCAAGGCGAGGCTCTTGGAGACCGCGCCAGGCGTCAGCGTTGAACAAGTTCTGGCCAGCACGGAAGCGGAGCTCATCGTACCGGACCGTGTTGCGACCATGGCGATCTGAGCGGTCAGCGGCGCGTATCGATTTGCTTGTCTCTCATTGTTACGACGGAGATGGTGCACATGTTCCAACCCACCCGAAAGCCGGAAGAAATCCTGGCCTACCGCACGCTGCGACAGATGCTCGTCGCCAAGCCCAAGGGACTATGGACGTCCGCGCCGGCGGACAGCGT
>Ga0184628_10001203_pt1 | contig 12901 bp, 15 predicted proteins | sample PLM4_5_b1_FD_133149 | JGI IMG/M metagenome (GOLD analysis project Ga0184628, IMG submission 133149) | Groundwater sediment microbial communities from an aquifer in East River, Colorado, USA - PLM4_5_b1 | ecosystem: Environmental > Terrestrial > Soil > Riparian zone | place: USA: East River... | reverse complement strand
GCCGCGGCCCAGGGCGCCGATCTGGTCGTATTTCCCGAATTGTTTATTGCCGGCTATCCGCCCGAGGACCTGGTGCTCAAGCCGGCCTTCCAGGCCGCCTGCCGCGCAGCCATCGAAGCACTCGCGCGCGAGACCGCGGCTCGTGGACCAGCTTTGCTGGTTGGAACGCCATGGTTCGACGGCGGCAAACTCTACAATGCGGTGGCGCTGCTCGACGGCGGCGCGATTGCAGCGCTACGCTTCAAAGTTGATCTTCCCAACTACGGGGTGTTCGACGAAAAACGCGTGTTCGCACCCGGCCCGATGCCGGGACCGGTGAATTTTCGCGGCGTGCGCCTGGGGCTTCCGATCTGCGAGGATATCTGGGGCGAGGAGATCGTCGAGTGTCTGGCGGAGACCGGCACAGAACTTCTGGTGGTGCCGAACGGTTCGCCCTATTGGCGGCAGAAGGGTGACGTTCGGCTCAACATCGCCGTCGCGCGCGTCACCGAGCAGGGGCTTCCAACCGTTTACGTCAATCAAGTCGGCGCGCAGGACGAACTCGTGTTCGACGGCGTTTCATTCGGGCTGCATGCCGATTGTTCGCTCGCCTTCCAGCTTGCGGCATTTCAGGAGACCGTCGTCACCACGCAATGGGTTCGGCGCGGCGAGACCTGGCGCTGCGAGAACGGTCCGGTGGTCGCTGCGGTCGAAGCGGAGCGTGCGGATTATGCGGCGTGCGTGCTGGGCCTGCGCGACTATGTCAACAAGAACGGCTTTCCCGGCGTGGTGCTGGGCCTGTCCGGTGGCATCGATTCCGCGCTGTGCGCGGCAATGGCGGTCGACGCTCTGGGAGCCGAGCGCGTGCGCTGCATCATGTTGCCCTACAAATTCACCGCGCAGGAATCGCGCGACGATGCGGCGGCCTGCGCCACGGCGCTCGGCTTGAACTATCAGGTACTGCCGATCGCGCCGGCGATCGAGGGACTGGAGGCAGCGCTCCTGCCCGCATTCACTGGATTGAAGCGCGACGTGACGGAAGAAAATCTGCAGGCGCGCGCGCGTGGTACAATCCTGATGGCGATCTCCAATAAATTCAATCTCATGGTGGTAACCACCGGCAACAAGTCGGAAATGTCGGTCGGCTATGCCACGCTCTATGGCGACATGAATGGTGGCTTCAATCCGATCAAGGATTTGTACAAGACCGAGGTGTTCCGCCTGGCGCGGCTGCGCAATACTTGGAAGCCGGAGGGCGCTATGGGACCCAATGGTTTGGTGATTCCGGAGAACATCATCACGCGGCCGCCGACTGCGGAGCTGCGCGAGAACCAGAAGGACGAGGATTCGCTGCCACCTTATTCGGTGCTTGATGCGATCCTTGAGCGGCTGGTCGAGCGCGAGGAGCCGATCTCGGCCATTGTCGCGGCCGGCTTTGATCGCGATACCGTGGTGCGGGTCGAGCGCATGCTCAACATCGCCGAATACAAGCGCCGGCAGGCCGCGCCCGGCGTGAAGGTTACCTTGAAGAATTTCGGCCGCGACCGCCGCTATCCGATCACCAACCGCTTCCGTGATCCCGGCACGCCACTGCCGGCGCCGGATGCGTCGCTGATCACGGGCAGGCCGGCAAAGACAGAAGCGTTTGATTTTTAGAGCATGATCCCGAAAAGTGGGTACCGGTTTTCGGAAAAGATCATGCGCAAAATAAAAAGAAATTAACGGGCCGGCAGGAACGTCGGCCCGACGGTGCGCACGGTCCGTTTGGCCGGATCGGTTTCGCCAGGCGTTGCCGTCGTCGGTGCCGGCTCCGCGGCTGCGGGCGCCTTTGCACGCGGATCGGGCTTTATCGGCTTGCCGTCGGCGCCGATGCGTGGCTGCGATAGGCGCTTGGCATTCTGGTCGGTGACGACCACGTCGCCGGGCACGACGGTATCGTCGGCTCCGTTGACTTTGAGCGCCTCGGCCCAGCTTTCGCCCGGCCGGCGGCAGCTGCACGCCGGATTAAGAGCCTTGCGGTAGCTGAACGCCGTCGGCAGTTCGGTATAGAGCCGGCCGTTGAGCGATACCGCCTGCGCTACCTCCTCACCGGGATTGTGATAGGTGTAGAGTGACACTTCGGACGCCGGGCACATGCGCTGGCAGGCCTGCTCGTCGTCGCGGAAACGATCGGGCGAGGTCGCGTACGAAATCGGATAATAGAAGCCATCGCAGCTCCGCACGCAGATGGTGCGGAACGTGCCGCCCATCGGAGCGGACGGCGCCGAGAACATGCCGTCTCCGCCGTTCCCGCCGAACAGGCGATCGAAAAATCCACCCTGCTGTCCGGCGAGTGCGGCTGAGCGGTATTGCGGGCCGCAGCTATTGTTGCCAAGCGCAATCAGCAGGCCTTGGCGCTGGGCGGCGCGTTCGGTGGTGCCGCCATTGAGCCGCTCCAGGTCGTTCTGCATGCGCTCGAGGCTGTTGCGCTGCTGATCGATCTGCCGGTTGTGTCCGCCGCATTGCGGCGGCGGATTGCTGAAAATCGAAAAGAACCCACCGGAGCTTTCGCAGCCCATGCGGCGTCCTTGCACGATCAGCCGGTCGACCTCGTATTGCTGGCGGTTCACCGCCTCCTCGGCGCGCCGGATCTGATCGGCGCGGGCCGGATCGCTGTTGCCGCGATCGAGCGACGTCAGTTGGGCTTCCAGCCGCTGGCAGGTCGGATTCGACGACTGCGCGAGCGCACTGGCGGACGCCGCTACGACAAGCGCGGCTGCGGCGGCAAATTTGTGAACCGGTCCCATCACGCCCGGCACTCTAGTGCGAAAATCATGACGGTGCGAGCCCGCTAATGCGCCCGGGCGGTCTCCGAACGCAGGTTCCAGAGCACGCCGGCAACAATGATCAGGGCACCGAGCAGCACGAAAATGTCGAGTTGTTCGCCATAAAACGCCCAGCCGACCACCGCGATCAGCGGAATGCGCATGAAATCCAATGGAACGACCAGTGTGGCGTCGCCAGAGCGAAAAGCGTTGCTTAGGCAGTAGTGCGACGTCAGGCCCGCAATGCCGACCCCGCATGCGGGCAGAATGTGGCGCGCTTCGAGGTGAAAAAACACCGCGAGATCGCTGCCGATCAGCGAGAGTGGCAACTGGATCACCGCCATCCAGAACACGATGCCGAAGGTGGTCTCGGTCATGGTCAGCTGTTTGGTGGCGATCATCGTGATGGCGTAACCGAACGCGGCCAGCAGCACGAGAATCGCGGCCGGATTGAAGCTGGCGACGCCGGGCCGCAGGATCACCAGCACGCCGATCAGGCCGAACACGACCACGCCGATGCGGCTTGGCGTCATCCGCTCATGCAACAGCCAGACCGCGAGCAGTGCGGTCCAAGCCGGCATGGTAAATTCGAGTGCAAACACCAAGGCAAGCGGCAGCATTGTCAGACTGAGCGACCATGCATATTGCGAGGCATAGTGTACGGTGTTGCGCAAAAAATTGAGTGGCATGCGCCGCGGCAGCGCATAAGCGCGCAAGTCTGGACGTACTACGAGCAAGACCAGCAGCACCAGCAAGGCAACGCCGCTGCGGATGGCGAGAATTTCGAAGATGCTCAAGCCCGCTTTGGCCAATTCGCGGATCGACACCGCCATGCCCGAGAACGAGAGCAGTGTGCCGATCATCCAGAGGACGACGCGGACGAGTTTGCTGGTGACCACGGGCTAATTCGCGAATAAATGGGGGGAGGGGATGGGCGCAGGCCGTGATCTAGCAGGCCAGCGCTGTCGCGTCACTCGGCATCGGGCTGGTTTTCCGGCCGTGCCTTGTCGAAGGCCGGCAGCTTCAGGCAGGCGGCATCGACTGCGACGATTTTCGGGAACTTGTCGAGCGGAACCTTGAACCGGCGCGCATTGGCAACCTGCGGCACCAGGCAGATGTCGGCAAGCGTCACATGCGCGCCGCAGGCATAGGGGTCGGGCGCGAGCATGGATTCAATCGCGGTGAAGCCGTCGGTCACCCAATGATGGTACCAGGCGTCGATGTCGGGCTGCTCATGCTTGAGCGTGCGCTTGAGATATTGCAGCACGATGAGATTGTTGAGCGGATGGATATCGCAGGCCACCATCTGCGCGATCGCGCGCACCTTGGCGCGCTTCAGCGCATCAGTCGGCAGCAGCGGCGCCTCGGGGTGAATATCGTTGAGATATTCGATGATGGCGAGTGATTGGGTCAGCACCCCGCCGCCGGGGAGTTCGAGCGCCGGCACCCGCTTCTGCGGATTGATCGCGACGAATTCCGGCTTGCGCTGCTGGCCGCCATCCTTGGTCAAATGGATCGGCACCATCTCATAGGCCAGCCCTTTGAGATTGAGTGCGATGCGCACGCGGTAGGCGGCGGACGAACGGAAGTAGGAATAGAGTTTCACGGACATTCCCCGGCTGGCGCGGTGGCGTTGTTGGTATGTTAGCGGCAGACGCCGCCATTGGCGATATCGGGGGCGATCTGTGCCGAACGCTCGGTCAGTTTTTCCAGCGCGCGGTCGAGGGCGGCGCGGTCGGCGGCGTCGAGCGTTGCCAACAACCGGCTGGCGAAGTTGAGCGCGATCGGGGCGAGCTCGCTGTAGATGTCGCGGCCGGCCGGTGTCAGCGACAGAAAGGCCTCGTGCCGGTCGGCGCGATTGGCGCGCCGGGACACCAGCTTGCGGCGCTCGAGCAAGGCAACCGCGCGATGTGAACTTTGGCGGAAGTTGCGACCGTGTGCAACTAATCGGCAGATACTCTAAGCGATTGGCTAGATTGGCGTTTTCTGTGTGATGCCCAGGATCTTAAGGCGCACAGACGCCGGGACAGTTGATGGCGTTCGGGCGGATCGAAGCGCACTATCAGCAGAAGGGATCCGACGAACAGGTGGAGGATCACAATTTTCATGACCGAGGTGCTCCGGTTCGCACCCATAACGCCGGCCATGTTGACCGTGTTCCCAACCTGGTCGCATTGACGTGGTACCCTATTGCCGTTCGTGAGCGAAGGAAGCGAGGACCACCGTGCAGCCTCAGCCGCGTCTCATCATCCCGGTTCTGGGCGTCATCTACCGTGCATTCGCGCCGGTCACCGAACCACTGATCCGCGTGGTGGCGGGTGGGTCGCTGGCCATCCATGGCTATCCGATCTTGTTCGGCAATATCGGCGCCGCGGCAAAATTCCTCGAGAGCACCGGCTTTGAAAACGGCTTGTTCTGGGCCTACGTGGTCGGCGGCGTCGAGTTTTTCTGCGGCCTGTTCCTGGCGCTCGGGTTACTGACCCGCGTAGTCGCCGCGCCGATCATCGGCTTCCTCGTCATCGCCATCGTCACTTATCATTGGCAATTCGGCTTCGCCTGGGAAAACCGCGGCATCGAATATCCGCTGTTCTGGTCGATCGTGGTGTTTCATTTCCTGGTGCGCGGTGGCGGGCCCTGGTCGCTCGATGCCTTGATCGGCCGGGAGGTGTGACGTGACGGCCAAGAGTTTTGCCTCCACCGAAGACACGGGCGAGAAAAAGGTCTCGTTCGACCAGATCGGCGCGGGGCTTTACGCCTACACCGCCGAGGGCGATCCGAATTCCGGCATCATCGTCGGCGACGACAGCGTCATGGTGGTCGACGCGCAGGCAACCACGGCAATGGCCGAGGACGTGATCGCGCGCGTCGCCAAGGTGACCGACAAGCCGATCAAATATGTTCTGCTCACGCATTATCACGCGGTGCGCGTGCTGGGCGCATCGGCCTACAAAGGCGCCGAAATCCTGGCGTCGGATACGACGCGCGGCCTGATCGCCGAGCGCGGCAAGCAGGATATAGATTCCGAAATCGGCCGGTTTCCCCGGCTGTTCCAGGCCGTCGAATCCATTCCCGGTCTGACCTGGCCGACCGTCACGTTCCCCGACCAGATGTCGGTCTGGCTCGGCCGGCGCGAGGTGCGCATCATGCACATCGGCCGCGGCCACACCGCCGGCGACGTGATCGCGGTTGTGCCGGACGCTGGAGTCGTATTCGCGGGCGATCTGGTCGAATACCAGGCGGCTTGCTATTGCGGCGATGCGCATTTCACCGATTGGCCCGCGACACTCGATCATCTGGCGGAATTGCAGGCCAATGCCCTGGTGCCGGGTCGCGGGCCAGCGCTAACGACGCCGCAATCGGTGGCGGATGGCATTGCGCTCACCGGCGACTTCATCGCGACGCTTTACGAGTCGGTCAGCGAGAGCGTCGCCAAGGGACGCTCGCTGAAGGAAGCCTTCGACTTCGCGCGGCTGGCGATGGACCCGAAGTTCAAGGCTCTTGCGATCTACGAGCATTGCCTGCCGTTCAACGTGGCGCGCGCTTATGACGAGGCACGCGGCATCGAGTGGCCGGTGATCTGGACCGCCGAGCGCGACCGCGAAATATGGGAAGCGCTGCAGGAGTAACACGAACGCGCCCGCGCATTGAACGATATCCCCGCCCTCGCTAAGAATCCGGCATCGGCAGCCAGAAGGGGAGCCCGATGTACAGCCATCTCACCATCGGCACGTCGCATGTTCCGCGCGCTGCGCGCTTCTACGATCAAGTGCTCAAGCCGCTTGGCATGGTGCGGCGGAAAACGTCGAAGGCGGGAATCTGCTACGCGCCGGAAGGCTTCGATGGCGTCAATGAGCCGTTCTGGGTGGTGCGCCCAATCGACAATGCGGCGGCAAGTCCGGGTAACGGCGTGACCGTCGCGTTCGATGCAAAATCACGCGCGGTGGTGGATGCGTTCCATGCAGCGGCGCTTGCCGCTGGCGGCGTTGACGCGGGCGCGCCGGGACTGCGCACCCACTACCATCCGGATTATTATGGAGCCTATGTGCGCGATCTGGACGGCAACAAGATTTGCGCCGTCTGCCATCAGCCGACTGCAGGAAACTAATTGAGCTTAGCGCGCACAGACGATGGCGACGAAATCGTCGCACTTCGATCGCTTGCAGCCGCCGGTGCCACCAGCCGGAATGCCGCCCGTGATGTCGTCGCGAGCGACCTTGCGGAACGACGCGGCTTCGGCGAACTCCTGCGACTTGCAATAGGCATTGGCCGCCATGGCGCCGCATTTGGCGCCCGTGGCAAGGCAACGGTCGACGCCGTAAGCGCCGGCATCGTTGGCAATGACAAATATGCGCCGCTCGGCCTGCGCGGAATTGACCAGCAAGAGGCAGAGGAAGGCGGCGAGACTGACCAGGACTGTCCGCATGGCAATCGCCCACGTTGTTGGAAGCGCCGCTCCGGCGCTGTTGGCTAGAATGCGGGCAAAATTGTTAAGGTGTCCTTAACCTTGCGGGCTGCCGCCCGGTCATCGAATTTTTGCTGTGTTTTGCGCGGGTTGAGCCAAGACCTTGACGACCCGCGTGCGACAAATCATTGTGCGGCCATGCACGGCCTTAACCATATCTGCGGCATTTGCCGCGAGATTATTAGCTAGCGCACCACGCTGGCCACGGCCGTCTTTTCTCAAATTCGAGATAGCAGGACGCCCGGCCAGCGCGGCCGATGGGTGTTTTTGCGATGGAGCTCAAGCTCTACGATACGCTGACGCGCGAGAAACGGCCCTTCAAGCCGATCGATCCAGCGCGCGTGCGCATGTATGTGTGCGGGCCGACGGTCTATGACTTCGCCCATATCGGTAATGCGCGTCCGGTCATCGTGTTCGACGTGCTGTTCCGGCTGCTACGCCATATCTACGGCACCGATCACGTCACTTACGTGCGCAACATCACCGACGTCGACGACAAGATCAACGCGCGCGCGGCCGAGCGCGGCGTTCCGATCCGCGAATTGACCGAAGAGACCTACAAGAATTTCAAGGCGGACGTGGACGCGCTCGGCTGCCTGCCGCCGACTGTCGAGCCGCGTGCCACCGAGCACATCGAGGAGATGAAGGCGCTGATCGAGCGACTGGTGAAATCCGGCAACGCTTATGTGGCCGAGGACAATGTGCTGTTCAACGTGCCGTCGATGCCGGACTACGGCCAGCTCTCGAAACGTCCGCTCGACGAGATGATCGCGGGCAGCCGCGTCGAGGTCGCGCCCTACAAGAAGGACCCGACCGATTTCGTGCTGTGGAAGCCGTCGAAGCCGGGCGAGCCGGCCTGGTCGTCGCCGGCCGGCATCAAGACGCCGGGCCGACCGGGCTGGCACATCGAATGCTCGGCCATGGCCTGGAAGCATCTCGGTGAGACCTTCGACATCCACGGCGGCGGCATCGATCTGGTGTTTCCGCATCACGAGAACGAGATCGCACAGTCGCGCTGCGCCTTTCATACCGGCGTGATGGCAAACTACTGGATGCACAACGGCTTCTTGCAGGTCGAAGGCGAGAAGATGTCGAAGAGCCTTGGCAATTTCGTGACGATCCGAGAGCTATTGGAGGATTGGAAAGGAACAGGCTGGCCGGGTGAAGCTCTACGGTTCAACATGCTGCGCACACATTATCGTCAGCCTATCGATTGGACCGAAGACAGCTTGAATGACGCTCACAAAACTCTGTGGGATTGGTACGGCGATCTCGAGGGGTTGCAATCGGGCGCATCAGTTTCCGAAGACGCACTGAACTGTCTGTGTGACGATTTGAATACCCCAAAATTGCTCGCTGAGCTTCATGCCCTTCGGCGAATGAAAGATTTTCAGACCTTACGAGACACTCTTCAACTTCTAGGTTTTTCTGGAAAAAGAGAAAATATTGCGCGGGTCGTCCATGCCGTTGGTATTGCATCTGGGCGAGGGGCCGCGAAGGGCATCGGCTCTGTTGGAGACGCTGCTCAACTACCACCTTTGCCCGACACATCAACGTTGGATGTAGCGGCAAGAGTCGCGATTGAATCTCACAGACAGCGTGCTAACGCTTCAATTTTCAGTTCTGGCATCCAGCGAAATCCACCTCTGCCGATGGTTGATGAAAAGTTGATTCAAGAACTTGTGGCCAAACGAACTGAAGCTCGGCGAACGAAAAATTTTGCCGAATCCGACCGTATCCGCGACGAGCTCGCGGCCATGGGCATCGTGCTCAAGGATTCCAAGGACGGCACCACCTGGGAGATCGCGCGATGATGGCCATGGCGCATCCCAAGCTGGCGCTACGGCCGTTCCTGGCCGAGGACGCCGCTTTACTGCGCGAAATCTTCCGCGACAGCATCGCGGATTTGACCGATGAGGACTATACCCCGGCGCAGCAGGAGGCGTGGGCCTCCACCGCCGATGACGAGGCCGCGTTCGGCAAGCGGCTCGGCAGCCAATTGACGCTTGTTTCAACTCTGGAAGACTCGCCCGCCGGTTTTGCCTCGCTCGCTGGCGGCAACAAGATCGATATGCTCTATGTCCATCCGGCCGCAGCCGGGCAGGGCGTTGGCGCCATGCTGATCGACGCGTTGGAAAAACTCGCCGGCGGCCGCGGCGCTGAAAAGCTTGTTGTCGATGCCAGCGATTCGGCGCGCGGTTTCTTCGAGAAGCGCGGCTATGTCGCACAGCAGCGCAATTCGGTTTCGGTCGGCGACGAATGGCTCGCCAATACTACGCTGCACAAACAACTCGCCGCCAAACGGGAGGCCTCATGACCAAGCCCGACACGCCGTTCCCGCGCCATTGGCTCTATTACATCGTGCTCAAATACGCGGTTATTGCCGCCGCGGTGCTGCTCGCCTTCTATGTCGTTTACAGGTTGACGTGAGCTCCGCCATGGCCCGCGAACGCCTCTATCTGTTCGACACCACGCTGCGCGACGGTGCGCAGACCAACGGCGTCGATTTCACGCTTGCCGACAAGCTGGCGATCGCCGGCATGCTCGACGAACTCGGCATCGACTATGTCGAGGGCGGCTATCCGGGGGCCAATCCGACCGACACCGAATTGTTCGCCAGCGACCGCGATTTCAAGACGACCTTCACCGCCTTCGGCATGACGCGGCGGCCGGGCCGCTCCGCCTCCAACGATCCGGGGCTGGCCGCGTTGCTCGATGCCAAGGCCGATGCCATCTGCTTTGTCGCCAAGTCGTGGGACTATCATGTGCGCGTGGCGCTGGAGACGACCAACGAGGAGAATATCGCCTCGATCCACGACAGTGTGAAAGCAGCCAAGGCGAAGGGCAGGGAAGTGCTGCTCGACTGCGAGCATTTCTTCGACGGCTACAAGGCCAACCCGCAATTCGCGCTCGCCTGCGCCAAGGCCGCCTATGACGAAGGCGCGCGCTGGGTGGTGCTGTGCGATACCAACGGCGGCACGCTGCCGCACGAGGTCGAAAAGATCGTCGGCGAAGTGGTGAAGGTAATCCCCGGCGATCACGTCGGCATCCATGCTCATAACGACACCGAGCAGGCGGTCGCCAATTCATTCGCCGCCGTACGCGCCGGCGTGCGGCAGATCCAGGGTACGCTCAACGGGCTGGGCGAGCGCTGCGGCAACGCCAATCTCGTGTCGATCATCCCGACGCTGAAGCTCAAGCCGGAATTTTCGAAAGCGTTCGATATCGGCGTTTCCGACAAGGCGCTCAAGAAACTGGCGCAGGTCTCGTATGCGCTCGACGAGCGCTTGAACCGCGCGTCCAACCGGAATGCGCCCTATGTGGGCGCCAGCGCCTTCGCGACCAAGGCCGGTATCCACGCTTCCGCTATCGCCAAGGATCCGGCGACCTACGAGCATGTTGGTCCGGAAACCGTCGGCAATCGGCGTAAGGTGCTGGTGTCGGAGCAGGCCGGCAAATCCAACATCTTGGCCGAGCTTGAGCGCATTGGCATTAAGGTCGACAAGGACGACCCACGCATCGGCCGTCTCTTGGATATCGTCAAGGAGCGTGAGGCGCTCGGCTACGCCTACGAGGCGGCGGACGCGTCGTTCGAATTGCTGGCCCGGCGTACGCTCGGCAAAGTGCCGGCTTATTTCGATGTCACCCAGTTCGACGTCAATGTCGAGCAGCGCAACAATGCCAAGGGCGAGCGCGTCACCGTCACCATGGCCGTGGTCAAGGTCAAAATCGGCGACGACAACATGATCTCGGCGGCGGAAGGCAATGGCCCGGTCAATGCGCTCGATCTGGCGCTGCGCAAGGATCTCGGCAAATACCAGAAATATATCGACGGGCTTCAGCTGACCGATTTTCGCGTGCGTATCCTCAATGGCGGCACCGAAGCGGTGACGCGCGTGCTCATCGAGAGCGAGGACGAGAACGGCGAGCACTGGACCACAATCGGGGTATCGCCCAACATCATCGATGCGTCATTCCAGGCGTTGATGGATTCGATCATTTTTAAGCTGGTGAAGTCCGGCGCCCCGGCGTGAACGGACAGAGAGGAACACCATGTCAGGCGTGAGCCGCCGGTCGATTGTTGCCGCGCTTGCGAGTTTTGCGGCCTTACTATCCCGCCGAAGCGATGCCGCGCCGGATGAATCGCGTCGGGCCTTCGTCGATCAAGCTTTCGCGATGAAACGGCGCGCTATCGAAAGTGGTGACCAGCCGTTCGGCGCGGTGGTGGTGCGCGGCCAGGAGATCGTCGGCTTCGGACCAAGCCGCGTGGTGCTCAAGCGGGACGAGACGGCGCATGCGGAACGTGAGGCGATCCGCGACGCGCAAGCCCGCCTGGGGCGCAAGGACTTGTCCGACTGCGTGATGTATTCGACCTCACGGCCGTGTTCGAACTGCGAACGGGCTGCCGCCGACGCAAAGGTCGCCCGCATGTATGTGGGAGCGGAGGCGGCCGACGCCGGCGTACCGCGCCAAACGCCATGATCGACCACGTTTCGATTGCGGTGCGCGATCTCAAGGCGGCGGCGCGTTTCTATGAGCCGCTACTCGCCACGCTCGGCATGACCAGCTACGCGAATGGCCGGACGCGGCCATGGGCTACGGCAAAAAATATTGCGAATTCTGGATCAACAGCCGCGCCGGCATGGCGCGCGTGGCAGACGACAGCGGCGTGCACATCTGCCTGCGCGCGCCGACCCGTGAGGCGGTCGAGGCGTTTCATGCGGCAGCGCTTGCCGGCGGCGGCACGTCCGACGGCGCGCCGGGCATGCGTGTGCACTATCACGAAAGTTACTATGCCGCCTTCATCCGCGATCTGGACGGCAACCGCATCGAGGCCGTGACATTCGTCGAAAAATAATCTTTATAATTTGTCAGGGACAATCGCCATTTCTTTGTCGGAATCCGGAACAGCGGCCGCCGCCTTTTGCAGCATCGGCAATATGTCGGGGACCTTGGTCGCGACCAGAAGGTCGAAATTCAAATCGCCGCGAATAAATTCAAGTTTCTTCATGTGATCGATAAGCGCGCAGAGCGGGTCCCAAAATCCGTTGATGTTGGCCAGCAGGATCGGCTTTCTGTGGCGGCCGAGTTGCACCCAGGTGATCTGCTCGACCAGCTCCTCCAGCGTGCCGATGCCGCCCGGCAGCGCCACGAAGGCGTCCGCCCGCTCGAACATCTTCTGCTTGCGCTCATGCATGTCGCGGGTGACGATCAATTCGTGCGTGCCGTGCAGCGCGTGCTCCCGCGCCATCAGGAATTTCGGGATGATGCCGGTTACTTGGCCGCCGTGATCGTGCACCGAGCGCGCAATGGTCCCCATGATGCCGACGGCGCCGCCGCCATAGACCAAGCCGATACCGTTATTGGCGAGGATTTCGCCGAACACCGTCGCGGCCTGCACGAAGGCAGGATCGGTGCCCGGTCCGGAGCCGCAATAGACGCAGATTTTCCGGATTTTACTGGGGTTTTCTCTTCGGTTCATGGCCATGCATGTGCAACCTGTCTAAGGCAGCGTCAAGGCGGGGTGATTGTCGGGGAGAATCCCCCTATATGAAGGCCCTGAATGAGCGACCACCACCATCACCGAACCTCCGAGCCGCAACCCCGCGTTTCCGCCGAGCGCGGCGCGCTGTTTTCGACCATTGTTCATCTATGG
>Ga0184628_10001202_pt1 | contig 12909 bp, 10 predicted proteins | sample PLM4_5_b1_FD_133149 | JGI IMG/M metagenome (GOLD analysis project Ga0184628, IMG submission 133149) | Groundwater sediment microbial communities from an aquifer in East River, Colorado, USA - PLM4_5_b1 | ecosystem: Environmental > Terrestrial > Soil > Riparian zone | place: USA: East River... | reverse complement strand
ATCACGGGGGCAATCAGCCTGTGCTCGACATTCAGCGAAACAAAGTCGAAATTACGGCGCAGAATCACGGTTTCGCGGTGGATCCTGAAAGTCTGAACCTCAACGACATCGACATCACGCATATCAATCTGAATGACAAGACGGTGGAAGGCATGGCGCATCGCTCCATGCAGGCTTTCAGCGTGCAATATCATCCCGAGGCATCCCCTGGCCCACATGACTCGTACTACCTCTTTGAAAAGTTCTTCAAAATGATGAAGGAAAATGCCTAAACGCACCGACATTTCCAAAATCCTCATCATTGGATCCGGTCCTATCGTCATCGGCCAGGCGTGCGAGTTCGATTATTCCGGAACCCAGGCGTGCAAGGCGTTACGGGAAGAGGGATACGAGATCGTTCTCGTCAATTCGAATCCGGCAACGATCATGACCGATCCGGAACTGGCGAATCGCACCTACATCGAGCCGCTCACGAAGGAGTTTCTGGAAGCCATCATCAAGAAGGAACGGCCGGACGCGCTATTGCCGACTGTCGGTGGGCAGACAGCACTCAATCTTGCCGTCGAACTCTCCGATGCCGGGATACTCGATCGTTATAAGGTCGAGATGATTGGTGCGAAGACTCCCGCCGTGAAAATGGCAGAAGACCGTCTGTTGTTCAAGCACGCCATGAAGGAAATCGGTCTCGACACGCCATCCAGTGAAGTGGTGGGCGATATGCGCGACGCACAGCGCGTCATTCAGAAGATTGGATTTCCTGCGGTGATCCGACCGTCGTTTACGCTGGGGGGCGCCGGCGGCGGAATCGTTTATAACAACGAAGAGTACGAAGAGATCGTTCAGCGCGGCCTGGATCTGAGTCCGGTCCACGAAGTTCTCATTGAAGAGTCCGTTCTGGGTTGGAAGGAATTTGAGATGGAAGTCATGCGCGACGTTGCCGACAACGTTGTGATCATCTGTTCCATCGAGAATGTTGATCCCATGGGTATCCACACCGGTGACTCTGTGACGGTTGCACCGGCGCAGACTCTGACGGACCGCGAATATCAGCGCATGCGTGATGCTTCGGCGGCGGTTATCCGGAAGATCGGAGTCGAGACGGGCGGCTCAAACATTCAGTTTGCGGTTAATCCGGTAGACGGCCGCCTTGTCGTCATCGAAATGAATCCGCGTGTGTCCCGAAGCTCGGCGCTGGCTTCGAAGGCGACAGGATTTCCGATTGCGAAGATCGCCGCAAAACTGGCCGTCGGTTACACGCTGAACGAAATTCCGAACGACATCACAAAGAAGACGCCGGCTTCTTTTGAACCGATGCTGGACTATGTCGTCGTAAAGATTCCGAAATGGGCGTTTGAGAAATTTCCGGAATCGGATCCGACTCTGGGAACGCAGATGAAGTCGGTTGGCGAAGTAATGGCCATCGGACGTACCTTCAAGGAAGCCTTCCTCAAAGGATTGCGTTCTCTGGAGACCGGCAAGGTTCTCACGTCGGACAATATCGACAAGAGCTTGATCCGTCAGAAGCTGATCACTCCGAATTCGGAACGGATACCCTATCTGCTTCAGGCACTGATCGATGGTTCCACCATTCAGGAACTGGTGGATCTCACGCGCATTGATCCGTGGTTCCTTCACGAGATGAAGGAAATTGCAGACACCATCCACGAAATTTCAGCCTTCACTCTGGAAACGCTGCCCATGCAGCTGTTGCGCGAAGCTAAACGTTCCGGATTTTCCGATACGCGCCTGGCCCGGATTCTTCGCGTGACGCCCGCTCAGATTGCGGCTGTGCGGTTGAAGGAAGGAATCGTCCCTGTCTATAAGCGCGTCGATACATGCGCTGCGGAATTCGAATCGTACACACCGTACCTTTATTCCACCTATGAAGACGAAGACGAAGCCGAGCCGACGAATCAGAGGAAAGTCATGATTCTGGGCAGCGGGCCAAATCGAATTGGCCAGGGCATTGAATTTGATTACTGCTGCTGCCACGCATCGTTTGCGCTGAAGGAAGAAGGTTACGAGACCATCATGGTCAACTGCAACCCGGAGACTGTGTCGACCGACTATGATACGTCGGACCGGTTGTACTTCGAGCCGCTGACGTTGGAGGATGTCCTGCATGTCGTACGTAAGGAAAAGCCCTACGGCGTCATTGTGCAGTTCGGAGGGCAAACGCCGCTCAACCTGGCTTTGGAACTGCAGCGAGACGGTGTGCCGATTATCGGCACCTCTCCGGAATCGATTGATCTTGCAGAAGACCGCAAACGATTTGGCGGACTGCTGAACAAGCTGAATATCCCCCAGCCCAATAACGGCAACGCCGTGACGCTGGATGAGGCGAGAGTGGTTGCGCGCAATATCGGGTATCCCATACTGGTACGGCCATCGTACGTGCTGGGCGGACGAGCCATGGTCGTGGTTTATGACGAGGCCGGTCTCGACAACTACATGCACGCTGCCGTACAGGTGTCTCGCGACCGTCCGGTATTGATCGACAAGTTTCTGGAAGACGCTTACGAAGTGGACGTGGATGCGCTGTGCGATGGCGAGCAGGTTGTCATCGGAGGCATCATGGAACACATTGAGGAAGCCGGTATCCACTCCGGAGACAGTTCCTGCGTACTGCCGACGTATCAACTCAGCGAAGAACTGCGTAACACAATCCGGGAATACACGGTGCAACTGGCACGCGCCCTGAATGTCATCGGGCTGATGAACGTTCAATATGCCATCCACAATGGGAAGGTCTATGTTCTCGAAGTGAATCCGCGCGCCTCGCGAACGGTTCCATTTGTCAGCAAGGCAACGGGTGTGCCGCTGGCAAAGATTGCCGCACGGCTGATGGTTGGACGAAAGTTGAGTGAGTTTAACCTGCCGTCGGAATTGAAAGTGAATCAGTACTGCGTGAAGTCTCCAGTATTTCCGTTCGCGCGGTTCCCCGGTGTCGACACCATTCTCGGACCCGAAATGAAATCCACGGGGGAAGTGATGGGTACCGACGATACGTTCGGTAAGGCGTATGTGAAGGCGCAGATCTCAGCCGGATCGGTATTGCCGAAATCCGGAGTCGCATTCATCAGCGTGAACCAGCACGACAAACGAATGATCGCCAGGATCGCTGCCGATCTGGTGGAGATGGGATTTTCGATCATTGCGACTCGCGGAACGGCTCAGGTGTTGCGAAACGCTGGAGTTGCCGTGGAGACGGTCTACAAGGTGAATGAAGGGCGTCCTCACATTGCAGACTACGTGAAGAGCGGAAAGGTGAATCTCATCATCAACACGCCATTGGGCAAGGAATCGTTTTTCGATGAGAAGTCGATCCGCCGCGCCGCCATTCACTATCGCATTCCTTGTATCACCACCATAGCAGGCGCAACAGCAGCTGTTTCCGGCATACGTTCGTTGCAGACCGAAAGTCTTGGCGTCTGTTCGCTGCAGGAATATCTGGCGCGGTAGAGTCACTTAACAATTGCGGACATTTCTATCCCTTTCCTGAAGGGAGAGGGTGCACCATCAATTGGCGGGCGGCGGGTGAGGGGTAACGGAATTCTTCGCTCTCGGATGTTAGACTGACCTTCGCTTATGAACGTTCCTCTACTCGATCTGAAAACCCAGTATTCTGCGATTCGCGATGAAGTGCGGGAAGCGCTCGATCGCGTCCTCGAGTCGCAGCATTTCATTCTCGGTCCGGAGGTCCAGGCTCTGGAACGTGAGGTTGCTGATTACTCGCAATGCCGGTTTGCAGTTGGAGTTTCTTCCGGGACGGACGCGCTGCTCGCCGCTCTCATGGCCTTCAATATTGGTCCGGGTGATGAAGTCCTGACGACGTCCTACAGCTTCTTTGCCACTGCCGGTGTCATTGCCAGGGTCGGAGCTACACCCGTCTTTGTGGATATCGATCCGGAAACTTTCAATATCGATCCGGCTTTGATCGAAGCTGCAATCACAGTCCGAACGCGCGCCATCATCCCGGTTCACCTCTACGGTCAAATGGCGGATATGGACGCAATTCTGGAAATTGGAAGAAAGCACAGGATTCCGATTATTGAAGACGCCGCACAGGCGATCGGTGCGGAACGCAACGGACACCGCGCGGGCTCGCTCGGAGATATGGGTTGCCTCAGTTTCTTCCCCTCGAAGAATCTCGGTGGATTTGGTGACGGTGGGATGGTGATCACAAACAGCGCGGAACTTGCGGATCGAATGGTATTGCTGCGAAATCATGGATTCCGCACGAAGTATCACAACGAAATTCTGGGAGGCAACTTCCGTCTGGATGCGATTCAAGCGGCAGTCTTGAGAGTGAAGCTGAAATACCTGGATCAATGGACGGAAGGACGACAGCGGAACGCCGCTTTATATCGAGAACACATTCAATGTGCGCAGTTACCCGTCGAGCATCCCGGCGGGCGGCATATTTATAATCAGTTTGTCATTCGTTCTTCAAAGCGCGACGAGTTGATCATGCATCTCAAACAGCAGGGAATCGCTTCAGAGGTTTACTATCCCATTCCGTTGCATCTTCAAAAGTGTTTTGAAGGTTTGGGATATCGAAAAGGGCAGCTGCCTGTAAGCGAACAGGCTGCGGAAACGACGCTTGCGCTTCCGATTTACCCTGAACTCAGGCCGGAAATGATCCGCTACGTTGCGGATGCCATCAATTACCTGGGATAAAGAGATCGGGGAATTTGTCATTGTTCAACGGCAGGGTGACATTTAATCTCCCTGCCGCGACTTCTCAATTCCTATTTCTGCGCTTCCCCTTCGCCTGCAAACAGCCGTTTCCCGTCGGCGAATGTGATGGTGTTTACGTTTGCGGTGGGCTTGCCGTTGCGAGCCATCCATGCGTCAACATGGAGGACCGTGCCGACGGAAAGGTCTTCCTTTCTCCATCCGCGCCGGATCAACGCATTTCCTGAAGTGGTTTCGAGCGCCCAGTTCACCATTTTCCCGTTCGTCTCGACATCGATATAGATCCAGGCGTGAGGATTGGCGAATTTTACCATCGTCACCTTGCCTACAAGTTTGACCGGTTTGCTCCGGTCGTACTCCGCCGCAAATGAGTGATGGGCGTAAGCCGTTCCCGCGACCAGTGTGATGGTGATGACTGCGGTGACGAGTGTGCCCACTATGCTGGATTTCATTGCGCTATTTCTCCTTTTTCTGTTTGGCCAGAAACTCGTCTTTAACATCTTTGAGGTGCTGCAGATCCCCGTTGTCTTCATGGCAGGCCACTTCGAGTATTTCATCCGTTTTCCGATTCAGCGGAACCTGGATTGTCCAGGGGCGCGTGTACACCAGCGGATCGGACACGGTTGCCCGATAGACGATTCGATCTGCAGTTGGAATAAAACGTTCGACGACATGCTCCGCATGACTGATGACGTCTCCGGCCTCGTTTAACCAGGTTTTTCCGTTCAAATTGGTGGTGTCCACGACCAGCGTATCGCCCTCCCAGTGTCCCAGCGAGTCGCCCTGCCACAAGCGGACGTTGTCCGGGAGATGGGCGCGTCCGTCCATGAAAATCTGACGCCAGGACATCCGTTCCGACAGGACAATCACGTAGCCGGGAGTCTGAAGGATCTGAATCGGTGACGGCACATAGTGGGTTCGCGGCACTCCGGCAACGAAACAGTGAGCGGTTGGATCATCGTACCCGCGCTGGGGAAGTTCCCGGTCCACACGTTCTGCTCTTGCCCAAGGCTGATAAGGAAGAACTCCATCCGCTGGATCAATCACGACGCCTCTTGCCCGCTCGAGGCCATAGTTGGCCGCGTTTCCGGGCTGATCATAAAAGCCCGTCAAGTCCGGTTTGCCGTCGGCAGTACGTTTAAGGTTCGCGCCCGATGGCGGGTCTGGAAGGGTTGGGACGCTTGCCAATGGCGTGGGTTTCGGACTCTGTGGTGAATACCATGTCCGCGGATCAGGCTCGAAGGCGCCATTGGCTTCTTCGACTAACGCCTGGCATTGATGCTCGAGGATGCGGGGCATGTCTTTGATCCGGTGGATCGGCATGCTGATCTTCCAGGGTTTCGAGAATACCTTCGGGTCTGTAATTGTCGCTTCGTATTGAATCGTGTCCGCGTCGCGCAGGTTGTAACGTTCGACCACCTTCAGAGCATCGCTGTGATAGTTACCGGCAGCATCCAACCATGTCTGATCGTTGAAGTCCTTGACTTCGACCACCAGAGTGTCGCCTTCCCAATGTCCCCGGGAGTCTCCCATCCAGGATTCAATTCCGCCGCGACTTTTGTTGCCGTTGGTGTAGATCAGTCGATACACCTGGGACCAGGTAAACGTCATCGCAACGTGTTCGGGTGTCTGGAAAATCTGGAACGGAAACTCCATGTACATGATCCTCGGAACGCCGGGGAAAAAGCACTTTTCCAGAGGATCTGCGGTTTTGCGATTCTTCAAGTTGTCCTGCTTTTTGGCAGTGGCCGCGGAAAGGTAGGGAATCGCGCCTCCGTCGACAATGCCCTTTGTCTGTAGAAGATCTCCTTCCACCTTGTCGCGGACCTGCCAGATTCCCTGCAGGTTTGGCTTGCCGTCAGCCGTGCGCGGCAGCGCCGGGCCAGCGACTCGCGCTTGTGGAAGCGCGTACGCCGTTCCGCAAACAGTGGCTAAAAGCACTACCACTGCGATAAATCGAAGCTCATTCTTGAGAGTTCTTGAAAGCATATTCTTCACCTCAGATCAGTTCCGCAATTCGATCATGAACAGTGCGACCAGATCAAGTAAGCACAGAAATTATGAAGGATTTGGAATTGTCACTGTCATCTTGTAGAAGGAGGCGGTTGTTCCCTTCCACTCAGATTTCCCGGTCTCCTAGTGCCAAACGGCCTTGGTATTTTCCTGAACTATAAGGTCGATCAGACGGACCATCGTTCCTGCCTGGAGTCCAGGGGCGCACTCCTCCATGGAAATGCCGCGCTTCTGCAATGAGAAGTCATCGGCGAGAACGGTAACGCCGGATTCGACGATGGCCGGTACCTGTGATCTTGCGGCCTGCTTTCGAGCGCCAAGGACTCCGTTCTCCACCAGAAACACCGTGACGGTATGTCCCTTCTTCTTGAGGGCGACCGCTGTTTCCGAGACGGCGTTCGTGTCGGGAAAATCGAATGGATCCCTCGATTCGATAAATACGTAGTTGGACAAGTGGCCCCCTTTTTAGTTGAGCGATAAAGGGTAGCACAGCAACTGTGGTAGAAGAGATCAAGTCTGGAGCGTTTCTCGACTGTGGTGGCGCTGCTTCATTTCATAGAGCGCGAGGTCGGCTTCTCGAAAAAGTTCATCGACCGTTGTCCCGCTGTACGGCCAGACAGAAAAGCCAATGCTGACCGAAAGCGACGGCAGCTCGGCATCGTTTGCCAGACGCTCCGACAGTCGATCTGCGATGGAGCGGGCAAATTCCAGTCCGCATTCCGGAAGCACCAGCGCAAACTCATCGCCGCCGTACCGTGCCGGTGTGTCTATGCCGCGGCTATGGATCCGCAGAACATCAGCCAGACGGCACAGGGCACGGTTTCCCGCGGGATGACCGTGGACATCGTTGATCCGCTTCAATCCATCCAGATCCATCAAGACGACGACAAACGTTCGTTTCGTTCTTTCCGCCCGCTTGATTTCCAGTTCAAGAGCGTCGATCAGCTTACGGTAATTTCCCAATCCAGTCAGCCGGTCCACGCCAGCCAGGATCCTGGCATCCCTCTCGGCTCGGCGGCGTTCCGCAACCTCCGACGCCAGTCCCATCGTCATCACTGCACCGACGCCCAGGAAAGCCTGCAGCAACAGCAACGACTCATTCCTCGGGACGCTGGCGAAAGGTCCAAATCCATGGAGCGTTCCCCAGATCGCGGGTGCGGACAACACGACGGTTGCCAGCGCGGCTTCACGTTGACCGAATCTCGACGCGGCCCAGATCAGGAACGGCATACAGAGGAATTCCAATGGATAGTTCGTGGTTCTCGGAGTCAGAACGTCTGCAAAGACAATCATCGCAATGGCAACGAGACAAGCAAACAGCGCTGCGCCCTCAACGATAGAGGACAGGCGCAATCGGACAAATGAAGTTGAATTCCAAAGTAACAACACCGGTGCAACGACGATGACGCTGACCGCATCGCCCAGCCACCAGGTCCACCAGATCGGCAATGCGTCCTTCGTCACTGCGATCCCGCCCCACACCAGGCTCCAGACGCCGATCGTCGCTGCAATGGTTGCGCTGACCATTCCTCCCAGAATCGCGAACTTGAATATGTCCGGCGAGCGTTTCATGGCGTTGCGGCCACCCGCAAAGCGATACACGAGGAATGCCCCCGTCACGGCTTCAAGAGTATTCCCCACTGCGATGGCGATGGATGTGGTTACGGTACCCGCTGTAGTCAGGTGGACGAGGAAGGCTCCCAGAAGAATTCCGGGCCATACCTCATAACCAAGAATCAGGAGTACACCCAGACCAATTCCCAATGATGGCGACACGGCTGTTGCACTGGGGTGAACGAAGGCGAGGGTAAGCCCGAATTTGCCGCCGGCAAAATAGATCGCCGTCAGAAGGAATATCCGTATCAGTCGCCGATTGAAGTGTTTCAAGATTCGTCCCCAAGGTCAGAATCCGAAATATTCCAGGATTCGAAGTCAGTCCCGATCCATCAGCGACTGGGTCTTCCTGCCACGCCTTGCTTAAATTCGCTCCTGCGGCAACGCTCGAGGAGAGCTTAGGACATAGGCACGATTTTAGTACCACCGGAAAAGTCCTAGGTCTCGGAAACCCGGGAAAGTCCGTTGTTCCCGATGTCATGGACGATGGAGCCTGTCCGGTTTGACAGGTCCATTGCCTTCGACTGCCGTGTAGGATTTGTCCGCAGTGCCCGAAAAAGGCCGGGCCGGTGAGAGTCGCTTCCCAAAAACGACAGGAGACGCAGAGTGACCGCTAGACGAATTATTTCCGTCGTGCTGACCGGAAGCATGGCCTTTGGCACCGCGTTTCAATCCGGACCTATGGCGGCCATGGCACAGACTGCCGCGAATGCGAACGACCAGGCCCTGGATAAGTTGATGGGGCCTATCGCTCTTTATCCGGACCCTCTGCTTGCGCAGGTACTGGCTTGTGCATCGAGCCCCCAGCAGGTGACCGAAGTCAGCGCCTGGCTGAAGATGCAAGACAAGGCACTGACGGGATCAAAACTTCAGGAGGCAGCCACAGCGAAGGGCTTCGACGCCAGCTTTGCCGCGATCGTGCTGTTCCCGGATGTGCTGGATACCCTCGCGACAAACCTGCCCTGGACCACGGAGGTCGGTAAAGCTTTCGTCAGCGATCAGAAGGCGGTTCTGGACTCGGTGCAACGGCTGAGGAAGCAGGCACAGACGGTAGGGAATCTGAAAACGACGCCGCAACAGGAAGTGAAAGTAGAGACCCAGGATGGCCAGCAGGTGATTGTCATACAGCCGGCAAATCCGCAAATCGTCTATGTCCCCGTTTACAACACTCAGGTCGTCTATACCACGCCGCCCCCGCCTCCGGAGAAAGACAATAGCGATGCGGCGGCCGCGGCAATACTGGGTTTCATGGCGGGTATCGCCATCGGCGCCGCAGTCAGTGATCCCTATCCGTATGGATGGGGCGCCTGGGGTGTGGGATGGCACTCGCATTCCGTGGTTGTCGTCGGAGGTGCGTGGCGCATTCCTCCGGGTGGCCGCTACGGCTATGCGAGACCCGTGCCATATGGCAGCTATCGCGCACCCACCAACATCAACGCGCCGACACGCAATGTGAACAACAACATCAACGTGAATGTGGACAATTCCAGAAATATCAACAATGTGAACAATTCGAGGAACAACAGCGCCACGAATCGGCCTACCACGCAGCCTGCGGCAAAGCCATCCACGCAGCCTGCGGCCCGGCCCTCCACGCAACCTGCGGCCCGGCCTTCGACTCAACCTTCGGCTACTCAGAATCCTGCAGCAGCTCCAAAGGCCTCTGCAACACCAAGCACACGTGGATACAGCAGCCCGAGTGCTTCGACGCAGTCACGCACAGGAACGAGCTCCAGCGGACTTTCCGGTTACCAGAACAGAAGTTCAGCCGGCGCAGCGAGCTCCCGAGGTCAGCGTAGTGCCGGTGGTGCTCGTCGTCGGTGAGGAACGGAATGAAAATGAAATTCATCTATCGAACGTTCAGCTTGATTGTGGCCCTGGGGATATTCTTCGGTTGCGCGAAGAAAGAGGACTCCTCGGCGCAAAAGACGTTCACGAGCCCGGAGGATGCCGTCGTTGCGTTTGTGGATGCGCTGAAGGCGAACGATACCGCTCAAATCAGCAGCATTCTCGGACCGGACGCCAAGAAGATCGTTTCTTCCGGCGATGAAGTGGCAGACAAGCAGGCACGCGAGGTGTTCCTCGCCGCTTACGCGGAAAAAGCGGAGCTCAGTACGGAAGGCGACCACACCATTTTGAGTATTGGCGCAGAAGAATGGCCCGCACCGATCCCACTTGTGAAGGATGGAAATAATTGGAAGTTTGATACGGCAGCCGGTTTGGAGGAAGTTCTGTTCCGTCGCATCGGAAACAACGAACTCAGCACGATTCAACTGTGCAAGGCATTTGTCGTAGCACAAAGGGAATACGCGTTAAAAGGTCACGACGGGAAAGCCAAAGGTCTCTATGCTCAGAAATACACCAGCTCCAGCGGTAAACACGATGGACTCTACTGGAAATCCGAAGATCCCAACGACCAAAGCCCGCTGGGTGATCTCGCGGCCAAGGCGGCATCGGACGGATACTCTAAATCCGAAGGCAAACCCATTCCTTTCTACGGCTATTACTTCCGGATCCTCACCGGACGTGGCGCCTCCGCACCGGGAGGAGCAGTCAGCTATCTGGTGAATGGTCAAATGCAAAAGGGCTTTGCGATGATTGCCTATCCGGCAGAGTATAAGAACAGCGGCGTGATGACCTTCATTGTCGACGACCAGGGAACGACCTATCAGAAGGATCTCGGCACAGACACCGCAAAGGCCGCCGCGGAGATCTCCGTTTTCGGTCCAGACTCCAGCTGGGAAAAAGCCGAGTCCCAATGATTCCACACCATCTCCTTAAGGGAGATGGTGGCCCGCCAGGTTCGCCGGTTCTCGACAGTCCTGGTCCGCTTCGGGAGATTCTGAACCTTCTCTACTTCATGCCAGACACGATTCTGCATTTATTCCAATTCCAGCAATGTGCTTAAATATCTCGCCGAACAATATTGCTTTTGCTTAACCGCTACGTGTCTTGAACCTTCGCTAACTGCGAGCACGTGAAGCCAGATGACGATAATCATGCGACATCGACGCTTTGAGAACCGGATTGAATGTCTGAATCAAGGAAAACGCTCACGGTATGCCGCTTCGCGGCTGTTACGATTGCTGTATTTTCAGTTTGTTTTTCGAAAGCGATCGCCGCTCAGACAGCGGGTGAGAATCCCGTGCCTGGAACCAACCCCACGGCCTCATCGCAGAATGAAGGACACGAGATTTATCTCTCGTGGGGCTACAACACAGAGAGCTACATGCCCGTCGAACTCCGAATGTCTCAGCCAGCGCAGGGAAATGACTTTACGCTGCATGCCGTGGATTTCCATGACAGCAAAGGCTGGAGCACCGGCCTGCTATCGCATTCCCTGACCGGCCCCCAATACAATCTCCAGTTCGGTTTCTTCTTCAAAAAAAACACCGCCTTCGAGGTGAACTTCGTTCATGCCAAAGCAATCGTGACGCAGGATCAAATCGTACGCATGACTGGAAAGATCGCCGGTCAACCGGTCGACCACGCGGTTGTTTTGACCGAGGACGTTCTGACTTACAAACTCAACAATGGGGCGAATTTCGCTCTGTTCAACGTCGTAAAGCGTTTTCAGATTCTCCGCGAGCCGGGGCAGACCGGAAGTGTCTCAATTCTGGGCAAAGCCGGGATGGGCTTCGTCGCACCTCACACCGAAAATACCCTGTTTGGGGAACCGAACGAAAAAGGATTCCAGTTCAGCGGTCCGGATCTGGGTGTCGAGCTCGCCATTCGCCTGCACCTTTTTCGCGCGATCTACACCGAGTTTTGCGAGAAAGGTGTCTATGCCCGGTACCGCGATATGAACATCAACCAGGGACATGCTCAGCAGGAACTGTGGGCGCATGTCACCGCGCTGAGTTTTGGCGCCAGCTTCCAGATCGGCAAAAAGAAATAGCGGTCGTCGTCCCGGGTTACTTCAGTTCAGCTACTCCCCAGTCGTCGCAGTGGAAGTCCAGATGCATACATTCTTGTCTACGGATCGAATGCTTCAAGGAATGTATGACATAAGCGATTACTGAACTGGGGTATTGAAGACAAACATCTAAAACGCAGGGAATATTTCCCTGATCCGCTATTGAGATGTAGACTGACGAGGGCAATTTGAAGTCAGAGGCAATGATGTCAGCACAGAAAACAACAGTTCTGATAGTGGATGACGATCCTGCGATGCAGGAAGTTCTCACCATTCTTATGGACGAGTGGGGCTTCAGTTCCCGCATCGCCGACAACGGCGTCGAAGGAGCCGAAATCGCGGATTCCTGGCAGCCTGATATTGTGATCTCGGACGTGGTAATGCCCGACTGTTCGGGCCTCGAGCTGCTTCGAAATCTGAAGAAAGGCAATCCCAGCCGGCCTGTCATCCTGATCACCGCTGCGGCGAGCATTGATGCTGCGGTCGAAGCAATGAAGGAAGGCGCACAGGATTTTCTGACAAAGCCTCTCGACTATACCAAGTTGCGCGCATTGCTCCAGGAAGCCGAACGCGATATGGAGTTGCGCGAGAAAGCGACCAGGCTGACGTCGCGACTGAAGAAGGGCAGTGGCTTTGGGGAATTTGTAGGACTGGGCAAGGGCATGCGT
>Ga0184628_10001201_pt1 | contig 12909 bp, 23 predicted proteins | sample PLM4_5_b1_FD_133149 | JGI IMG/M metagenome (GOLD analysis project Ga0184628, IMG submission 133149) | Groundwater sediment microbial communities from an aquifer in East River, Colorado, USA - PLM4_5_b1 | ecosystem: Environmental > Terrestrial > Soil > Riparian zone | place: USA: East River... | reverse complement strand
TGTGGGAGATGTGATCCCACTTGTGCGGCAGACACGCTGGAGAGCAGTGTTTCCCAGGAGGAGAACGTGGCTCGGTTGAATAGCCCGAACTTCGGCATCGAGATATCCAGCACAAGCAGACCATTCACTTCGCTCAGGCGCACGATTACCTGGTGGTCTACACTTGACCACGTTAGTAACGTAAACTCGCTCGGGATCGAGTCCGGAGTCAGCGAGCTTTCGATTGAGGATTTGTCCTGCCCTGCCCGAGAAGACCTTCCCTGTTTCATCTTCATTCTCTCCCGGCGCTTCGCCGATAATCATGATGCGGGACTCTGGATCACCACGCCCGCCAAGGCAGACGTTCGTGGCGTATTCATGTAGCTCACACTCGGTGCAGTCGTGGTCCATCAGGTAGTCTAGCTTAGATTGATACTTCATCGTCCTCCCCCGGCATGATCGGGAAGAGCTCCAGCTTGCCCTTGAACGCTGAGTCCCCAGCCATTATCTGGGCCACCGACTCACAAACCTCGAGGTACTGAGCAGCGAAGTTGCTTGCCACCTGTTCGTCCTCGGTGACGACACCCACTGCGATGGCTATGGTGTAGCGTTTACTGTCCATAATTGTGGGTGTAGACGCAGGCCTTGTCGAGCAGCTTGATGCCCGAAGTGTCACGGTACTCCTCCGAGAAGAACACGTCCGTAATGCCCGCAGCGATGATGAGCTTGGAGCATGTCTCGCACGGTGACACAGTCGTGAACAGCTGCGCACCGTCCGTGGAGATCCCCTGACGAGCCGCGAACGCAAGGGCATTCGCCTCAGCGTGAGTCGTATTGCGACAGCCATAGGACTGGAGCTGTACGTCGACCCACTTCAGCTCTTGGTCACGGATTATAGCCGGGGGCATGTGATCCTTCCACCCGTGGTGGTTACCGTCACAGTGAGGCAGTCCTGGCGGCGCACCATTGTAGCCCCACGAGATGCACCGACCATCCTTGATGATGATGGCACCGACCTCAGCCCTGTCGCATGTGCCCAGCTGAGCGAGGGTCTTAGCCATCTCGAGGAAGACTTCAGCCTTGTCCTTATACACGATGGATGTCCCCCATGTGGATGTGGAGGCTGGGGATCGTCATGTGGAGGGTGCCCGGCTCGACTTCACCCGGCGTCCAGCACTTGTCGATGACCCACAGCATGAGTCGGACGGCGAGGTAGACGTCATCCCTGAAGTGACGGACCACATCACACGACCGTAGGAAGTACCACATGTCCAGCCTGTCTATCCCGTCCGAGTCGGGACGTACCAGGAAATGGTATCCCAGCGTACATGGTATCCTACCTGAGTGGTTCGCACCGGTGTCCTCCGGGAAGAAGATGGGGAGGTATGCTTGGCGCGTGTACTTCTCCCGGCGTAGCAAGAAGCAGAGGTCAGCGACATCCCCATACTCGTAGCGGATACCGAAGTTGTGGCGACCCTCGAAGGTACGATAAGGGCCATCGTCACCCTCGCCTGCGTACTTGGGCCAGAAGCGTTCGGAGTAGGTGTGGGTGAACTTGCCCTCGTCAGCCTGCTTCGACACGTCCTGCCCATTCCACCACGGCCAGCGTTCGTAGCTGGGGTCGGGGTTCATGGGTGTCCCACCGACTCTTTCCTCGAAGTGTTCGTCGGCCCACTCACGGTTGGGCCCGATCTCCTTCGCCATCTGATCCAGGAACGTGTGGCCGTCATGGTATGTCAGATCAGGGCGGTCTACCTTCACCGAGAACTGCACATTTGTCAGCTCGCGCGTGAGCAGGTCCGGATGACCCTCTGTGGAGTACCCCTGCCAGTGTCCAGGGTCGACAAACTCACCCACGTCCTTCACGTCCTGGGTCAGCTTGGTCAGGGGGTTATGGAAGTTGGAGTAAAGGTACCCCGACTGGTGGATGGGCTTCACCGCGTGCCTTTCGGGAAGGACTTCTTGTTCGAGCCCGGTGCCTTGAACCCGGTCCGCCCACTGAAGTGAGCAGCCCACGCCTTGCGCCGACGCTCGACCCTATCCGCGATCTTCTTTCTCTTCACCTTCACCCTCCTCGATCTGCTTCGGTTGATTGTCCTTGCCCTCCTCGACGACTTCCGCGTCGGCGATGATCTTCTTCTCTGCCTGGTGCAGGGGATGGTCGTCGGGGAAGAACTGCAGGCCCACATCGTGCGGGTGCTGCACACCTCCGACGCCTCCCATGATATCCGAGACGAAGCTGACCCCGTGCTCGGAGTAGTACGCCAGCTCCTCCTCACTGGGCATACGCCCGCGGTGTACTGTCCCCGTTTGCGGGGTAGTCTGGATGGGTGCGTACTCCTTGGGCATCGTCTCCCAACTGCTACGCATGTCCTTGATGGTGGGGTTAGCCCTCTTCATGTGGTCCTCCATGATGCTGACCCCCATGTTGGCGATGCTGTCCCACTCTGGGTCCTGCGGTGCAGCATCAGGCACCTCTACTACGTACTCATGGATGATGCGGATGAAACTCATCTCACTCCTATCGCTGAGAGGTCCATGTCATCGACCGTCACTGTGGGCAAATAATCCCCCGCGATATGCTCACGGTACCGACGCATCACCCGCTTCAGTGGACCGTACTTGTTGTCATGGATCCCCTGTTCTGTGAAGTCCACGATCTTATCGTACCACTTACCGACGAGATTGATCGTGGGATACTCTCGCCGTAATTTGGGGACGTGCAGGTCCTCCTCGAACTCATGCTTGAACAGCATGGGCAGAGACTTGAAGCCGTGGAACTGGAGGGCGTCGATGTACCAGCGGAACGCAAAGTCCTCAGGTTCGAGGCCACATTGGTCTCCAATGTTTCTGGCTAAGACATGAGCTAGTGCCAGGTCAAGCCCACCGATGTAGGCTATGTAGCTGACTCGGGAGTGCATGCCGATGGTCGGTTGACCCTTGCGAGCATCACCGTGGTACGTGAAGCCCATCATGCAGTTGCCCCAACGATGCTTGCGGTCGTACCTGGCCACGTTGTTGCAGAACATGTTGGTCACCGCACCCTTGGCTCCCTGTCCTGCCGCCAGCTCCGACGCCTTGCTGATGAAGCGTTCGGTCTCCTCCGGATCGAGGTACTGACGCACCAGCCTGTTCCACCGCTGCTTGTTAAGCCAGAGGTCACGGCCCATGTCTATGTCGAAGGCCATCGAGTCGCAAGCAAGGAGGTTGTCGTAGGCTATTGTGTCAGCCGATCCGACGATGGAGAGTCCCTTGTTGTCTATAGTACCCCGCCACATTCGCCAGATGGAGTCACGCCAGAGGGAGGACATGGTATCGTGGTTCTTAATAATCCGGATCACCCACTCTTTTAACTGACCCCGGCAGTGGTGTGGTGTGAGCCCCAGGAGACGACATTGGCTGCTCACCGGAGGGGGGCATGACCCACTGCTGGAGGGCTGCGTCCTGTCCACCCCTTTGGGGGTCAGCCTGCCAGTCACGCTTCATCACCGTGTTCCAGGTGTCGTTGACCAGCTCTCCGTAGTCAGCCCCGAGGTGTGAGGCAACGCCGGCAAGGAAGATGACACAATCTGCCACAGCATCCAACATACCGTCGATGTGCTCCTGCTCTGTGCCTCTGATCTGCTGCTTCATCTTGAGCCAGTGATGGGCCAGCTCACCTAGCTCCTCGACCGCACCCATGACGGAGTCTTCGACCTTGTCGCCGGGGAAGTTGCGAGCGACCCATTCGTCCCGCTCTTTCTGCAGGGTAGATAGCTGTAGCGTCATCACTGGGCTCCTAGGTAGAGTTCTGCGAAGTCGAGCGGCTTTTTCACGTCGTCGGTGGTGTAGTCGTAGGTGCAGTACTGCTCACCCCGGTAGGCGATGGCGATGAGCATGAAGATCTGGGGGTATGCCCAGTGGATCTTCTCGAGGTCGAGGATGGACACACCCTTCAGCTTCTTGGGCTGCTGGGCGATGTTCACCGAGGCTGTCAGCCACGAGGTGTTGGCGAAGATCCAGTGAGTGTCCTTCAACCACAAGTCCTGCAGCCCGTAGCACATGTCCTTCGCCGTGACGATCAGCTCTCGCTCGTGCGTGGCAAGCTGATAGACGAGCTCGGAGATGAAGAAGCATCGGTCGTAGACCGCGTTGGGATTGTTCTCCCTGATCTGCTGCTTCCACCAGTCGTAGACCTCCCAGTCAGCCCCGTTGAGAGACGACAGACTGGGTGCTCGCCGATACTCCATGTCGTGTGCCTCAGCAATCGCCTGCGCCAACGTAGTCTTGCCCGTGCCATCCGGGCCCTCAACTATCAGCATCGGAGACCTCCACATCTGTGGTGCGTTCGCTCGGTGTGCCGATGACCTCTGTGGCCTTGTCGTCACGCTCCACGTTGACCATGCGCTTCAGCCACACCTTGTCGTTGGCCACAGCGAAGGGCTCAAAGGCCTGCTCCAACCATGCCACGATCTTGTCCGGGTCATCCACATGCTCGGACACCATCTGCCACTCGAGCGCCATCTTACCGCCTCCCTTGTAGTTTTATCTCGTCTATCCATTGTATCACAACGGACGGAGGTACCGCTTAGGATTCCGCATCAGCGTTTGATGCCAGTCCTCCTTGCGACGGAGCCCATCCCATGCTGCCAGATCCACGGTCCCACGAGAGACGAGATGAGTGTAGCGAACAGGACGCTTCTGGTTCGGTCCCCGAACTCGATTGAGCGACTGCCAATACTCCACCCATCCGTCTGGAGTCGAGTAGTAGAGAACCTCAGCTGCTGCCGAGAGCTCGATCGACTGCTTACCAGTTTGTATTTGGAACACGAGAGATACTGGTCCGGTTCGAGATTGGAGATCACGGATGTATCGTACTCTATCGTCGTCGCCCGTAGCTCCCTCAATGAGATGAGTGCGATAGCCAGCCTTCTCCGATATCTCACTGAGTGCGTGAACCTCAGGCGAGAAACGGCAATAGCTGACGACTGACTCTCCCTGCTCCAGAAGAAGGTCATAATACCCCCGAGCAGCCAGTAACTTCTCACTGTGAATCGAGGTACCATTTGTGAGAAACCCTCCAGCAATCTGTAGTAGTCTGAGTCGACGGACTCCGGCATTCTTTGCGGAGACGAACTGTCCATCCTCCCACTCCCCTATCATCTCGGTGGCCACGTCCAGGTACAATCGCCGAGCTTTCGGGGGCAGACTGACCTTGATGCTGTGCCAGAACTGCTTGCCGTTCAGATCGGGGACCTCCTCCGCACTCACACTGATGCTGTGGCGTCGGATCTTCTTGATCAGCTTCTTCTCTTGCTTGAAGCCTACGACTGAGTATCGTCGGGAGCCGTGCCCGTAGATGACGTATTCCTCGTCGAAGTCTCCGGCGTTGGTGCCGAGGATCGAGTCGTCCATGATTCGATACTGTGAGAAGAGGTCACGCCACCCTTTCGGGTTCGGTGTGCCCGATAGCAGCAGTACAAAAGGCCTGCCATCACCACGACGGTCACGAAGTCTTCGGACCATTCTCCAAGCGTCCTGAGCACCTCTACCTCCCGGTCGTTTGTACTCGTGGCTCTCGTCGAGGATGATGGCGTCGGGGTTCCACTCCTCGAGCTCCCGTTGGCGGGGACGCATGAGCTTGTGGTTGACCCGCTGAGCTCGCATGGAGGACTCCCTGCCGGCGAGGAAGAACTCTACCCTCGGTAGGGTGGACCCCTTTGGGGGTGACAGGTAGTCGTAGTCCTCGATGGTGTACGAGAGAGGAAAGTGCTTAGGTATCTCCTCTTCCCACACAGAGAGGGCTATCTTAGGTGCGATCACCAGGACACGTTGGACCTCACCCTTAAGCGCCAGAATAGCAGCGTAGTCGAGGGCTGTCTTAGTCTTGCCCAGCCTCGGCTCCATGAAGAGGCCATAGTTACGGGCTCGAACGGCCTCGATCACCGCCTTCTTCTGGTGCTGGAAGAGTGGGGTCTTAGGGAGATACACTGTCAGTTCGGGACCTCCCCTGCATTACCCTCTCCTGCTGCCTGAGGGACCACGCTCGACGAAAAACTTTGCGGTCCTCTCGGAGTTGACTTGAGTCAACACTCGTGCCCTTGCTAGGAGCACTCGCCCATCCATAGGCCCTGAAGCCATGGGGGCACAAGGGGAAGTCCTCTTCGTCAAACTGCAGGTCGTTTGCGTGGGCGTCGAATGGACACCCGTCCAGAAACCGCATTCTGCCTCCCATGGCCCCGCTTTTGCCGAGCCTTTCGGTCTTCTTTCAGCTTGAGCTGCTTCTCCGACTCAGCCTCCCAAAGAGGCTTCGCACAGAACTTGCATGGATCCCCCGGGAATTTGTGCCCACAGGCTGGACACGTCGGGGTCTTAGGATTCGCCACGCATCAATCCTTTCTCACGTAGGATGGCCTCGTATTGCTCGAGCACCTTAGCGTTAGTGCCCTTGAGCCCGAACTTCTGCTTCACCACTGTGGCAGCACTGGGGCGCCTCGAGCGCCTCATGCCCTTCACCTCTAGGCGGAGAGCGCTACGAAGCACCAAGAGCTGGAAGTCCTCGGGGGTGAGTGAGGTCTGTACGATCATGCTTCCTCGTAGGTTGCTTCGAAGATATCGGGCTTGCAGGGATAAATCTCACCCTGAACCCCCTTGATGATCCAATCGCCGGGTTGGGCGGTCATTGTGCCCTCCAGCGTCGGAATGTCGAGAGTGCCGTGGGGCGGAACGAAGCCGATGCCGGGCTTGACATGGACTCCGTCTGAAGGAAGACTATCGAAGTCTACCATCTCTAGAATCTCTGGCAAGTCCTCCTCCAACCCGGTCCAGAGAATGGCGTCGACTACGACGGGCTTCTTACGATAGCGTCCCATCATAGTCCCTCCAACAGTCGGTCTCGCTCAGAGATCTCACGCAGGATCTTCGCTGCGCGGTACCCCTCGAGCACGCCGTTGACCCCTTCGATCAGCTGTGGGAACAGCGGGGATGAGTTGTTTGCTGCGGCGATCATGAGGCCCCTGAGAAACTGCTCACCCTCCTCGGGGGTCTCCAAGACGAAGGACAGCTTCTTCGCCTTGAACGTCGGCTCAGGGGCCGGCGAAACGGTCTCGGTCATTTCCTCCTCCTCTTCCTATTGACGCGGTGTACGCCTGGCCTGATCTTACGGACCAGCCAGTACTGATTGCTCTTACGGTAGTAGTCGTTCTGCGTCGTGATCCCACAGACCCGACATTGGAGTAGCGGTAGTCTCCTTTCCTTGAGTGGATAGTTGCCCTTTTCATCTGGTACCCTGGATCGTATCATAGCGTAGATGAAACGCTCCGGGTACACCCGATAGAACTTACGTGCGGTCATACAGCAGGGGCACCACTTATACGGGGACGGAATCTTGTTACGGAGCTTTGGGGGTATCATGTAGCCATGGCGCGAGACTACACAGGCCTTAGAGTCGATGTACTGGGCCTTCTCAGCAGTAAACTCGATGGCGCGAGCGAGTGTCGAGAAGTACTTCTTGTAGCGCTTACCCGTTTTGGCAGATCGCCAGGTGACGTACCACGGGTACTTATTGACCAACTGACTGTGGCGGAGCGGTTCCTGGAAGGCATACTTCACACCATACGGAACCTTCCATTCGTGCCCGTTACGGCGGTAGTAGCCCTCCTCGTCGATCACCACCTTGCCTGTCTTAACGTGGCGCTTCTGGAACCAGGCATACACCTCGTCGGTTAGATATTTTCCCTGGAGCATGTTCCCTTGAAGGCCTCCTCCGAATAGGTCCTCCACGTTAGCGGGTGGCCTCAGATCGTGAGAGGCTTCACGCGCTACCCTGACCTTCTTGCTAGTCTTCTTCATCGAAGAACTCCGCAAAACCCTGCACCTCCACTATCTCCGAGGTTATCCACTCTATCTGTGATTGGATCTTACGCATCCAGTTCTCTTGCACCTCAGGAGGCCATGCACCAGCTACCGTATTGAACAAGCCTACATGCACACAGAGCTCCATCGCATTATAGACGAGGTCCCTAGATAGCTCAGCACGATACTCCTCCCGCCCATCGTCCTCTCCGTCTCCTACCATGAGCCTCCTTAGTCTTTCCCGGTCATTCAACGTCACAGTTCATTGTATCACGTCCCGCATTGGACCACAACTTCGCTCGGGAGGCCTGACCGGAGAGCCTCGTGCGGGCATGTATGATGTATGCATCGGTGTAACCTAAGGGAGGTATCTGAATGGATGGTCCATCGAATGGTATGGTGGACGCGGAGGACTTCCTAGACGTTGTCTATGGAGAGCAGAAACGCTACCGAGGTAAGGAGGCTTGGATTGACCTACCCAGCAAGGTCGGGAAGTACTGGGTGTCTTTTTATACCACATGGCCTAACGACCACCGAATTACTGGCCGCATTGACTCCTGTCTCCGCGATCGAGAGGATCTGTATTACAGCGTGGCACAGTTCTCTCAGCGAGGTCGACGGATTGAGGACGTACTACCAGTCCAATGGCTCTGGGCTGACCTGGATGAGGTACACCCCGCCGAGGCAAGTAAGCTCGGTTACCTTCCCACGATTGCCATCCAATCTAGTCCTGGTCGATTCCAGGGCCTATGGCGACTGGATAGAGAGCTCAAGCCAACCGTCGCCGAGCGTCTTAACCGCGCGCTTAGTTATGCGTTGGATGCGGATAAGGGTGGGTGGGATCTTACACAGGTCCTGAGGATACCGTTCACCCGCAACTTCAAGTATCCCACAGGTCCGATGGTTGAACTGCTGTGGTACAAGCCAGAGCTAGTATACAATCCAACGTATGTGTGGCAGCGCTTGAAAGAAGTTCTGCCACAGGACACGATTGAGACCATGCGCTCTGGTGTGGTCAAGGTCGACATACCACGGACTGTCATCTCGTCGCGGGCGAAAGCGCTGCTCAGGGCTACACCCGACACTGTGGTAGAGGGTGAACGGAGTGACCGTATCTGGGAGCTGGAGTGTCTGCTCGCGGAGGCTGGCCTGACTGATCGAGAGATCTTCGATCTGGTTTGGCAGTCGGCGTGGAATAAGTGGGCCGGTGTGCGCTCGGGTCGTGAGCGTGTGCGGCGGGAGATTCGCAAGGCTGTGGGGCATGTATCGCGGCAACGGGCGCTCAAGCCTTCAGCAGACAGCAGAGAGTCCTTGGATGAGCAGGACGACGATCCGGGGGTGGATGACTCCGAAGCTACCCCTTTGGGGTCGTCGGAGGAGGAGCCTGATAGGCTACCGTTTGTCGGGTATGGGTCTTTTATGTCCATGTCAATGGAGGCACCGCGATGGCTAGTGAAAGACATCTGGACGGCTCAGAGTCACGGGATCATCGGGGGCGAGCCGAAGACCTCGAAGACGACGCTTGCTCTTGCCCTTGCTCTAGCTGTAGCAAGTGGAAAGTCGTTTCTAGGACAGTATCCTGTTGGCACGCAGGGGCCTGTGCTTTTCGTCCAAGAGGAGAACGCACCGTGGATGATGCAGGACCGGCTGAGAAAACTCGCCGCCTTCTCTGGTCTGCTCTCATCCGGAGCCGTGCAAACACGGCCCGCACGATCACAGGACCTCGCTAGGAAAGGGAAGGTTGTTGTGGAGATTGACTTCCCTAAGGACGTCCCACTCAGGTTCTTGAACAACTACGGCTTCGATCTGGACGTCGAGGAGCACCGCGATATGCTCGAGCAGGAAGTGGCGACTGTGAAGCCAGCGCTTGTTGTGCTCGATCCATTGTATCTACTGCTGGGAGGCGCTGACCTTGACAAAGCTTCGTCCCTCCGTCCTTTTCTCAAGTGGCTGCTGCATCTGCGTTATGCTTACGGAACCGCCATCGCGGTCGTACACCACTTTCGGAAGGCTTCTCTCAACTCTTCTGTGGGGCAGGGTCGATCAGGCCAACGGGTACTGGGCTCTACAACGCTTCACGGTTGGTCCGACACTGCGATATACGCTTCGGCAAGAGAATCAATGAGAACAGGTTGGACCTCAACTCGCATTGAGACGGAATTTAGGAGCATGGCTCCTCAAATGCCCGTCGATCTGGAGCTGACATTGGGTCAGCCGGGGGATCTGCATATGGAGGTTAACGTCCTCAAGTTCAACATGGCCGACATGATCTACTCAGGGGTGCCGGCTGATGGGACCATCTCACCCACCGCACTTGCTCTCGCGTTGGATCTGGATAAAAGGACGGTGTTAGCCCGTGCTCGAGGTGACGCGCGACTGACAGTGGTGTCGGGAACGGGTAGGGGGAATGTCACGAAGATCTCTAGAGCGCAGGGTAACGGTGATTCTGGTGACTGATCGCAAGAAGAATCGTCTACACCCAAATCATGCTGAGCTATACACTCCTATTGGCCCTCAGTTCTACGAGCTGCTGGATCAGATCTATCGGGAGTATGAGGGGAATTGGCGTATTGTGGCGTGGAAGACTGCACTCAGACTGAAGCAGCTGCAGAGGTTTAGGACGGGCGAGACGAAGGCTATATCGCTGAGGGTGCTCGACAGGATTATTACCACCTCAGGGGTGGGTAACTTGCAGGACTTTGTGTTCTTCACTGCTGAGGATCTCGTCAAGCTCGGGATATGGAAAGAGCCATACTACGTCGAGGGGAACAAGAGGATTCAAGGGAAAGTCGTGACAGAGGCGCCAGTGATGAGTCGACTGGAGCGCGAGCGATTGGGTCGAAAGAAGCGTCGGGACAGGATTGCTCGGGCGAAGAAGGAGGAGAAACGCCGCGATGCTACTCCTGATTTGTTGTCTGAAAAGAATAAAAGGAGAGGATTATGGAGGTAACTAGCTTCGATAAACTGGACAATAAAGGTGTGGTGTCATAGCCATAGAACTAGTAGCAAAAAGGATACAAATCCACAGGTATGTCTTGAGGGATTACCCTGTATATACCCAAAGGGTATTAAGGGTATACCCAGACGAGGGACGTGTACTCTTTCCAAAGAGGAATGTGTCCCACAGGTGTGTGTTCGGTCAGACGACAAGGGAGGAACGTGTCCTACATCATGCGCCCATCGGAGGTATTCAAGTTGTATCTCTCCGGGAAGGTCAACACCGACAAGGACTCTTACCAGTACGGCATGCTGGCAATGGCACTGGAGATAGTGACCGTCATCAAGACACTCGAGGCTCTGCCTGTCACCTCTGTGGGCACACGCGAAGAGTCCATCTCGGTGCTGCACACCCTGCTGCAGGAGACTGGGCTGGACATCTATGCCTACGAGTGGTATGAGCGATTGGACGACTGGCGAAGGCCTAAGTTTGTGCCCGACGCCGAGCTGCCTCATAGCGGGCCTTCTGCCGAGCAGCTCCCGCCAATGTCGACCTCTCGCGCTTCTCTTCTCGCTTCGCAGCTTCTTGCTGAGCAAGAGACCGCATATACCGACGTTCCGAGCGGTTCCGATCAAACGATGGACCCTCCATTAGACGAGTCGGACGAACGAGCTGCCGAAGAAGACGGAGCCAAGCTCGATGGGTGATATGGATCTCACGACCGAAGTGAACGCCGGGTTGGATCGAGCGGAGAGTAACGTAACCGTCGTAGAACATCACGCTGATAGTGCCCTTACCGTTAGGGACGCTTACAGTGAAGGGCTTACCATGCCTCTTGATGTACTCGTTGAACTTGCTCATGCTGTCCTTTCCAAAAAGAGAGGGTGCCCAGTGAATCCCCACTGGACACCCTCATGGCAGCAGTACCCGATGCCGTCAGACGTGGGTACCGCGCTCCTACCCTCTGCGCAGAGAGTCAGCAGCCGTCGCTACTTGCGGCGGGGCTTCTTCTTCGGCGCGGGGGCAGGCTCGTCGTCCTCGTCGTCTTCGTACTCGTCGACTTCCTCGGGCTCCTCGGCCTTCGCCTTCTTGCCCTTGGTGGAGGACTTCTTCTTGGTAGCCCCGACGCGCTCCTTGAGCTCATCGAGACGCTTCGTGCGGGACTCGGCGAGTGCATCCTTCGCCTCGTCCACATCGTCGAAGCCGAGATCCTCGAGTGCTGCGTCGAGGTCGTCCCACTCGTACCGGTTGTTCTCGTTCTTCGAGACCTTCTTCTGCCGGAGCATGACGCGCAGCTCGCGGCCAGAGGTGTCGAGTGCCTCGGCGAGTTCCGAGGAACCGAAGGTCGTGGAGACCTTCTTCTTCGCCTTGGCCTTCGTCGTGGACTTCTTCTTGCGAGCGGGGGCCTCTTCCTCGTCCTCCCCGTCCTCGTCGTCGTCCTCGACGTCTTCCTCGTCGTCAGCGAGGTCCTCCAGGTCATCGAGCTCGTCGAGCTCATCGACCTCCTCGACTTCGACGACTGCGGGCTTCTTACGTGGTGCCATCTTGGCCTCCTTGGCCTTCCCACCCGGGTTGTGGATAGTGCCGACAGGGGTGAGAAACTGTCATAGCACTATTCTATCACGCCCTAGCGCCAATGTCAAATCCGACGCTAATCCGCATGGATCACTCCGTGGTGTTGTCGAGGATCCATTGGGCGAGTGTACGGGCCGACTTGACCGACGTATTGAGGACCATGAACGTGGGGCCGGTACTGTCCATTCTGTCCCATCTTACCCCGCGCTCATCCACGCTTACGCGGAGAGCGAACGGGTACCGTCGGTCACGGCTCCTAATCTGTGCCCTTCGCCTGTGGGTCGTCATGGGACTTGATGTACTCCTCGGCCAGTTCGATCTGGCGGTCAGTGTAGCCGGCCTCGCCACCTTGGGCTACGATGTGCTTAGCCAGTTCCAGGTTCTCGATGGGGTCCGGATCAGGGAACTCGAACATCACTTTTGTCCTTTCAGCCACAGTATGGCCTCGTTGTATCCTCCGGTGTGTGCGATGGACCGACGCTTGGCCCGACGCTTGGACTTCTTCTTCTTACCACCATCAGGCCGGCGCAATCTGGGGTCTGAGGTGACCTTGAAGCCTGGGTGTTCTCGGAAGGCCATTGCTA
>Ga0184628_10001197_pt1 | contig 12930 bp, 9 predicted proteins | sample PLM4_5_b1_FD_133149 | JGI IMG/M metagenome (GOLD analysis project Ga0184628, IMG submission 133149) | Groundwater sediment microbial communities from an aquifer in East River, Colorado, USA - PLM4_5_b1 | ecosystem: Environmental > Terrestrial > Soil > Riparian zone | place: USA: East River... | reverse complement strand
ATCGTCATGATGACGCGCCCTTCGGGATTGAACTTGATCACCATGTTCGATCCCTCGTCAACGGCCCAGATGTTGTCTTCCTTGTCCACGCGGACCGCGTGTGAGACGAGGAACCCGTAGAGGCCCTCGCCGATCTCGCGCACGTAGGTGCCCTTCTCGTCGAACTCGAACAGCCGCGTCCGTTCGCTGCGCGTGTAGACGAAGACGTGACCCTTCGAATTGGTCGCCACGCCGATGCCTTCACCGAAGTACAGGTTCTCGGGCATCTTGAAGAAGCCCGGCACCGACTCGTATGGAATCTCGGGCGCGGTTGCGGCGGCCTTCGCCTTCTGGTTGAGCTGTGCCTGCGTCGGCGTGGTGTTCGGGCTCGCGATCTGCGGCTGGCCCTGTGCGAACACGTGTGCTGCGGCTAGCAGCGCAATGACCGGCAGAACGCCGGAAAGACTTCGCCTCATGTGAAAGCCTCCTGTTACGTGCGATTCCGGTTTCGGCGGGGGACCGCGGGGACAATGTATATACCCGCAACGTCGAATCTTACAAGGGGAAAACCTGAAGGGGCGGGCGCGCCGGCACGCGAGACAAGTCGCGACAAATCAGCGCTTTTGCGGCGCGGGATTCGGGATTCGCGATTCGGGATTCGAGCCGCTTGCGGCCGGTGAACCGCTGCCGGCTGCCGGCTCCTCGCGGCCCGACGCCGGCTGCCCGCTACCGACTGCCGGATGCGGCAGTTCGCGCCCGACCGCCGGCGCCAGCACGCCCGCCCGCACGTACGTGAAGAGCTTGTCGCGCGTATCGGTGATGTCGAGGTTACGCATGGTCAGCTGGCCGATACGGTCCTGGGGTGTGAAGGCCGACTCCCCCTTTTCCATGGTCAGCCGCTCGGGTTTGTACGTCAGGTTGGGGCTGGCCGTGTCGAGGATCGAATAGTCATTGCCGCGGCGCAATTGCACGGTGACTTCGCCGGTCACCAGCCGCGCCACCCAGCGCTGCGCCATTTCCCGCAGCATCATCGCCTGCGAGTCGAACCAGCGTCCCTGGTACAGCAGCCGACCCAGGCGTCGTCCGTGGTCCCGGTACTGTTCGATCGTGTCCTCGTTATGGATGCCCGTGACGAGCCGCTCGTAGGCGATGAAGAGCAGGGCCATGCCCGGCGCTTCGTAGATGCCGCGACTCTTGGCTTCGATGATCCGGTTCTCGATCTGATCGCTCATGCCGAGGCCGTGCCGTCCGCCGATGGCGTTGGCTTCGAGCATCAGCGCAACGGGATCGCCGAAGGTCATGCCGTTGAGCGCCACGGGCTGGCCCTCTTCGAAGCGTATCGAGACGGTTTCAGCGGCAATCGCCGCCTCTTCGCGCCAGAAGGCCGCGCCCATGATGGGCTGGACGATCGTCATGCCCTTATTCAGGAACTCGAGATCCTTGGCCTCGTGCGTCGCGCCGAGCAGGTTCGAGTCGGTGGAGTAGGCCTTCTCGACGCTCATGCGGTAGGTGAGGCCGAATCGCAGCATGTACTCCGACATCTCGGTGCGCCCGCCGAGCTCGTCGATGAACTGCTGGTCGAGCCACGGCTTGTAGATCTTCAGGCTCGGGTTGGCCAGCAGGCCGTAGCGGTAGAACCGTTCGATGTCGTTGCCCTTGAAGGTGCTCCCATCGCCCCAGATGTGCACGTCGTCTTCCTTCATCGCGACGACGAGCATCGTGCCGGTGACGGCGCGTCCGATGGGCGTGGTGTTGAAGTAGGGAAGGCCCGCGGTGGAGATGTGGAACGCGCCGCTCTGCAGCGCCGCCAGGCCTTCGGCCACCAGCGCGGCGCGGCAGTCGATCAGCCGCGCCTGTTCGGCGCCGTATTCGCGCGCGCGCGCAGGAATGCTCTCGTAGTCGGATTCATCCGGCTGCCCGAGGTTGGCGGTGTAGGCGAACGGGATCGCCCCCTTGGCCCGCATCCAGTGGAGTGCGGCGCTCGTATCGAGGCCGCCGGAGAACGCGATGCCGACCTTGTGGCCGGCGGGAACGCTTTGAAGGATCGTCGCCACGCAGGCCCATCATAGCAACGGCCCCGACGAACGCCGAATCAGCGACCGACCGCCTTGCGCGTGCGTTCGAGGTATCCAGCGGCATCGTTGTCGCGCGGCTGCAGCGCGAGCGACGCCTGAAACTCGCGCATCGCCTCGTCGAGCCGCTGCTGGCCGACCAGCGCCAGCCCCAGCAGGTTGTGAGCAGGCGGGTCGTTGGGCGTCAGCCGCACCGCTTCGCGGCCGTGGCGGACGGCGCCGTCGAAGTCACTCTGTTCGAGCAGGTGCAGGGCGAGGTTCCGCTGCGACAGTCCGTTGTTCGGATCGACGTCGACCGCGCGCGTGAAGGCGGCCGTCGCCTCCGTGGCCTTGCCGGCGCCGGCCAGTGCGATGCCCAGGTTGCTCAGTACGTCGGCGTCGCGCGGCCGGAGCAGGGCCAGCTCGGCGTACTGGACCTCCGCGCGTGAATAGTCCATCCGGACCAGAAACGCAGCGCCAAGCGCGGCCCTCGAGTCGGCCACCGCGGGGTCAGATGGTCGTTCGCCAATGAAGCGCCTCAGTTCTTCGATACCCTCATCGGTGCGCCCGGCCGCGAGCAACTCGAGGCCGAGCAGGTTCCGGATGCCCGGGATGTCGCGCACGGCCGCGCGAAGGTGAACGATCTCTTCGTCCGTTCTGCCTAGCAGCTTCAATTCGGCCGCCAGGTTGCGGTGTGCGCGCGGGTGGGGCGGCCACCGGTCGAGTACCGACTGCCAGAGCGTCAGGCCGGAACGGTATTCGGCATTCCGATGAACGGTTGCTGCCGACAGCGTCAGAACAACGCAGGCAAGAACGACGTGCGAGGGTGCGAGGGTGCGCCGGAGGTTGCGGAGTGCGACGGTGCGTCCGAGGGTGCGCCGGTGCGAGGTATGGCGCGTCAGCCTCTGCGCGCCCGCCACGACGAGCACGACCAGCGCCATGAGCGGCAGGTACATCCGCCGCTCGGCGCCCACCTCGGTGGAGATGGGGATGAAGCTCGTCGTCGGCGCCAGCGTCAGGAAGAACCACGCGCCCAGGAACCCCACGGTGGGCCAGCGCGCCAGCGCCACCACGGTGGCGACGACCAGGACGGCCACGCCTGCCGCATACGGGGCGACCGCGGTCAGCGTGAGGGCGGCGGGCTCGCCGTAGTCGAGTACGAGCCCTTGGGGCCAGACGGCCAGCCGCAGGTAGCGCACGATCATCACCGACTGGTTGAGCAGGTACTCCCACGGCGACACCGACGCCCCCGCGAATCCGGCCGAGTCGCCCCGCGGCGACGAGGCGAGCAGCGCGACGAGCACGAGCCACGTCGCGCACAGGCCCAGGTAATACGCTCGTCGCTGCCGCGCGGCTTCCCGAAACGATCCGAAGACGAATGTCGTGTCGTAGATCCAGACGACGAGCGGCGCTACCGCCATCGTTTCCTTGCAGGCCATCCCCATCGCGCAGCAGACGATCGAGAGCGCCAGCCACCGCGCCTGGCGACTGCGGTCGGCATTCGCCCGCTGCGCTGCATAGAGCGTCAGGAGGAAGAAGGCCGCCATCATCAACTCGGTGCGCTGTGAGACGTAGTCCACGGGCTCGGTGACCAGCGGATGCACGGTCCAGATGAGGGCTGCGGCGAAGGTAGGCCCCGCCGGCAGATGCCGCCTCAGCAGCGCGACGAGTAGCAGCGCACAGGCTGCGTGGATCGCGATATTGACGAGGCGATATCCGCGGACGTTCAGCCCGTCGATCGCGTAGTTGACCGCGAAGGTCGCGCCGACGAGCGGCCGCCCCGCCAGCGGCGAACCGCGCTCGGTCGGGGAGAACGCCGTGTCGAGATGTCGGATCTGCTCGTTGACGACGATGGCGCGCTCATCGTCGAACACGAAGGGTGCGGGGAGGACGTTCCAGTAGAGGACGAACGCGGTCAGCGCCAGCGTGGCAGGGTGCCACCATGGCGCGGGCGTGGCCGACGAGTGAGCCGTCACGCGCGGCCTGTTTCCTGGCGGCTAGTTGCTGCCCGTCCGCTGATCCAGCACCTGGTAGATGCGCGCGATCGTCGCCTCCTGGAAACCGGGCATCGCGCTGAGGTTCTGATAGTGCGGCTTGTGTGCGCTCATGTCCACGCGCTTGGCGGCGTCGGCGACCGGCACCTTCTGATCGTGGAGGGTCTTGGTCTGGTTCCACAGATCCCGCAGGAACGCCTGGAAGTAGTCGATGCGCTCCTTGCCCTTGAACGGCTCGCCGTGGCCGGGGATCGTTGTTTCGTAGTCGAGCGCCTTGAGCTTCTCGAGGTTGTTCGCCCACTCGTCGTGAAAGCCGAAGTTGAGCGCGCCGGTGGCGGGACCTTCGAAGAAATCGCCCGTGAAGATCAGCTTCTCCTTCGGCAGGTAGACGAGGATGTCGGTGTCGCTGTGTCCGCGTCCCGGATGAATCAGCCGGATCTCGCGATCGCCGCGGAAGACGGTGAGGCGATCTTCGAAGGTCAGCGTCGGCGGGGTCGGCACCGTCTCCATGAGCTGCTGCTGATAGGCCAGTTGGGTCTGCAGGCGCTCCTCGAGTTGCGTCTTGCGAGCAGGGTCCTGTTCGCCCGCAATCTGCTTGCGCAGGTTATCGAGTTGTCCGGGGAGGTTTCGGAACTCCTGCTCGAGCCGGTTCTTCAGCACGCCGTTGAGGATGGCGGCGCGCTCGTTCTGGTGGCCGATGATGGTGACCTCGGGCCCGAACACCTGATTGCCGTCGGCATGGTCGTAGTGCCAGTGGGTGTTGACGACGTAGCGAATCGGCTTGGGGGTGAGGGTCTTGATGTCGTTGACGAGGCGCCGCGTAGCTTCGGGCGTGATGTTGGTATCCACCAGGAACACGTCGTTGGCGTTGATGATCACGCCCGCGGCGTCGCGGGTTTCGATCGTCCCGTTCCCGAGGGCTGCGTACACGTCAGGCGCGACCTGGATGAAACGGTGCGCCATCGGGGTCGGCGTCGGCGTCTGCGCCGCGACGGCGCTGGCGAGTGAGACCAAGCCGATGCACAGCACGGTGGATGCAACGCGATTCACGTCAGGCCTCCTGCGGGCAGCCGGTCCGCTCGAACACGGCGATTCAGAACGGCGATCGTATCATCGCGTCCGGCCGCGAGCCGAGCCGTAGTATCGTGCGCACGCCACGTCGAAGGATGCCTACGTGAGACTAATCCGAGCGCTCGCTCCATTTCTGATCGGCGGTGTCATCCTGCTCGTGCCCACGCCGGCAGGCCTCACGGTGAATGCGTGGCGCTTCTTCGCGCTCTTTCTGGCCACCATCACGGGGGTGATTACCGAGCCGATCCCGGGGGCGGCGGTCGGCATGCTCGGCGTGTCGGTCGCTGCCGTGCTCGGCCTGGTTCGACCGGCGGGCGCCCCGGCCGCCGCCTGGGCGCTCAGCGGGTTCGCCAACGCCACGGTCTGGCTGGTGTTTGCCGCCTACATGTTTGCGTTCGGGTACTCGCGAACCGGCCTCGGCAAGCGGATCGCGCTGCTCCTGATCCGCGCGATGGGCCGCCGGACGCTCGGCCTGGGCTACGCCGTGACGTTCGCCGACCTCGCGCTCGCGCCCGTGACCCCCTCGGCAACCGCGCGATCGGGTGGCACGATCTATCCGATCGTGCGCAGCATCCCCGAGTTGTACGGATCGCTGCCGAACGATCCGAGCTCGAAGCGTGTGGGCGCGTACCTCCTATACACGGCGCTCGCGTCGACCATGGTCACGAGCAGCATGTTCCTCACGGGACTCGCGCCGAACACGATGGCGATCGCGCTCATCGCGAAGGGCATCGGCGTGACGATTCCGTGGATGCTCTGGTTCAAGGGATTTCTGCCGGTGGGCGTGGTGTTGCTGCTGGTGCAGCCGGTGCTGCTCTATGTGATCTATCCCCCGGAGATCAAGCAGGCGCCCGAGGCGCCGCGGTGGGCGGCCGAGCAGTTGCGCGAGATGGGACCGATGTCGCGGGCCGAGGTCACGATGCTGGCCCTCGTCCTCGGCGCGCTGGGCTTCTGGATCGGCGGCGCCGCGTTTGTCGACCCCGCCATCGTCGCGGTCTGCGTCATCCTGGGCATGGTGATCTTCCGCGTCGTCTCGTGGGACGAGATCGTGGGACACGGCCGCGCATGGGACACGCTGCTGTGGTTCGCGACGCTCGTGACGATGGCCGGGGGGCTCGCAGACACGAAGTTTCTCGACTGGCTCGCGGCCTCGCTCGTGCCGATGCTGGAGGGGCTCAGTCCGTATGCGACGATCGTCGGCGTCGTGTCCACGTTCTTTTTCCTGCACTACTTCTTCGCGAGCATCACCGCGCACACGGCCACGCTCTTTCCGTTGTTCCTGGCGGTGGCGACGAAGATTCCCGTGGTCACGCCGGTGGCCTGGGCCTTGTTGCTCGCCTATCCGCTTGGCATGATCGGCGTCCTGACGCCGTACGCCTCGGGGCAGAACGCCGTCTACTACGGAAGTGGGTACATCAAGCGGCGCGACTTCTGGGTGCTCGGTCTGGTGCTGGGAGTCACCTATCTGGTGGTCTACCTCTCGATCATCGTGAAGTGGCTGGAGTACCTGGGTGTCTGAGCCCGGTGTGACGCGCGCGCTGGCCGAGGCGCTGGCTTCGACACGGTACGACGACCTTTCACCGGACGTGCGCGAGCACGCGCGCCGGGCCGTCACCGACTGGCTCGGTTCGGCGCTCGGCGGCTGCATCGAGCCGCCCGCGCGCCTCGCCCAGGAAGTGGGGCACGGGTTCGGCGCCTCCGATGAGTGCACGATGTTCGGCGCGGGCCGGGCATCGGCGGCGGCCGCGGCGTTCGCCAACGGTGTCGCCTCGCACATTCTGGAGCTCGACGACATTCACAAGGGATCGACCGTGCATGCCGCGGCGCCGATCGTGCCGGCGGCGCTCGCCGTGGCCGAGCGCGAGCACGCCGACGGCCGCGCCTTTCTCACGGCCGTGGTCGTCGGCTATGAAGCGGCGTTTCGGATTGGCGAAGCCGTCAATCCCAGCCACTATCGCTTCTTTCACCCGACCGGGACCGTCGCCACGTTCGGCGCCGCCGCGGCGGCCGGATCGCTGCTGGGCCTGACGCCGGGGCGCATGCTCGACGCGTTTGGCAGCGCGGGCACGCAAGCGGCCGCGCTCTGGGAATTCAACGCCGACGGCGCGATGAGCAAGCACCTGCATCCGGGCAAGGCGGCCTTCAACGGCCTGCTGGCGGCCGACCTGGCGCGCGTCGGTTTCTCGGGCGCCACGCGTATTCTTGAGGGCCAGCGTGGCTTTTTCCGCGCGATGAGCGAGTCGTTCGATACGGGGCGCGTGACGGCCGGGCTGGGTTCGACGTGGAAGATCGGCGAGAACGGCTACAAGCTGCATGCCTGCTGCGGACACACCCACACGGCGATCGACGGCGCGATCGACATTCGTACTCGACGGGGTTGGACCCCGCGGGATGTGCTTGCCGCGGTGAGCGCACTCGAGATCGAGACCTACGGTCCCGGCTACGCGATCGTCAGCGAGATGAGCCCGCGAACCCCGTATCAGGCGAAGTTCAGCCTGGCGTATTGCACCGTCGCGGCGCTCGTCGAGGGTCGCGTGGACCTGGCGCAGTTCAGCGCGGAACGGTTTGGTGACGACGGCGTGCGCGAGCCGCTCATCCGCGAAATGCTCGCGCGGACGCGTGTCGTCGTGGCCGACGACCTCACCGCCAAGTATCCCGGCGCCTGGCCCGTGCGCCTGACGCTGACGCTCTCCGACCGTACCCGCGAGTCGGTAGCGAGCGACTATCCGCGTGGGAACGCCGAGAACCCGGTCTCGACCGCGGCGCTCGAGCAGAAGCTCGCGGCGTTGGTGGGCGGCCGCTTCGGAGACAAGGTCGCCCGCGCGGCGCTCAGCGCGTTGCGCGGGCTCGACCGCGCCGACGACCTGGCCGTTGTGTTTTCCCGACTCAAGATTCCCGACGCCCGAATCGCCAACCCCGACGCCCGACTCCAGAGATGAACGACATCAACCCCCGTGCCCACGAGCACCAGGAATACCGTCAGGCCGTCCGCGACCTGTGCGGACGGTTCGACAGCAAGTACTGGCAGGAGGTCGACGAGCGTGCTGGCTACCCCGACGCCTTCGTGGACGCCCTCACCAAGGCGGGGTGGCTGGCGGCGCTCATCCCCGAGCAGTACGGCGGCGGTGGGTTGAGCCTGACCGAGGCGTCGATCATTCTCGAGGAGATCAACCGCTCGGGCGCAAACTCCGGCGCGTGCCACGCGCAGATGTACATCATGGGCACGCTGCTGCGTCACGGGTCGGAGACGCAGAAGAGTCACTACCTCCCGCGCATCGCCGCGGGCGAGCTTCGGCTGCAGTCGTTCGCGGTGACCGAGCCCACGACGGGCACCGACACGACGAAGACCCGCACGTTTGCTGCCCGCAAAGGCGACCGCTACGTGGTCAACGGACAGAAGGTGTGGATCTCGAGGATCCAGCATTCCGACCTGATGCTGTTGCTCGCGCGCACGACCCCGCTGCCCGAGGTGACGAAGAAGACCGAGGGGATGTCGATTTTCCTGGTCGATCTCGCCGGCGCCGATCGGCGTGGCATGACCGTGCGGCCGATCCGCAACATGGTGAACCACGAGACGAACGAAGTGTTCTTCGAGGACTTCGAGGTGCCCGCCGAGAACCTGATCGGGCAGGAAGGGATGGGGTTCCGCTACATCCTCGACGGGATGAACGCCGAGCGCATCCTCATCGCGGCCGAATGTATCGGCGACGGCTACTGGTTCGTGGACCGGGCGCGCGGCTACGCGACCGAGCGCACGGTATTCGATCGGCCGATCGGCAAGAACCAGGGCGTGCAGTTTCCCATTGCGCGGGCGTACGCCAACGTGCGCGCGGCCGACCTGATGCGGTTCGAGGCGGCCGCCCTGTTCGACGCCGGCAGGCCTGCAGGCGCCGAGGCGAACATGGCCAAGCTGCTCGCGGCCGACGCGTCGTGGGAGGCGGCGAACATGTGCCTCCAGACCTTCGGCGGCTTCGGGTTTGCGGCCGACTACGACGTCGAGCGCAAGTTCCGCGAGACCAGGCTCTACCAGGTGGCGCCGATTTCGACCAACCTCATCCTGTCGTACATCAGCGAGCACGTGCTCGGACTACCACGGTCGTTCTAATCGGCAATCAATTGAAGATTGATGATTGAGACGATTGCAGACTGTTGATGATTTGCAATTTGCGATTGAACGAATTGAATGCATGATTGACGGGATTTCCGGATTCGTCGTCGACGGGGCAGGAACGTGGGCCGGTCATTCGCGAAATCAGACTAAATCACACGAATGAATTCACCCAATCTTCCATTCGGCAATCGGCAACAGTCACCAATCGTCCAATCTCCAATCGATCGATTGGAGAGGAGCATGCTGTACGTGCCGGCCTCGCGCCCGTCGATGATCGAAAAGGCCGCGGCCAGCGATGCGGACGCCGTGTGCATCGATCTCGAGGACGCCGTGGCGCTCGACGAGAAGCCGGCCAGCCGCGCTCACGTGGTTCGTGCGTTCCAGGATCTGGACTTCGGCGTGAAGGTTCGCGCGTTCCGGGTGAATGGACTCGACACGGCGTTCGCGTATCGCGATCTCGTCGAGGTTGTGGAGGCGGCGGGTGATCGGCTCGACATCGTGATGCTGCCGAAGGCCAGCGGCCCGAACGACGTGCTGTTCGTGGACATGTTGCTCACGCAGATCGAAGCCAGTCGCGGCTTCGAGCCTGGCCGGATCGGGATCGAGGCGCAGATCGAGAGCGCCAAAGGATTTCTCTGGGCGCGGGAGATTGCTCAGGCGTCGCCCCGCCTGGAGGCGCTGATCTTCGGACCGGGCGACTACTCAGCGACGATGCAGATGCCGGTGGCAAACATCGGCGAGCTCGACGAAAACGACCATATCTATCCAGGCCATCGCTGGCACGCCGTGATGCACACGGTCGTGGCTGCCGCCCGGGCCAACGGGCTCAGGGCGATTGATGGCCCCTACGCCGGCTATAAGGACACGTCCGGTCTCGAGCAGGCCTGTCGCATCGCCCGGGTGATGGGTTTCGACGGGAAGCAGTGTATCCATCCCACCCAGATTCCGGTCGTGAACAGGATGTTCGCGCCAACGGCCCAAGAGGTGTCACGGGCGAAGGCCGTCGTCGAAGCCTATGACGCGGCCGCGCGGAGTGGGCGAGGGGCCGTGGGCCACGACGGCAAGATGATCGACATGGCCAGCATCCGCATGGCGAGGTCGCTACTCAGGAAGGTGCAAGTCTAACTTCCGTACCGCTTGTGGTCGGCGAGGAGCAGCTCTTCCGGCTCCTGGGCTTCGGCGAACGTCTCGCCGTCGAAGACGCGCTGCAGGCGGCGCATGTCGAGCTGTCCGTCCCATTTCGCGACCACGATCGTGGCCAGCCCGTTTCCGATCAGGTTCGTCAGCGACCGGGCCCCCGACATGAAGCGGTCGATGCCGATGAGCAGGGCCAATCCAGCCACCGGCAGCGCGGGAATCGACGACAAGGTCGCGGCCAGGGTGATGAAGCCGCTGCCGGTGACGCCCGCGGCACCCTTCGAGGTCAGCAGCAACACTGCCAGGATGCCGAGCTGTTGCCCCAGGGTGAGCGGCGTGTTCGTGGCTTGCGCGATGAAGATGGCCGCCATCGACATGTAGATCGACGTGCCGTCCAGGTTGAACGAGTAGCCTGTGGGAACTACCAATCCCACGACCGGCTTCGCGCAGCCCGCGTGCTCGAGCTTCGCCATCATGCGCGGCAGCACGGTCTCCGACGATGAGGTTCCGGCGACGATCAGCAGTTCTTCTTTGATGTACTTCAAATACTTGATGAGGCTGATGCCCGACCACCACGCAATGGCGCCGAGCACGACGAAGATGAAGAAGAGGCAGGCGACCACCATCACGCCCATCAGCGCGCCGAGCGACACGAGCGCGCGAATGCCGAACTGTCCGATCGTGTAGGCGATCGCGCCGAAGGCGCCGATCGGCGAGACGTACATGATCAGGCCGACCATTCCAAACAGCGCGTGCGTGAACTGATCGATCAGGGCGACGAGCTGCTTTCCGAGCGTCCCCATGTGGAGCACGGCCACCGCGAACAGGATTGAAAAAAACAGCACCTGGAGAATGTCGCCCGTCGCGAACGCGTTGACGATCGTGGTCGGGATGATGTTCATGAGGAAGTCGACCGTCGTCAGGTGTGACGCGCCGGTCGTATAGGCCGCGACCGCCGCCGGGTCGAGCTGGGCGGCGTCCGCGTTGACGCCAACGCCGGGCTTCATGACGTTCACGAAAATCATGCCGATAACAAGGGCGACCGTGGAAACCACTTCGAAGTAGATCAGCGCTCGCAATCCGATCCGCCCCACCTGCTTCATGTCGCCCATCTTGGCGATGCCGACGACCACCGTGCCAAAGATGATGGGCGCGATCATCATGCGGATCAGCTTGACGAACGCGTCGCCGAGCGGCTTCATCGCGGCGCCCGTCATGGGGGCCATCTGTCCGAGTGCCACGCCGACGACGATGCCGACGATGACCTGGAACCACAACTGGGCGTACAGGGGTTGGTCGGCAGATTTCGTTGCAGCCATGTGAGGGGCCTCCAGTGGGGTCGAAAGCCCGTGCAGTATAGCTGTCCCGGGTCAGGGCGGTACCTCTCCATCGGAGCACGAAACGCAACTGGTGCGCCGGTCGTATCAACGGGATAGGCTTGGCGCTTGCGAAACAGTCGTGATTCGGCGATAGTTCTCCGGCTACAGGTTTGTACAGGACGCGTGGGTGGAGGTTTAGCTCCACGCAGGAGGCGTGAATGAAGACGAGGGCAACGGCCATCGTGGCCTTTTTGGCACTTGCGGCGCTCGGCGCCCAGGCACAAGCTCAACAGGGCGGACGTGGTGGCGGAGCGCCGCGCACGGCGCCTTCGGTGCAGACGCCGGCCGGCACGACCGACGCGGCCAAAGTCATTGAAACGATGCAGGACAACCTCGGGATGCTGCGAGGCATGCAGCGGGTCGACGCGGCCCACCGCCTCGAGTTCTGGGGTACCGGTGGAACCCGAACGGTGGCCGGCCGCAGCCTCACGCTGGAGAAGTGGAAGGTCAGCCTCAACTACACGCAGCAGGCGATGCGGTTTGACTACACGGCAAATGGCCAGCGCACCATCGAAGTGGTCGCCGACAAGTACGCCTGGAACGAAGAGACGCCTGGCGGCAAGGCCACCCCGATGCCGGCGGCGTTGGCCGACCGCCAGCTCCAGCTCGCGCTGACCCCGATCGGGCTTGCCAAGGCCGCCAAGGCGGCGGGCGCTGCGGCCAAGGTCGCCACGGTCGGTGGGGTGACGACCCTGACATTCCCAGCCAACGGCGCCACGATTACCGCCACGCTCAATAAGTACATGGAGCCCGACAAGGCCGAGGCGCGGTTGGGAACAACGGTGCTGACCGTGACGTATTCGCAGTACGGGGATTGGAATGATGACGCCAAGGCCGATGTGTATCTGCCCAAGCACATCGTCCAGACACAGAACGGCGCAACGGTGCTCGATCTGACACTGACCAATACGAACACGTACAACCCGTATGTGATCATGCCGGTGCCGGATGTCGTGAAGAACGCGGCCCCGGGCGCGCGAAGCAACTAGAAGGCGTTATTGACTTGATATTCCCTATGTGTTTCAGTTTAACGATGTCGACATCTTCGACTCCGGGAGAGGTGTGATTATGAAAAGGATGTTTGGTCTGCTGGCCCTCATGGCTCTCTGCCTCGCGGCGAAGCCGGCGGTTGCCCATCACGCGCTGCAGGCGGAATTCGACACCGCGAAGCGTGGCGAGTTCACGGGCACCCTGACCAAGTTCGCCCT
>Ga0184628_10001196_pt1 | contig 12941 bp, 8 predicted proteins | sample PLM4_5_b1_FD_133149 | JGI IMG/M metagenome (GOLD analysis project Ga0184628, IMG submission 133149) | Groundwater sediment microbial communities from an aquifer in East River, Colorado, USA - PLM4_5_b1 | ecosystem: Environmental > Terrestrial > Soil > Riparian zone | place: USA: East River... | reverse complement strand
TAAACATCGAGCGCTGCGGCAGATGAAACCCCCAAGCGGTCACCGTCAAGCGATCTTTTGCCGCGCCCTTGGCCGCCGGGAAACGATGCTCTCGATAGGCGGCCTGGTCGCCTAACAGATTCACAATCCGGGTGATCACTTCCCGCGAACTTAAGGCGGTCAGATCGAGTGCAACCGCGTGCACCCCTTGAGTTTCTCGCAGCGCCTTGACGACCTCGGAATCAGGGCGCTGGAAAAATAGCGCGGTCTTGGTGCCGGAGAGCTCGAAAACGCGATCGCTGCGGGCATCGAGGCGCAGGCCGTCGCGCAGCTGCACGGAAATGCTTTCCGCCACGCCGAACGGCACACCAAAGGAAAACAGCAACGCATCGACCATCTCGCGCTTATCGTACGGCCAGGTTTTGACCTGGGTCAAGGCATTCTTGGGCTCGCTTCCGGTTGGCTGCGCCGGTTGGCTCGGCGCGTCCGGCAACAGGATATCTTTCAGATGCAAGCCGTTTTTTTGTAGCTGGCTCTTTAGATAGTCGGGAATTTCCCCCGCGTCTTCGGCCAAACTGATGACATAAACTTCCTGGGTCTTGTTGCTGTGCGCCGGCGCCAGCGCCATCCAGCTACCCTTGGCCTCGTAGGCGACGCCTTCTTCTTGAACGATCACTGGCCGGTCGGTGGGCAGCGATTGATAGCCTAACCCAGCGAGCAATTGGCTAACCGCATTTTGGATCGAAACGCCGTTGGCCATCGGCACGATCGCTGTGCCGACAAGCGGATCCGCCAACTTGCTACGCAGGGACGCGGGAATTTTCCCGTCCGGGTCGATTACTACTTTCTGGCGCAGTGTGGCACTGTACACCACTGGATAGCTCGCCTTGTCGAAACGAAGATTGCCGTCTATGATCGCTATCACTTCTTCACCGCTATTTTGCACTTCGCCGCCGATCGCCTCAGCGACTTTGGCGAACAGCGCCATGTTATCTTTGGCCGGCGCGCGCGTCGCTTGCAGGCGATCGAGCGTGGTAGCAGCGGGTTTCGTTTCGCTTGTCGGTCGAGATCCCGTTGTCAGGCGATTTTCCGCCGGTGTCGATTCGCCGGGTGGCAAAGACTTGAGCCCCGGCGCTGCCGCAACTTGACTGTCCTGGCCTGGCGTCGGCAAGCGAATGATTTCGCCTTCGGATATGCTATCCCAGTTCTTGCGCTCAGGATTCAAGTCTTTGACCAAAGCGTAATACTGCGCCAATTTGCGCTCGTCGGGGGGGGTTAACTGTTCGCGCAGAATTTGGTAGAGATGCTCGCCGGCTTTGACCCGATAGTTGGTCGTGGTTCCCCGGCCGCTGTTCGAGCTATTATCTACCGGTAAATCGGATGCCGGGCGTGCGCCAGCGACTTGATCTGGCCGCAGCGGGATAAAAATCTTGTCGCCGACCCGGAGGATTCCCGGATTTTTGATTTGTGGATTAAGACCTTGAATAACCACCAGATAACTATGAAAGTGTTGCCCGGGCAAACCTTTGTCGCGCACCAACATGCGCCACAGAGTATCCCCGGGTGCGATTTGGCGCTCCTCGCCTTCAACTTCGCGTCCCTGGTAAGGCCGGCTCTGCGCCGAGCGCCGTAAATTAATTTCCGATTGGCCGCCGCTAGCGGTTTCCTGCGCCAAAACCGGCCAACTCCCAGAGACCGCCGATGACAACCCAACAGCAATAAGAAATCCGCCACCCGCCCCGCCCATCATCTTACTTTCCATATCGTCCCCTCCGGCGTGTCCTCGATCGCGACTCCCTGCCGATTGAGCTGATCGCGAATGCGATCCGCTTCCGGAAAATTCTTCGCCTTGCGCGCTTGGTTGCGCTGGCCGATTGCCGCCAGGATCTCACCTTCCGATAGGACGCTGTTTATTAACCAGCGCTGTTTCTTGCGGTCAAAATAACCTTCCTGCAGCAGTCCTAAAACATCACACATGGAACGCAAGGCCGAATAGCGCGCGGCAATGCCCTTGGTTTGTTTTTCGTCGAGCAGCTTATTGAGCGCGCGCACTTCATCGAAGATCAGCGCCAGGGCCCGCGGCGTGTTGAAATCATCATCCATTTCCTGACGGAATGATTCCATCAGCGCGCCATCGGCGATCGCCGGGGCGCTAGCCTTGATCGATTTGCCCAACCGCTCGATGGTGTCGAAGATTCGATCGGCGGCCTTGCTCGCCTCCACCAAGCCGTCTTTAGAGAAGTCCAGCGGATTGCGGTAGTGGCTGCCGAGAAAAAAATGGCGCAACGCCACCGCATCGAATTCGCCAAGAATATCGCGAATGGTGAAAAAATTACCGAGCGACTTGGACATCTTTTCTTGATTGATGTTGAGAAAGCCGGCGTGAATCCAATAGCGCGCCAAGGCTTGGCCGAATGCGCCCTCCGATTGAGCGATTTCGTTCTCGTGATGGGGGAAAATCAAATCCCGACCACCGCCGTGAATGTCAAATGGCTGGCCGAGATATTTAGTGCTCATGGCCGAACATTCGATATGCCAGCCCGGCCGCCCGGCACCCCAAGGGCTATCCCAAGTCGGCTCGCCAGGTTTACTCGATTTCCACAAAGCAAAATCCAGCGGCGAACGCTTGCGTTCATCGACTTCAACGCGGGCGCCAGCCTCGAGTTCGTCGATCTTTTTACGCGACAATTTACCGTAATCGGCAAAGCCCGAAACCGCGTAATACACGTCGCCGTCGACTCGGTAGGCCAGTCCTTTGGCTTCAAGCTTTTCAATAATTGCGATGATCTCAGCCATATGCTCGGTGGCGCGCGGTTCCCGCGCCGGCCGCAGCCAACCCAGGCTCTCCCCGGCCTGGGCAAACTCTTCGATGTAACGGCCGGTGATGGCGTCGCAGCTCACCCTCTCATCGTTGGCTTTGGTGATGATCTTGTCGTCGACGTCGGTAAAGTTGCGCACGTACCTAACGTCGAAGCCGGAGAACTTCAAATAGCGATAGATGATGTCGAAAGTAAAGAACGAGCGTGCATGGCCGATATGCGCCGAGTCGTACACCGTGACGCCGCAGACGTACATGCGCACGTTGCCGGGCTCAATGGGCGTAAAGAGTTCTTTGGCGTTGGTCAGTGTGTTGAAAATTTTCAATGACATCGGAGCGGACGCTTAATTTTACGATGCGCCGGTAAATATGCAAGCAATATGGCCCGAATGGCCTTGATTAACCAGAAAAAAAATCATAGACCAAAACTCTATGAATTTTGCCAAGCCTTATCACGATCTGCGCGAGTTTATCGGCGAACTGGAAAAGCATGAGAAGCTTTATCGCATTGGCCGCGAAATCAACAAAGACAACGAGCTGCAGCCGCTGGTGCGCTGGCAGTATCGCGGCGGCATCGCCGAAGCGCAGCGGCGTGGTTTCTTGTTCGACAACGTTGTCGACGGCAAAGGCCACAAGTATAATTGCTCGGTGCTGGTGGGCGGCCTATCCGGCTCGGAAGCGATTTATTCGCTGGGACTTAAATGCCAGCCGGAGGAAGTTCCCGATCGTTGGATCCACGCGCTGGATAATCTGATCGCGCCGGTCATGGTCGACAGCGGCCCGGCCCAGGAAGAAGTGCACATGGGCGCCGACCTGCTCGCTCACGGCGGCATTAACGAATTCGCCGTGCCCATTTCTACGCCCGGATTCGACAACGGCCCGTACATCACCGCCGGCCACTGGATCACCAAGGATCCCGAGACCGGCCAGCGCAATGTCGGCAACTACCGTGGCCTGATCAAAGGGCCGGATTGCGCCGGCCTCATGACCGGCACGCCGCAAGATCTGTCGAATCAATGGGAGAAATGCCGGCGCATGGGCAAACCGCTGGAAGTCGCCATCGTCGTCGGCACCATCCCGGTGGTGTCCTATGCCGCGACGCAAAAAGTGCCGCCGGACGTCGATGAGTTGGCGCTGGCGGGCGGTCTCCAGGGAGCGCCAGTAGAATTGATCAAGTGCAAGACCGTCGACCTGGAGGTGCCGGCCACCTCGGAAATCGTCTTGGAAGGCGTTATCCCCACGCAGTATATGGAAGAAGAAGGCCCCTATGGCGAGTCGATGGGTTATATCGATCCGCGCACGTTGAGCCTCATGTTCGAATTGAAATGCGTCACGCACCGGAAAAATCCCATTTGGGTGTCGATCATCAGCCAGGTGACTCCGAGCGAAAGCTCAAAGATCAAGGCGATGGGCATGTCGACGTTGATCAAGCGCTATTTGATCAAGAAAGGCTTTGACAGCGTCCAAGACGTCCATCTGATCGAGCCGCTGGTGAATCTGCGCCCGTACGTCGCCGTCAGTCTCAAGAAGCGCAACGACGAAGAGCCGGGCCAAGTCATGCAAGCGATCCTGGATTACGGCGATCGGGTCGGCAAGATGGTGGTCGCCTGCGACGAGGACATCAATATCAAAGACCCGGTGGCAGTCACTTGGGCGATCACCCATCGCTCGCAACCGCACAAGGATTTTAAAATTATTACCGACCGGCCGTTTGGCGCCACACCCATCGGCATGGTCTGTACCCACCCGTCGAGCCGTTACGACCATTCCGAGTCGTCTGTTTTGATCGATGCAACGCGCAAGGCCGACTTCCCGCCGCTGTCGCTGCCCAAGAAGGAATTCATGGTGCGCGCCAAACAACTGTGGGAAGAGTTGGGCTTGCCCAATCTCGAACCGCAGGAACCCTGGCATGGCTATCTGATGGGCTACTGGCCCGACGACCTGTCCCAAGAAGCCGATCTGGCGGCGCAAAGCGAGCATGAAAAAGTCTGGGAGCGCTTGCGCCAAACCCGCGTCGAAGTCGGCGAAGGCGACACCATGAAAACCATGCGCGCGCGCTGGGGCAAAACCCACTCGGGGCGATCAGTTTAACGGCGCAGGTTTTTTAAGCTGGAAGAGCCGGTCTGCGCCTGTACCATTCAGTGAGCCGTTCGTAAGCGTGCGCCACCTGGAATAGCAACGGCTCTTGAAAAGAGCCGGCGACAATCTGCAAACCCAGCGGCAATCCTGACTGGGAAAAACCGCAACACAAGCTGATCGCCGGCAAACCTGTGACGTTGAATGGGATGCAGCAAAAGCTTTCGAGCCCGCCGCGGCAATCTTGCCGCGGTATTTTTTTGCCGTCGAATTCCACATAGCCTGCTTGGCACTGCTCGATCGTCGGCACGGGAAAACCGATCGTCGGCAAGATCAGCAACTGCACGCGCTTCAACAGTTCATCGAACTCATCGCAGACAATCCGCCGCGCCCGTTGCGCCATCACATAGGTCGTTGCCGGCGTCAGCAGCGCGGCAATGTAGCTGTGCAGCGTCGCTTTACTGTATTCGTTGGCCTTGGTACGCAGATAGGGATCGTGGGCGGCGGCATTTTCGACCCGGCTGGTACAAACTTTGATCGCTGGAATCAGATCCAGATGGGGGGTCGTCACTTCTTCAGTTTGCATGCCCAGTGAGTTCAACGCCGCCACGGCTTGGCAAACACTTGCGCTCACCTCCTTGGCGATGAACGCATCGAAGTAGCCGCGCAGAATACCGACTTTCATACCTTTGACCGCCTTGCCAATGCCGAGCGAAAAGTTCGGTACCGGCGCATGGGCGCTGAGCGGATCTTTGGGATCGTGGCCTGCGATGGTCTGCAGAACCAGCGCGCAATCTTCCACGGTCCGAGTCAGCAAACCTATATGATTCGTCGAATAGGCGCCGGTTCCGGCGACCGTGCCGAACTGACTCACTCGCCCGTAGGTCGGCTTCAGTCCGACGATACCGCACATGGAAGCGGGGTTGCGCACGGATTGTGCGCTGTCCGTGCCGATGGAAGCGAGGCACAAGTCTGCCGCCACCGCGGCCGCGGAGCCGCCGCTCGACCCGCCTGCAATGTAGTCGACGTTCCAGGGATTATGTGTCGTTCCATAGAACGGATTGATCGTCGTGCCGCCGAGCGCCCATTCGTGCATGTTGGTTTTGCCGAGCAGGATCGCGCCGGCCGCTTTCACCCTTTGCACCGCCGTGGCATCGAAGTCGGGAACCCAATCGGCGAGAATCTTCGATCCCGCCGTGGTTCTGATACCCCGCGTCGATAGATTATCTTTGATTGAAAATGGAATACCGTGCAGCGGCCCGCGATAGAGACTTTGGTGAATTTCCCGCTCCGCTCGAGCCGCATCGGCGAGGGCCTGCTCCTCGGTCAGCGTAGTGTAGGCATTGAGATGTGGATTGAGCCGCTTGGCCCTTTCCAGATAGAGCCGGGTCAGTTCCACCGGAGAGATCTTCTTGCGGCGGAGCAGCGGCGCCAGCTCGCTAATGGTTGCGGCGATAGCGTCGACGGCCATGGCTAAGGCCTTTTGTCGAGTTTTAGCAGCGGCGTTGTGTCGCTCAGATCGACTTCATACAAACAGCTGAACAGGCGCTCGAACTCCTCGGCCCGGCGCGTGATGGCTTGAATTTCCGCTTCGCTGAGATTGAAAGCATATTCGCGGTTTAATTTTCGCAGCTGCTCTTCCATGGGAAAATCCTGGCAGTGAAATCAATCTCGCGGCTTGTCCCAATTACAGATCTCCAGCGCCGCGCAGGCATAAACCTGGGCCGCCTGGTAGATATCCTCGATATCGATTTGCTCCGAACGAAACTTCCAGCGTCCGCCGCCGAGACCGAACTTGCACGCGGGAATACCCATCTCATTGTAAATATTCGTGTCGGTCCAGATACTCGCATGCACCCCGGTCGGTGTCGGCGTCTTTTTGCCGAATAGCGATTGATAACTGTCTTCGAGAACTTGGGTGACCGCGCCGACTGTTTTTGCCTCGTAACCCATTTTCGACGCATACATTTCGATCTCATATTCGATTCCGAGCTTGGCGAGCACCGCCTTGAGCTCGCGCTGCACCTGCACCGGACGCAATTCCGGCGGCGTGCGCACGTCGACGTAAATCGAGCAAACGCCGGGATAGTAGTTTGGCCGGAACGGCGCGCCGCCTTGAATCGAGCCGATATTGACCTTGGGCACCAGCGGGCCGTGCGGCGAGGCATAGACGTGGGCCCGTTCAAATTCCCCGGCCCAGCCATCGATCGCCTGTAAGACTTTAATCATTTTCAAAATGGCGCTCGAAGCTTCGGGTGGTTTTTCCTCGCGTGTAACACCCCACGCCGCGTGCGGATCGCCAAAGGCGCTGATCTTGAATTGCGCCACGCCGTTTTGCGCCCACACGATGGAATGGCCCGACCGGTCCGCCACGATGGCGTAGTCGGACTGAATGCCATGGGTCAACAAGTGAATGGTCCCGGTGCCCTCGCCGCGATACGCCTCCGACTGATAGGGACCGATCGGCGTGCGCGAGATTTCGCCGGCCACCGCGGCGAGGATCAGATCGCCTTTCAGCGCCGCACGGCTTTCGCGGATCGCCTTCCCGGCGATCATAAAGGCGGCGAGTCCGGACTTCATGTTGGATGCGCCGAGGCCGAACACTTTGCCGTCGCGCACCACGCCTTTGAGATCGTCATCGGGCTCCAGGGTGCGGCAGAACATCGCATCTTCCGCGGTGCCGGTGTAACTCGTGTCCATGTGGCCGTTGATCATGAGGGAAACACCGTTGGCGCCGCCTTCGATAATCCCGACGGCATTGAGGCGCTCGGGGCCGATCTCCTGACGCACGGATTTGATGCCGTGGCGGCTTAACCAGTTGAGAATAAACTCGCCGAGCGCTTTTTCCGAACCGGTCGGACTTGGAATATCGACGAGCTCCTTAGTGAGCGCGGCCAGCTCATCACGGTCGATCCTTTTGATGACTTCCGCTTGTTGCTGCTGACTCATTATCGCTCTTTCGCTTTAAGCATTGCGAAGCGTCACCGGCCGCCACTGGTTCTAAACTATTACGGCTCCCAGGTCGCATTTCGCTGTTAGTTTTCCCACAAGGGCTTGACGTTGGCGTCGAGCCACTTGCGCGGGTCTTCGGAATACGCGCTATTGATGAGCGGGATTGGCTTAACCTTACTGCCCCACGCGCTCTCGACCGACGCTTTGGATTTCATCCCTTTGCGCGACACTTCCCGTCCCACTGCCGCCACCGCCATCTGTCCCTCCGGCGCGATCATCCACTCGGCGAATAGTTTGGCGCCGTTGATATGCGGCGCTTTGCCGTAGATGCCCAACTGTTGCGCCGAAATAATCGGTGCAGCGCTTCTCACGTAGTCGACCGGACTGCCCTTTTCTTTCTCTTCGACCACGTCGTGCAGAAGCGAAGGCATAGCGATGGAATATTCGCCGGCAACCAATAGGCGAAACATCGCGCTGGTGCTTTTGTGCACCGTGACATTGAGCGCTTTGAGGCCGCGAATATATTTGGCCCAGCGCGCGTCGTCTTTCCAGTACTCCTTCGTTCCCGCGAGCAATCCGCTCAATGGCCCGGCCCGCAATGGATCGTCGAGCGCCACCATCGCTTTATATTTGGGATTGATCACATCCTCCCAGCTTTGCGGCAGCTCTTCCGCTTTGAGTTTTTTGGTATTGTAGGAAAGCGCCATGATCTGCAGGCTCACCGTCGGCAGTGTCGGGTCGTGCAACAGCAGCGCGCCGGCTTGCACGGTGTTATACGGCTCGATCGCCCCCGCGGCGCGCAGCACCACCGGCGCGCCTTCGCTAAGAATCACATCAGTGCTTTTCTGGTCGCCTTGAAACTCGGTCAAGGTGCGGGCGATGATCTCGGAGCGCGTGCCCTGCCAATAGCTAGTTTTGATGTCCGGAAATCGTTTATTGTAAGCCGCCAGGATCGAGCGGATATGCTCGATATCCCAAATCGTATAGACCACCAACGAACCTTCTTTTTTTGCTTTCGGATATAAATCTTTGGCGAGCTTTTCGAAGCTCGGGTCAGTGGCGCCGGTGCTTTGCGCGAGCACGCCGGTTGACTCGATATTGAAACTGGCAAGCGCAATCAGCGCCAGGATTAGGAACCGCAGCTTTTTGTTCGTCATGTCGATCTCCTTGTCCGCGCCCGGCACGGTGTTTCAGGAAATTCTTGACGATCAGGATAATGACACGCTAAGCCCGCTCAATTGGCGGCTATATTACATCCGAATCGCCAGTCCAGTAAAAAGTTTCAGGAAGCATGGGGAGCAAGCTGCGGGCCAATCTCGTATTTTAACGAACCATCTATTCGGAATAGATATACCTGGGATAAACGCGAAGATTACGATAGCACTGAAAAAATCCAGCAGTATCGACTGCCGGTTTTGCGAGCAGCTTGCCTAAGCACTAGGCAGCGCACCCATCGAGTAATCTAAATTGCTCACGAAACTCCCGATGGCACCGTGGCGCGCCCCCGCCGCTTTTGCATGCCTGCAACATTGAAACCGTCGCCGACTCAGGCTATCTTCGCCGACATGAAAAGGCAGGTCACTCTCACCGTCAACGGCGCGGACCACGAAGTCGAATTTGAACCTAACCGATTATTGCTGCAAGTGCTGCGCGACACCCTCGATCTCACCGGGACCAAAGAGGGTTGTAGTATCGGTGTTTGCGGCGCCTGCAGCGTCATCATCGACGGCCGCTTGGTCAGTTCTTGCCTGACCCTCGCCGCCGGGTGCGCGGGCAAGAAGATCGAAACCATCGAAGGTTTGGCCAAGGACGGCAAGCTCCATCCGCTCCAGCAGGCGTTTATCGAATACGGCGGTTTCCAGTGCGGTATCTGCACTCCGGGCCAGATCATGGCTGCCAAAGCCTTGCTCGACGAAAACGCCAAACCCAGCGAAGAAGAAGTCAAAGAATGGATGTCGGGCAACCTGTGCCGCTGCACGGGTTATTATAAAATTCTCGAATCGGTGATGGCGGTGGTCGATGGCAAGACCGATCCCGACTACGCGTTCCGCAAGCGCGAGACCACCGCGAAGATTCAGAGCTTGGACGTTTATAAACCGGTTGCGAAAACGAGCTGATTCATCTCGAAGGGATAATGTCCCGCGCCAAGCAACGGACCCCAAGCTCGGAAAGGCAGCAATCAGTTTTCCTTTGCGCCCTGAGCGCGGGATAATCCGAGAAAACAGCGAGCCCATCAATCATGTCTAAATCAGAAAACTTCTCCGTCGTCGGCAAGCGCGTCCAGCGCGTCGAAGGTTTCGACAAAGTCACCGGCGATTCAAAATTCATCGCGGATATCCATTTGCCTGGCATGCTGACCGGCAGAATCCTGCGCAGTCCCTACCCCCACGCGCGCATCCGCGCCATCGACACCCGCAAGGCCGAGAAGCTGCGCGGCGTGCGCGCGGTGGTCACCGCCGAAGACACTCTCAAAAAACCCTGGGGCGCGTTTTTCGCTGACCAATACATTCTATCCGTCGGCAAGACCCGGTATGTCGGCGAAGAGGTCGCCGCGGTGGCGGCCATCGATCCGGACATCGCCGAGGAGGCGCTGGATTTGATCGAAGTGGATTGGGAGCCCTTGGCGGGCGTGTTCGACGCCGAGGAAGCGATGCAAGACGGCGCGCCGCTGGTGCACGATGACAAGCCCAACAACATCGCCATGCATCTGGATCTCGAACGCGGCAACATCGCTCAAGCCTTCGCCGACTCGGACATCATCGTTGAGGACACCTTCACCAGCATGCCGCAGTGGCACTGCGCCATCGAAACCATCGGCAGCGTGGTCGAGTATGCGCCCAACGGCAAATACACGATCTACATGAATACTCAGACTCTGTTTAACGCGCGCTATCGCATCGCCACGGCTCTCGGCGTGCCCGAGACCGACGTGCGGATCATTCAGAGCGCCGTCGGCGGCGGTTTCGGCGGCAAGTCCTGCGACGATAACAATGCCCTCGTCTGTGCCGTGCTCGCGCGCAAGGCGGGCAAACCGGTGCGCGTCATCAATACGCGCGAGGAAGAGTTTCTCGCCGGCTGCCGGCCGCGCGTGTTCATGAAGATCAACGTCAAGTTGGGTTTCAAGAAAGACGGCCGCATCCGTGCCAAAGAATTGAAAGTCATCGCCGACAACGGCGCCTACTCGGCCAAGGCGCCGGCGATCACCGGCGTCGCGGCGATGCGCCATGACACCTGCTACAAGTATTCCGACGTCAAGCTCGAAGCCAAGCTGATCTACACCAACAAGATTCCCACCGGCGCCTTCCGCGGCTTCGGCAATCCCTCGGCGGAATGGGCGGTGGAGCAAGCCATCGATTTGGGCGCCCACGCCCTGGGCATCGATCCATTGGAGATAGCGAGAATCAATGCCGCAGAAACCGGCTACGTCTCGCCCCATGGCAATCGCGTCACCAGCTGCGAGCTCAAGCAATGTCTCGACATGGCTGAGCAGATGATCGACTGGAAAGCCAAGCGTGCCAACAAAGCGCCGAATACGGGCTTGGGTTTGGCCTGCACCGTGCACGTCAGTGGCAAGCGACATTTCGGCGATTACGACGGTAGCTCGGCGACCATCAAGATCAACGAAGATGGCAAGGCGCTGATCCTCAGCGGCGAAGGCGAATGCGGCCAGGGCGTGCATACGGCAATGTGCCAGATCGCCGCGGAGGAGTTGGGCATGCCGGTGGAAGATGTGGAAATCTGCCGCGCCGACACCGATCTGACGACTTTTTGTTTGGGCGCTTTCGCCAGCCGCTTGACCTACGTCAGCGGCAACGCAGTCAAGAACGCCGCCACCAACGTCAAAGCACAGCTCTTCGAGCAAGCCGCAGAAATCTTGGAGGCCAACGCCGCCGACTTGATGTCGCGGGACGGGAGAATTTTTGTCCAAGGCGCCGAAGGCAAGTCGGTCACGGTCGCCGATGCCGCTCGCGCCAGATTATTCCGCCATAACGGCGCGCCGATTGTCGGTTCCGGCAGTTTCGACGCCGACTCGGTGCTCCCTGACAGCACGCGCTTCGGTAACGAGTCGGGCGCTTACAATTACGGCGTGCAAGCGGCGCAAGTCCATGTCGACCCGCAAACCGGCCAGGTTAAAGTATTGCAAATGGTCGTCGCCTCCGACTGCGGCACGGTGATCTATCCCATCGGCGCCGAAGGCCAGGTCGAGGGCGGCTTGGCCCAGGGCATCGGCTACGCGCTTACCGAAGGTTTGCAGATCGATGAAGGCCGGCCGCTCAATCCAAATTTTTCCGATTACCGCATCCCCTCCATGCGCGACATGCCGCCGTTACAGCATGCCTTCGCCGACTCCTACGAGCCAACGGGACCGTTCGGAGCAAAGGGACTGGGCGAACTCAACATGGACCCGACAGCCGCGGTTATCAACAACGCCATCTTCGACGCCGTCGGCGTACGGGTAAAAACGTTGCCGATCACGCCGGAGAAAATCCTTCGCGCCCTCAAGGAAAAGAAGTGAATCCGCCATGATCCAACAATGCAAAATTCACAATAAAAAAACTAAAGTTGCAATATGATCCGCTTCGACTACCAAGAACCGACGACGTTGAAAAAAGTCTTCGCCTTGATGGAAAAACATGGCGACGATGGCCGCGTCATGGCCGGCGGCACGTCGCTGATCATCATGATGCGCCAGCGCTTGCTCACACCCAAAGTGGTAATCAGTCTGGCGCGGCTGCCGAAGTTCGACAAAATCAGCTACAGCGCCAATGACGGCTTGCGCATCGGCGCCGGCGCGCGCCATCGTGATGTCGAACTTTTCAAAGCCGCGCAGCAGCATTATCCGCTGCTCCACGAAACTTTTCGCAAAGTGGCCCAGCCGCGCATCCGCAACATGGGCACCGTGGGCGGCAACCTCGCCGCCGGCGATCCGCTCACCGATCCTGGTGCCAGCCTGATCGCTCTCGATGCCGAGGTGACGCTAACCAGTAGCAAGGGGCAGCGCACACTGCGGTTGGACGAGTTTTTCATCGACTACTATCAAACCGCCATGGAGCCCGGCGAACTGTTAACCGAGATCCATGTCCCGCCGGCGAGCCGTCCCGGCTGGTCGCATATC
>Ga0184628_10001195_pt1 | contig 12949 bp, 13 predicted proteins | sample PLM4_5_b1_FD_133149 | JGI IMG/M metagenome (GOLD analysis project Ga0184628, IMG submission 133149) | Groundwater sediment microbial communities from an aquifer in East River, Colorado, USA - PLM4_5_b1 | ecosystem: Environmental > Terrestrial > Soil > Riparian zone | place: USA: East River... | reverse complement strand
TACCTGTCACTAAATATCAATCTCGTGGCGAGCAATTCTGTACCGGTTCAGAGCATCGTGTCTGAATTCTGGTGGTCAATTGGTGGACAAGTTGGTGGAACGGCCTAAGGTTCCATCCTCATCAATCGTCTATATTCCCCGCAGGAAGCACACCAGCCAAAATTAGCACTTCCCGATAAAGCGCTATAAATTGACTCACCAAACCCCACTTCTTGCTGGACACTTCGCTCCCAATAAGGATCGCCAAGACCCACAGCAAGTCGTGATAAGCCGGCTTAAATATCTCAATCAACTCTTCAAGACTCTGCTCCATTCTTATTGAACCGGCATCGGTCGCATACAATAGTTTGTTGCGAAAATCCGCCCGCGCCCCGAGATATCCTTTCGGTGTGATATTGGACTGGTCTTTGACGTGTTCAATAAAATCGTTCAGTAAAAGTGGAACAACTTCCTTCCCGTGAACATCCCCATGGGAAATGTCATTTGACAATGGATTGAGCCGAATTAACTCAGAGCCATCCTCCTTGAACAATACGAGCCGGATATTCTTCCCGTCCACGACAGGCTTTGCCGTCCAATTGACAATCCCTTCTAGTCCCTCCAACGTGAATCCATCTTTAAGCATGTCGGCGAGAATAAAACGGAATTGTGAGAGCACCGGATAAAAGGACATCTTCACAACGTGGCTTTTAAACTTCCGAACGAAGTCCTTATGTTCCGGAAATTGATCTTCTTTGAGTTTTAGCCATTCAAAGATGGCGACAACAAGCTCCTCTTCACCGGCAATCAACCGAATTGCGCCCATCTCTTCGTCAATTCCCTTCAGCCGGGGGGCACGGGAGTAATGATCGAGAGACCTGGCGAAGCGGGTTACCACTTTCGTAGGGGCATGATCCGCGATAAAGCTGACGATGTCCTGCCCAACCAGATCAACAAAAGGCTGGGTTTCAATTTCCATGTTTTCGTTGGAGTTTTTATCCATTCCCCAGCCTTCGCACAATCCCGACAAAGCACTGGACCATTCCGAGAGAAATCATCTCTCGGTCATTTCTCTCTGAGCCTTCGGCGGTGGCTGGCAGGCCGCCGTGAACTCCAATCCCAGTGTGGTTAGATAATAGAAAGTAAATTTCTTATTTTCATCAGGAGCGGCATAACGCATGAGGCCCCGCTGCGAGAGATGGTCATGGGCCACTTGATACGGAAGTTCGCCAGGGAATTTCGCCAGCACAATATCGTCTACGGGTCGAGGGCTGATCGGATGACGTGCCCCATATTTCCTCATTTCCTTACCCTTCAACTCGACAAACAATTGCCTGAGCAACGTATCGAGCAGGAGCACTTCCCTGGGGGAAAGTTCGCTTAATATGGCTGTAAAAACAGTAGGGTAGGACTCCGCACCATCAACACTCGCAGCATGAGCCAAAAGAGCCGCCCACTTAGAGTGCAGATCGTCGTCATCTTCGTGGGAGGCATATTCGAGGATCGGGAATAGGATCCTGCCCGGAACTGCGTGCGCTCTGATCTCTCCATCTCGAAGCATTGCCGCCGTTTTTTCGAGAAGTCTTTTCCTGCGCGGAGCCCGGTACGGCTGGACTTCTTCCTTCAGCATCTCACCGAGCTCTTTTGCAAGGGGTCCGGCAATATCATATGCGACTTTTCCTGCCAATGCCGCCATTCCCGCGATCACCAATTCCTGCATATTGCCCAATATTCTATACCCCAGTTGGTTCGATCAACGCTACTTCAAGAGCCGGTGCAAGTCGCTGGATTGCTCGCTTATTTGCGGCAAGCAGGCTATCCATTCGACGTTCGTTCAGCACTCGTTGCATCACTGTGAGAACTGCCGCGCGACTTCGATTTCCTGCACGAAGTAAAAGTATTCCAGGATGTGATTCAGGCCTGTACCGACGAACTTCGGCAAAATCGAGATCGAGAGTGATGAAGAAGCGCCCTCGTCGCAGACGCGTTTCCATACAGCGGAATCCGCCTGCACCATTAGGGAAAAGACTCCTCGGAACGAGAGTCATTTTGTTTGGGCGTACATGCTCACAAAATGATCACAAAGTTCGAGAACAAGGGGGAAAACCGGACACTATCGGGTACCAAATGCTTTGAAACGAAAGGACCGGCCATCATTAAATTGTGCTCATAACCCAAAGGTCGGAGGTTCAAATCCTTCCCCCGCAATTACTTGCAATTCTCTGGGCCCAAAATGGGCCCAAACCCACCACAAGCTTCCAAAAATATCGACTCCAAATCCGTCGCGTTTTGATGCACGGTCTCCAAATCCACGTGTGTGTAAACGTCGGCGGTCGTGCCGATGTCGGCATGTCCCAACTGCACCTGCACCCTCTTGAGGTCCGAGATCTTCTTGTTCAAAAGGGATCCGGCCGTGTGCCGGAACAAATGCAGACCTGTAGTCCGGCTCTCCACCGAAATACCGGCCCGCTTCATCGCCGGGTAAAGAATATCTTCCCGAAAAACCTTCGGCTCAACCGGTCGCCCGTCGGGACGATGAAACAAGAAATCGTCCGACCCGCGAAATTCCGATTCCTCCATCAAATCTCCCAGCACCCTCGACAGCAGATCGCTCAACCCGACCGCCAACTGCCGACGGCGTCGGCGTTTTCGAGTTTCCTTTAATCCAGGAATTAGCCGATTACGGTAGACGACGTGAGTGAAGTGGATCAGCCGGTTGTCGAAATCGATCGATCGCCGACGCAATCCGAGCGCTTCCCCCACTCGACATCCTGTTAGCGCGATTGTCCAAACCAACGCCTTGTCGCGCTTTGTTGGAACCTCACAAATCAACGTCCAAAACTTCTCGATTGGCAGCGTCGGCTTCTCATCCTGAATGACCGCCGGCCGATGTACCCGTGGCCGAACGGGATTTTCCACCATCAGTTGATTGTCGACGCCAACTTCGAAAACCTCGGAAAGCAGGTTGTATATGTTGCGGCGCGTCTTCGACGCCAGTTTCGCCGGGATAAGCTTCTTGGCCATGAAGTCGGTTACCGTACGCGGAGTGATCTCTTCCAAGCGCATATCGTCGAAGAACGGTTCAATCCACTTCCCGAGCACCGAATTGTAACTATCCAGCGTCGACTGCCTCATGTTTTGGTTGCTGATATACACCGACCAGTAGCTCTCCATCAGAATTTTGAAGGTGGCCCCGCACGCCGTCCGACCGTACCCTGCTCTGTCGTTGATCGGCCGTAGAAGTTGATCCACCTCTTTTTCAGCCTGCTTGTGGGTCTTTATCCTTCGCGGGAGTGTCTCTGTCTTCCGTTTCCATTCGCCTGTCGCCGTCCGAACCCAATAACGGATCCTGAAGGCGGTCGTACCATCATTGCGTCGACGTTCCTCAATGTTTCCATTCTGAAATGACTGGCTCATTTCAGCTCCTTTCTCGTGAGCCAGCTCCTGCGTTTTCGGGCCGGATCATATCATGCGATGGAAAGGGTTTGAGGCGGGTGCTGGGCATCGGGCTCGTTCTCACAAGAGGCAAGCCACTCCTGTAATTGTCGAGATTTCAAATCGAAACGGATGGTTTTCGGACCAAATCGAACGTGGGGAATATTCGCTATATGGCCGTATACCCAGCGGGGCTTTACGCCCATCATGTGGGCTAACTGGCCGACTGTAAGGTACTCGTGTTCCATAGTTCCACACCATTAAGAAGTTGCGCCACCGTGGAGCGCTCTATGAGAGATGAGGTGGATTCGACTGATTTTCTTTCTGAGAAAGCTCATTTTCTCAAGGGAACTTCTCAAAACTCTGAGGTTCGCCGAAAATGAGATGGCCATGGAAACTCATTGAATGAAAAACGCGGGACTCTAAGGCAGTTTGGTCGATAGCTCCTTGGGATGATCCGCGTCTTGGCTTGGAAGACTGGCAATGCGAGCGTAACGGCGCGGAGGCTGTCCTACATACCGGCTAAACGCGGTGCTGAAGGTGCTTGCCGAGCCGTAGCCGACGCGTTCGGCGACCTCGTCGATTCCAAGGTCGTGGCGGCGGAGCAAATCCTTGGCGACAGCCATGCGCCAGGCGAGTAGGTATTCCATCGGCGGCAATCCCACCGTGCGCGTAAAGCGGTCAAAGAATGACGAGCGCGACAGCGCAGCTGTCTTCGCGAGTTGGGCGACGGTCCATGAACGCGACAGCTGGCCATGCATCTGCCGTATCGCGAGTGCGAGGTGCGCATCGGCCAATCCGCGCAGGAGTCCCGGAGGCGCGTCATCACCCGGTGTCAACCGCAGTGCTTCGATGAGGAGCACTTCCACAAGGCGCTTGAGCACGAGTTCACTACCCGGCCTCGCTTCGCCTGCCTCCTCGTTGACGAGGCGCACCAGAACCGAGAGCCGCTCGATCCTGCGCACGTGCACAACAGACGGCAGCAGCGACACCAAAAGCGCCGAATCCGGAGAATCGTAGGCGAACCAGGCACCGAGCAATCGCACGTCCGGGCGTCCCCTGCGCGCGCCGTAGTGCACATCACCCAACACTTTTGACCTCACGTTCGGGTCGAACCGCTCCGGCCTCACCGGCTCGAAGCCCGACATGGTGAAACCTGGAGTTGCAGGCATGAGCAAGAAGTCGCCCGCATCGAGTGTCAGAGGACGATGACCTTCGACAGCTAAACGACAGCTCCCCTCGATGACTGCGCAGAGACTCGGCTGGCCGAAGGAGGAGAACCGGACACCCCAGCGACCGGTGGCGCTGATGCGTCTTGAGGACACAGCACGCGGCTGAAGCAGCGCGATGACTTCCGACAGAGGGTCGCTCATATCTGGACTATAGCAAACGAAAACTGGACTCTCCATTGTAGATCGTCCTGCAAGAGGCGACTACACTGCCGCCATAGACGCCGTGCATTGCGGCAAAGGAGGCAACATGGAAGCAACATATGGGTTTCGTGCAACGCTGACAGCCCATCCCGGAAAGGGTGACGAGTTGGTTCGCGTACTACTCACAGCAACGAAGGGCGCAGGTCCGGCCACTGGCGAGAACTGCGTGGCCTTTATAGTTGCGCGGTCCGCCACCAGAAAAGATCTGGTTTATGTCACGGAGGGCTGGACCACGAAGGAAAACCACGCGGAGATGTTTGCCACCGAGAACGCCAGGTCTCTTACCGCAAAGATTGCTCCGCTCGTTAGCGATGCTCAGTATCAAGACGAAGTGCCCGTTGGCGGCTTACTTCGCAATGGCGCAACGTCATGAAAACCGCACTCATCACCGGATGCTCTTCTGGGTATGGCCTTGAGACCGCACGGTACTTCCACGCGCAGGGTTGGAAAGTGATCGCCACGATGAGAATGCCGCGTAAAGATATTTTGCCCTTGTCGGAGCGGCTACGCATCCTGCCCCTTGATGTGACGAAGCCCGACAGTATCGCTGCTGCGGTCGAGTCGTGTGGGCCCCTTGACGTGCTTGTCAACAATGCGGGAATCGGGGTCGTCGGTATCTTCGAAGTCACGCCCATGGCGACGGCGCGCGAAGTCTTCGAGACCAATACCTTTGGGGTGATGGCGATGACTCAGGCGGTAGTGCCTCAGTTTCGCGCCCGGAGATCGGGCGTAGTGGTGAATGTGACCTCGAGCGTTACGCTGGCGCCGATGCCGCTAGCGGCTGTGTACACCGCGAGCAAGATGGCTATCGAGGGGTTCACCGGATCACTCGGGCACGAGCTTGCTGAGTTCAACGTGCGGGTTAAACTGGTTGAGCCGGGCTATGGCCCGACCACCCGCTTTACCGCAAATGGTGCGGCGCGTATGGAAGGTCTGATTCCCGAAACATACGCGCCTTTCGCGCATCGCGTCCTTGGTTCGTTCGAGCAGCCGACTGCGGTGACGACTGCGGCAGATGTGGCCGAAGCCGTGTGGCGCGCGGCGAACGATACGTCACGACAACTCCGATTTCCAGCTGGTCCTGATGCGGTGGCGCTGGCTCAATCGGCATCAATGAAGGGAGGGTAATCCCCTCTTGGATTTCTCGTGCTCGGTGTCGGACGGATCGGCGCCGGTCAATTTAAATGGAATGGATCTGCCAACGACTCCGACCCGAGCAGCAGTAACCGATATGGAACCACGGAGGCCCCCCGATTTGCTCGCTAACTGGCGCCCACAGCTGTGCTGTGGGCGCCGTCTACGGCCTAGAAAAAACCTGAAAAGATACCCCACATTAGAGCGGAAGAGACTAAAGTGACGCCCAGAATGACCGCACCCAATACCTTCCATTCGCATGTGTGACGAGGCAAGTAGCTTTCGCAACTATTACACCAGAACAGGCGCTCTCCGCCGCGATAGACTTCTGGTTCAGAATTGTTCATGGAAGGGCCCTACTCTTGTTTGCCGCGGTCTGAATCCGTTGTGCCAGACCATGGTGCTCGGCAAGAATGCCCTTCGGAATGCGTCCCATAAACGAGTTCATGAAATCCCACTGATCTGCGATGACATCGAACCACTCGGCCGGATCGACCCGAAGCAGATCCGACATTACTGGATCAGGAAGATTCATCCCCGTTCGATCGATGGCGTCTAACGCCGGGACAAAACCGATTGGAGTCACAACCGCTTTGCCGCGGCCTTCACATCGATCCAAAATCCATTTCAGGACGCGCAGGTTGTCGCTGAATCCTGGCCACAAAAAACGGCCATCCTTTGCAGTCCGAAACCAATTGACTCGGAAGATTTTCGGAGGGAATTTCAGGGCCTTCCCAATATCGAGCCAGTGACGGAAATAGTCGGCCATGTTGTAGCCGCAAAACGGCAGCATCGCCATGGGGTCACGGCGCACGACTCCTACCTTTCCTGTCGCCGCAGCCGTGGTCTCCGACGACAACGTCGCGCCGAGAAAAGTTCCGTGCTGCCAGCTGTGTGCTTCATAGACAAGGGGCACGCGGCCTTGCCGCCGCGCCCCGAACAGCATGGCGTCTATCGGAACTCCGTTGGGATTTTCGAACTCCGGCGAGATCGATGCACATTGAACGGCGGGGGTGGTGAACCGGCTGTTCGGATGTGCGGCCTTCTCCGCCGTGGACGGAGACCATGGCCGTCCCTGCCAATCGAGTGCCTCCTCTGGAGCAGGGTCATCGTGCCCTTCCCACCACGGCGTTCCATCCGTTCGCAACGCCACGTTGGTATAAATCGTGTTGCGTTGAATCATGTCGAACGCATTCGGGTTGGTTGCTCGATTTGTGCCTGGGACGACGCCGAAAAAACCGGCCTCCGGATTCACCGCCCAAAGCCGTCCATCCTCCCCCGGCCGCAGCCATGCAATATCGTCACCAACGGTCCATGCCTTCCACCCCGGCATCGACCGGGGAACGACCATCGCAAGATTCGTCTTCCCACACGAAGAAGGAAACGCCGCTGTGATGTAGTGCATTTTCCCCTCGGGGCTCTGCAAACCTAGAATCAGCATGTGCTCGGCAAGCCACCCCTCCCTTTTCGCCAGCCAACTCGCCAAACGCAGGGCGAGACACTTCTTTCCAAGCAGGGCGTTGCCGCCGTACCCCGATCCAATGGACCAAACGGAGTTTTCCTCTGGAAAATGAACAATATATCGGCGCTCTGGACTCAGGTCGCCCAGGGAATGGAGACAGCGCGTAAAATCATCGGGCGTTTTCAGGTGCTCAAGCGCGACATCCCCGACGCGCGTCATGATCCGCATATTCAGGACGACGTATTTGCTGTCGGTAATTTCGACGCCAACCTTCGAAAACCGCGAACCGGGAGGCCCCATTAAGAATGGCACCACATACATGGTGCGCCCTTTCATGGCACCCTCGAACAAGGGAAGCAACCTGGCATGTGCGTCATCTGGAGACAGCCAGTTGTTGTTTGGTCCAGCATCGTCCTTGTCAGAAGTACTGATAAACGTCAGGTGCTCGGTTCGGGCCACGTCATGCGGCGCGCTCCGGTGCAAGTAACATCCGGGAAGCTTCTCCTGGTTCAACTCAATCAGTTCCCCGGTTTGGACACACTCGCGGATCAACCGACTGGCTTCCTGTTCTGAACCGTCGCAATACACTATTCGGTCAGGCTGTGTAATGGCGCTAACTTCACTCACCCACTCCACAATACCTTGAAGCTGAGCTGACATTCATTCTCCTATGATTGATTATTAATGAAGATTCCATGGCTGAGGTTGTACCCAGCAGCCAGACACCGAAACTCGACCTGACGCGCCAACGCCTTCAACAAACATTGTTATATTACAACATTTGCATACATGAATCCAAATCCAATTTGGATTTCAGAACCGGACCAGTAAAGACCCGATGGTCGAGAGTCCATCACCAACACGTGCTACGGAATCCAACATCGCCCGTGACCTACTGACGTTTTCAGGTGACTACATTACGATATTCATATGTAATGGTTGCCGTGACGGACTTAGGTCAATTTAAGGCTGAATTCTTTAAGGCTCTGGCTCACCCCCTGCGAATTGCAATACTTGATGAGCTTCGCAACGGAGAGTGCGGAGTGAATGATCTTTGTGCGCGATTGAGTGTTGAGCAAAGTTCACTCTCTCAACAGCTCGCAGTACTCCGGGGTAGGAACATCGTCGTCGGCCGAAAGGATGGGCTCAACGTCTATTATTCGGTCCGCGATACAACGGTATTCAAACTCCTTGATGTGGCCAGACAGGTTTTCAACAATCACCTGATTGATGTGAAGGCGATGCTGTCTGAGATGAGCGTTCGTCCTGCGAGTCGCCGCCGATGAGTGCTTGGAAGGTGTTTGTCCATTGCCCCGATAAGGTTTGATGAGTCATGTTTGACGCAGCCCCCTGGCTCCCGAAGTCCGTGTCCGCGTTGAAAACTTATTCGCGCAGCAAGTTCGTGTCGGACGTGATTGCGGGAATGACAGTAGGCCTAGTTGCGCTTCCGTTAGCGATGGCCTTTGCTATCGCTTCAGGCGTGCCTCCGCAGGCGGGCTTGTATTGTGCGGTTGTGGCCGGATTTCTCATCTCGGCCCTGGGCGGATCTTCCACTCAGATTGGGGGACCGACGGGAGCGTTTGTCGTCGTTGTCTTCGGAATCGTCACACGCTACGGCATTGACGGCCTGTACATGTGCACGCTCCTCGCCGGGATAATCCTCGTCATTCTGGGCGCTACAGGCCTGGGTACTGCAGTCAAATTCATTCCACGGCCGGTTGTGGTTGGCTTTACCAATGGCATTGCCGTCATTATTGCGAGCACACAAATCAAAGATTTTTTCGGCCTGAATACGGGCCCTCTTCCTGGAGAATTTCTGGGACGAATGCGGACACTTGGGCTCCACTTCAACACCATCTCAATTGTAGAGACTTCGCTGGCTGTTTTGGGCCTGACGATTATCCTACTGTGTACTCGGCACACGAAAAAAGTCCCCGGCTATGTCGTGGCACTATTTATCGGTACAGCAGTGGCCTGGGTATTGAAATTGCCCGTCGAAACAATTGGCTCGCGCTTTGGTGGAATACCAGCTGGCCTCCCATCATTCAAAATCCCCGCATTCCGTTTGGACTTGATACGCCCGTTGATTTCGCCTGCGATTACAGTTGCGATGCTCGGCGCCATCGAATCGTTGATGTCTGCGGTGGTGTCGGACCGCATGAGCGGCGATAGGCACAATCCGAATGTGGAACTCGTCGCCCAAGGCGTGGCGAACATCGCCTCACCGTTGTTTGGCGGGATTCCCGCCACCGGGGCGATCGCTCGTACGGCAACCAATGTCCGGTCCGGTGCAAAGACACCGCTGGCCGGAATGACACATGCGTTGACCCTCCTGTGCGTTCTGCTCTTTGCCGCTCCCCTTGCTAAATTCATTCCGATGGCCATCCTTGCCGCGATCTTGATGGTCGTTTCTTACAATATGGGCGAATGGGGAGAAATACCGGAACTGTTTAAGCTCTCGCGATTGGAGATCGGAACATGGTTCATCACCTTCGGCCTGACCGTTTTAGCCGATCTTACCGTTGCGGTGGAAACCGGAATGATCATGGCGGCGCTCGTTTTCATTCGGAATGTGACCAGAAGCACGACAGTGACGCAAGTGACGCCAGAGTATGTCGAGGACGGTTGGGCTCACATCCTGCAGGACAAGGATATTCCGCACTACGTCGCTGTGTTTCGTATCCACGGACCGTTTTTGTTTGGGGCTACCGACAAATTGGGAGATGTTCTCTCCGGCCTGAACCAGCTGCCGCCCATTATCATTCTGCGGCTGCGCAATATGACTGCGATTGACGCGACGGGGCTCCAGGCGCTGGAGGAATTTGGGGATATCATTCACGCCTCCGGCCGGAATCTTATCCTATGCGGTGCGCCGAAACGCCCCGCGCAATTGATGCACAGGGCGGACTTTGAAGACCACATTGGGAAGGAAAATATCTGTCCGCACATTCAGGACGCGCTTCAGCGGGCGAGACAAATCCATGATCAGAGCAGTGCACAGTCTTCTCCACATATAGCAAACTGAAATTATCCGAGATCGTGTATTCCCCGCTCGCAATTCCAGGATTTGCTGGATGCCACGGGGAAAAGAAGGAACGGCCCGCAACCGCCTTCTGGATGGCCGCTTCGATATCTTCGTCGGCATTGTCTCTCGGCAGATAGCCTTTTCCTACGGCTTGACTTGCGGCCGAGCGGCAACGATCCAAACCCGCTGACAAAAAGCCCGGATAACTCGGCCGACGGCCTGCACTATTCGACGAGTGGTACCACTATCGAGCGATCAGCCAACCGTCCAGCAACCCTTTCCTGGTTGCGCAACCGCGCCGCATCCACCAGCATTTTTCCGGCCCAGCGGTAGACATTGAATTGAACCAGGAGTGAGCGCATGGATCGCATGCGATCCTTCTGTTCTCCCACGCTCATCGACAGAGCTGCGGCAAGCGCCTCACTGCTGGCCTCCAGATCATACGGATTCACGACCAGCGCCTCCGTCAGTTCACGCGCTGCACCAGTGAATTCACTCAATACGAGAACGCCCTTCAGGTCCGTACGTGCGGCTACAAATTCCTTTGCAACAAGATTCATGCCATCGTGGAGGCTGCTGACATAACAAAGATCGGAAGCTCGGAAGAAGCGGAATACCTCCGGTGGCTCGTGATGCGAACGAAAGAGGATGATAGGCCTGTACTCCTCTCTCCCGAACCGCCGGTTGATGCGATCCGCCAATTTTTCCACTGCATCGTTCAGCTCCCGATACCGATCAATCTTCGTACGGCTGGGTGCTGCCAATTGAACAAAGCTGAAGCGACCGAGGAATTCCGGGTGGCGTTCCAGGAGAAGTTCCACAGCCAGGAACCGCTCCTCGATACCTTTGGTATAGTCCAATCGGTCTACGCCGACTCCCAGAAGCGCGCTTGGCTTCAATCCCAATTCCCTCCATACCTGTGCACGGCACTCTTCCGGAGATGCGGCAGACTCGGCCCAACGGACCGGCCACTCCAGGGCTATCGGATAGGGACGGATCAGCGTGCGATGCCCCTGCCGCACGACTGCGCTGTGTTCCCGATCGATGCGGGTTTCCAGATAGCGGTCGACGGAATCGACAAAATTATTACAGTGTAACTGTGTGTGGAAACCAAGAATGCTGCTACCCAATAGACCTTCGAGTAATTCGTTACGCCATGGACAGATTCCCATGCGTTCGGCGTTGGGCCATGGGATGTGCCAGAACACGATGACAGTTGCGGCGGGCAAACGCTTGCGAATCATTGCCGGCGCCAATGCGAAATGATAGTCCTGCACCAAAACAATCGGATCTTTGGAATCCACTTCGCTACAGACTGCGTCGGCAAACTTCTGATTGACCGCGCGATACAGCCTCCAATCCTCGGCGCGAAACACAGGACGGGCGTGCGCAACATGGCAGAGGGGCCACAGGCCTTCATTCGAAAAGCCATAGTAATACCCCTGTTGTTCTTCGTCGGATAGCCAAACTCGCCGGATGTGATACGACTCTTCTCCAGGCGGTACACGGACATGGTCATTGCGATCCACAGTTTCACGATCCGCACTGCCGCTGCCATGGGCGATCCATACTCCCGAACAGGCGCGCATGACGGGTTCGAGCGCCGTCACCAACCCACTGGCAGGATGCTGCACCTCAACCCGGCCTTCGTCCGTGTACTGGTGGATATATGGTTCACGGTTCGCCAGAATGACGACCTTCTCTCCATGCAGGTGGCGGTTCAAGGTCTGCTTCAGGCGCTCTGCGGTCCACAGTCCAGGTACATTTTCACGATCATTGGCCATGCGGCCAACGAGTTCGCGCATGTCGCTTAGAATTGGTTGAAATTCCCGGTGCTGTTTTCCACCGCCGCGCAGAAGGCTGCGCAACTCCAAACTCCAGCCGTAACGCGCCCATTTGGCGACAAACATCGGCACACCATAAGCCATCACTGCCAGAAATCCGGACGCAATGAACAAAAAAGAGCGTGCCTGAGCTTCCCGACGTTCTATATAACTCAAGTCGTGCACCAGGATTGCGAATCCCAGATCCTGCTCCTGGGAAGTGATGGGCATCACGCTAACGTGAACACGACCGGTAGGCAGAGTTGCGACGGTGCTCCATTCCTGCAAACGGCCGGCATCACCACTGTCGACATCAGTAGTTCGAACCCGTCGACCGATTGCTGCACAATGGAACTCTTCAGGAAAGCCCGGCGTGCTGAATCCTGGGGTCAAGTCGGAATTACAAGCCGCCGCGCCGATGACTCGCTCGTCGCGAGAAAGATCCAATAACTGCTTCTGAATTTCCGACGGATCACCGTACCAGGAATTCGCAAGCGACTGACTTGCACCGATCAACACCAATTGCCCCCGAGCACTTACCTCACTTTCAAACCATCCCCGCTCCGTCGTCTGTACGACATTGGTGGCGCCCCAGGTCAAAAGCGCGACGCCCACGAGCAGAGCCAGAATAAACTGCGCCATACGAGGCATGACGTTA
>Ga0184628_10001194_pt1 | contig 12956 bp, 7 predicted proteins | sample PLM4_5_b1_FD_133149 | JGI IMG/M metagenome (GOLD analysis project Ga0184628, IMG submission 133149) | Groundwater sediment microbial communities from an aquifer in East River, Colorado, USA - PLM4_5_b1 | ecosystem: Environmental > Terrestrial > Soil > Riparian zone | place: USA: East River... | reverse complement strand
GGGCGGTGTCGACGTGCTCGTCAACAATGCATCGTCGCTCGGGTCGGTTCCACTCGTCCCACTCGCCGATACCGAATGCGAGGATCTCGAACTGGCGCTCGCGACCAATGTCCTCGGTCCGTTCCGCCTGACGAAAGCCTTGTTGGGAACCCTTGCCGGGTCGGCGCGCGAAGGACGTCACGCGCTGGTGGTGAATGTGTCGACCGACGCCGCCGTGAATGCGTATCCGAACTGGGGCGCGTACGGCGCCAGCAAGGCCGCGCTCCATCATCTCAGTCGTATATGGGACGAGGAGCTCACACCGGAAGGCATCCGGGTCGTATCCATCGACCCTGGCGACATGGATACGCCGATGCACGCTCTTGCCGTCCCCGATGCCGACCGCTCAACGCTGAAACGCCCCGACGTGGCTGCGCGAGAGGTCGCCGATCTGATCGCAGCGGTCCAATCCGTTCCCGCGGGTCATGTCGCAGCGGATCAACAGGTGCTTCAATGATCGGCGCCAGCGTTCCGATACAACGCTCCCCGGATGCGAGGCTGCTCGTCGTCGATGATTACGGCGACGTGACGCATCATGCGCGGGCGGACTTTCCGAATCTTGTGCGCGAGGGCGACACCGTGGTTGCGAACGACGCGGCGACGCTGCCGGCGAGTCTGTTCGGCGTTCATCTGCCGACAGGAAACCCCATCGAACTGCGGCTCGCGGCGCGAGATTCGCTGTCGCCCGAACGCGTGACATGCTTTACGGCTGTCGTGTTCGGTTCCGGTGACTTTCGGACGCCGACCGAACACCGGCCGCACCCGCCCGTCCTGCAAGCCGGCGACGCACTGCAGCTTGGACCGCTGCGCGCCGTCGTGTTGCGTGTGATCAAGCACCAGCGTCTGGTAGACGTGCGCTTTCAAAACCCGGTAGGTGAGATCTGGGAAGGGCTGTCGCGCTACGGCCGCCCCATCCAGTACGCCCACCTCCCAGAGCCGATTGCGATCTGGGATACATGGACGCGGATCGCGAGTCAGCCGGTCGCGTTCGAGTCGCCTTCGGCAGGCTTCATCCTTGACTGGACGGTCATCCGGTTACTCCGTTCGCGCGGAGCCCGATTTGCGACCGTCACCCACGCCGCAGGCATCTCATCGACCGGCGACCTCGAACTCGACCAGCTGCTACCTTTCGATGAGCCGTACAACATTCCGCCGCACACGGCGACGCTGATTGCCGCGTCGCGGCGTCGTGGCGGACGCGTGATTGCGATCGGGACAACCGTCGTAAGGGCCCTGGAGCATGCGGCGGACCGTGAGGGCACGGTCCGATCGGGAGAGGGGATCGCCACGCAACGCATCGGTTCGCTCACGGCGCTGCGTGTCGTGGATGCCGTCGTGTCCGGAATACACGAACGAGGCACCAGCCACTACGAGTTGTTGCGCGCGTTTCAGGACGACGACACTCTTTTCCGGATGGACAGCGAGGCTGAAGCGCGCGGCTACAAAACGCACGAATTCGGCGATTCGGCGTTTATCCTCCACAGCGGCCGTAACGCCCGCTTTCGTGCCAGCCTCGAGGCGAACGCGGAGCCGCGCGTCACGGCTGATCTGCTGCTCGCGCAAAGCGCTGTCGCGAGATCGAGCACTGGGGCGAGCCGCTGAAGAAGATGACGCCGGAGGAGGTCGCCTCACCTCTCTTTTACGGAATGAGATGTAACTTCTTTTACGGAGGGAGGTGTGAGCTCCTAATACAGCTTTACACAGCCGACGCATAGTGAGATCTTGCCGTTCAAAGAGTCGCGTGGAACCCTCGGGAATGGGCGTCAACTTCTGAGCCCGCAATGCCACCCGTTGAACCCGGAGGACAGGCCATGTTCGCATCAAGCAGATTTCTCCTGATAACCGCCGTTTTGGGCTTCCTCGCGCTCGCGGCCTCGCCGTCCGCCCAGCAGGGCGGCGTCAGCGCGATCGCGGGGACCGTGAGAGACCCCTCGGGCGCGGTGCTGCCAGGCGCAACTGTCCAGGCGGCCAGCCCGGTATTGATCGAGAAAGTGCGCGAAGTGGTAACCGACGAGCAGGGCCAGTACAAGATCGTGGGCCTGCCGCCCGGCACCTACGACGTCACGGTGTCGCTGCCCGGTTTCAAGAGCGTGCAGCGCTCCGGCATCGAACTGACGACGAATTTCACCGCACCGGTCAATGCGCAGTTGGAGGTTGGCTCGGTCGAGGAGACGCTGACTGTGTCCGGCGCGGCTCCGGTGGTCGATGTCCAGAACGCGGCGACCCGCAACCTCATCTCGGCGAAGGTGCTCGATACGATTCCCACCGGAAAGACGATGTTGACCATCATCGCCCTCACGCCCGGGATGGCAGGGAACACGGCCGGCCAGGATGTCGGCGGCTCCAAGGGCGACCTGATGCCGTTCTTCTCGTTTCATGGGAGCGCCCAGGGTGACTCGAAACTCGAGGTGAACGGGTTCAATGTAAACAATGCCGCAGCCTCTGGCCGGGGCTTCGTCCCCAGTCCGCAGAACACCCAGGAGATCGCGGTCGAACTCGGCGGCGGATCGGCCGAACAGCCCTCGGGCGGCATTCAGTTCAACTACATCTCCAAGGCGGGCGGCAATGTCTTCAGGGGAGACGTGACTGGCTCCTTCACCAATCAGAAGCTGCAGAGCAACAATTTCAACGACACGCTCGCGGCGCGGGGGATGACCGCCTCGACGATCAACCGACTCGACAAGGTCGGTGACCTCGGTTTCGGCTTCGGCGGGGCGCTGGTCCAGGACAAGCTCTGGTACTTCGCCTCCTACCGGTACTGGGCCGCCGGCACCTACGTCGCCGGGCAGTACTTCAACAAGCTCCAGAACTCGATTCTCTATCAGCCCGATCTCAGCCGGCCGGTGATCAATGATTTCTGGGGCAACAACGCGTCTGCCCGCCTGACGTGGCAGGCTACCGCCAGGAACCAGTTCTCGTTCCACTATGAGTGGGAGAAACGGTGCGATTGCACCCACCTCATGGGGAACAACGCGATCTTCCAGGGCCTCTCCGCGGGCGAGGCCACGGATCATCAGATCTTCCTGCCGGTCGACATCCTCCAGACGGAATGGACGTTGCCGGTCAGCAACAAGCTGCTGATCAACGGCGGCATGCAATTCTCTCGGCCCACGTGGTCAACGTTCCCCCAGCCGGGTCTGTGGTCCGGCGCGGTGGCCATCATGGAAGACACGACGGGGCAGCGGTGGGGCGCCGAACCAGGGATCAACTCGTACCTGACGCCGTCGACCCGCCACAAGATGGAACCGCGACTGGCGATGACCTATGTCACCGGGTCCCATGCGTTCAAAACCGGCTTCAATCTGATGCACGAGTGGGATCAGCTGCAGACCACCATTGTTCCGAACGACGTGAACTACATTTTTCATCTGGGCTTGCCGGTGACGATCACGCAGTTTGGGACGCCGCTCACCGTCCGGGACAACATGAAAGCGGATCTCGGGGTGTACGGCCAGGATCAATGGACGCACAAGCGGGTGACGCTGAACGCGGGGCTGCGCTTCGACTACATCAAGGACGATGTGCCCGCGCAGCATCTGCCGGCGACGCGGTTTCGTCTGAACGCGGTAGATACCCCCGCGCTGGACTGCTCGCCGTGTCAGTCGGACTTCAGTCCACGGGTGAGCGTGGCCTACGATCTGTTTGGAACGGGCAGGACCGCGCTCAAGTTCGCCGCCGGCCGCTACATGCTGGCGCGTGGCAATTCAGGGGTCTACAACCCGGCGAATTTCGTTGTCACCAACGCCTCTCGGCAGTGGAACGACGGGAACGGCAATTTCGTGCCCGACTGCGACCTCACCCTCATCACCGCCAACGGCGAGTGTGGACCGCTGAACAACAACAGGTTTGGCACGATCAACGTCACCACCACGATCGCCGACAACGCGCGGCTCGACTACAGACGGAACAATGTGCAGTTCTCCGGCGGTGTTCAGCACCAGGTGTTGCCGGGGACGTCTGTGAACGTCTCCTACTACCGGACCACCTGGAACAAGTTCACGGTCACGGACAATCTGTTGACGACGCCTGATGACTACAACTCGTACTGCGTCCCGCTGCCGTCGGATACGCGGCTGCCCGGCGGGGGTGGCAATCAGTTGTGCGGGCTGTATGCCGTCAGCGCGGCCAAGTTCGGACAGTCCCAGAGCCTGGTGGCGCGAACGTCAGACTACGGCGGCAAGCAGACCGACGTGTTCGACGGCGTGGATGTGATCCTCAACGCCCGGTTGCCTCGGGGGGGGTTCCTCACGGGAGGCACGAGCACCGGTCGGGAGGTCTTTGACAATTGCTTCGCCGCGCAGCAGCCGGACCTTACGGCAACCGCCTTTACCAATCCGTCGGTCGCCGCGCCCACCCTCACGAACAACCCCTCAGGTTTTTGTCGAGTGTCGCCGCCGTTCCTGACGCAACTAAAGCTCCAAGGCAGCTATCCGCTAGCCTGGGACTTCCAGATTTCGGCGGCATACCAGAACACGCCTGGGATTCCGATCCACGCCAGTCTCGTCGTTCCCACTGCGACTGTCGCTCAGTCGCTCGGCCGGCCCCTGCCTGGCAACGCGAGCTCGGTCACCGTCGCCAACATCATCGCCCCGCTCACGGTCTACGAGGACCGAATCAGTCAGCTCGACCTCCGGCTGACGAGGATCTTCAGGCTCGGCGGAGCGCGCCGCTTTCAGGCCAACCTGGACGTGTATAACGCGCTGAACGGAAGTTCGATCCTCAACGAGAACACGAACTACGGGCCGAACTGGAAGAGACCCACCCTGATTCTCGATGGGCGTCTGGTGAAATTCGGAGGGCAGTTTAGCTTCTGAGGCCGCTGACGACGCGATCCGAGTGCGTGAGACTTCGTCACGCTGTACTGGTGTGATTTCTCGAAGCGGTTGCCCGGAAGGTGAACAGAGAGGCGCCCTATGATTCGGCTTGTGGTTATCTGCGTACTCGCGTGGCTCACGATTGTGCCGAACGCGGCGGCACAGAACTGCCAGGCCAGTCCGTTGGCGGTGCAGATCCTGGGTTCTGGTGGGCCCAGGGTGAGCAAGGATCGCGCGTCAGCCAGTTATCTTGTCTGGCTTGCCGGCCGGGCCAGGATTCTCGTTGACGCCGGCGGCGGCGCCTACGCTCGCTTCGGAGAGAGCGGCGCCAGCCTGGAAGACCTCTCGCTGATTGCTATCAGCCATCTCCATCCCGATCACGTTTCAGACCTTCCGGCGCTTTTCTGGTCGATCGACCAGACTCGGAAAGACCCGCCGCTGCCCATCGCGGGTCCGTCCGGAAACGATCTGGTGCCGGGCTTCGAGACGTTCCTCAAAGTCCTCTTCGATCAAACCAACGGCGCGTTTCGAGTACTCGGCGGCATGGTCGGCGGCTCCGGGCGGGGCGTTCCGCTCGAGGTGACGGTGACCGATGTCAAGAAAGGCGAACCGTCGATAGTGTTCAACCGGCAAGGCATCACGGTCACGGCCATCGGCATCCCTCACGGCGACATACCCGCCCTTGCCTATCGAGTACAGACGCAGAACAAGTCGATCGTCTTCAGCACCGATCAAAATGGCACGAACCCCAGTTTCGTGGAGTTTGCGCGCAGTGCGAACGTCCTGGTCATGCATCTGGCGATTGCGGCGGGTGCCACGAGTCCCCTCCACGCCGCCCCTGCGGTCGTTGGCGCTGTTGCCCGGGATGCGCATGTTGGGCGACTTGTCGTCAGCCACATCGGCCAGTTCGATCTGGACGCGGCCATCGCCGACGTGAAGAAGGCCTACTCCGGCCCCGTGACCGTTGGCGCTGACCTGCAGTGCACGGTTGTGCCATAGCACACCGCGTCGCATCGAAGGCGAGGTGGCAGGCGGCGTGTCAGTGCCCTTGCGGGGGATCGATTACTTCTTGCGCCCGTAGTTGTCCTTGGCCGCGTTCTCCATCAGCGAAGCAGTTTCGGTGTTCTCGCAAATGGTTCCCATGATGGCGTCGAACGGCGCGAGCTTCAAGGTCGATTTCCTCGCTTTCCAAGGTCCGGTGAGCACCTTGGGATCTTCGAGGGTCACTTCCACTTCGAGCGTCTCCGCGTCAACGCGACGATAGCGCTCGATCATGTGCAACGCATCAGAGTGAAAGCTCACATCGCCATGGTGATGGACCCAGTTCTTGTCGTTGAAGTTCGTGGTGTCGACGACCAGTGTCTCCCCCTCCCAGCGGCCCACCGAGTCGCCCAGGTACGAGGGCAACACATCGTCACGATGTGGACGCCCATCAGTCGGGACGATGCGGAAGCCGTGAAATGTCTCGATCAGCAGAATCACGAACTTGGGGGTCTGAACAATTTGACCGACCAGGCCGTTGCCAGCCAAGGGGGGCGGGCCCATCAGACTCGGGATGCAATGCAGAGCAGGGTCATCCTTGTCACTGAGGGTCTTGGCCTTCGCCATGGCCCACGGCTGGTAAAGACTTCCAAACGAATCACGCCCGACGATTGACGTGCCTTCGTCTCTACCGGGAGCGTATTGGGTGGTTGAAGTCTGTGGGTTGAGATCGCGCCCAGGCCACCACACTCCAGAGAGGTCTGGATGCCCATCGGTCGTGCGTGGCGCAGGCCCCGCGGGCGCCGCGTTCGCCGCGCCGGCGTTTGCAGACTGGGCCGACACGGGTCCGGATGCGAGGAAAGCAAGAAACACGATCGCAATCACGGCTCCGCTAGTCAGCCACGAAGTCATCACAACGCGCTTCATATTAAACATCTCCTTGTGGAAACAGCCGAAGCTTTGCGGAGGCCGTCTCGTAGCCAGCCTTCGTACCCTCAGTTTGGCTCGTTGCCCTTGGGCCCAACAATAAAGGACCGCCCGTCCGCGAGGACGATCTCTCGCGCCGCGCCGATGTTTACCGAGGTATCCCTCGCGTGGCAGCCCTTCACAGTGACCTGATCCCCCACTTTGAAGGTGCCTGGCTTGACACCGCTCCGGACGAGCGAGGTAGGAGTCGCGCCTTCAAACCCCCAACGCACCACCTTGCCGGTTGCATCTGCCACATCGATGTAAAACCACGAGTGCGGATTTGCCAACTTGATCTCGGCGATGACGCCCTGCACCGTTACCGGACTATCTGCATCGAAAACCGCGGGAAATGAGTGATGTGCCCGGGCGGGTATGGCTGTCACGGACATGCTCAAGCCCACGGCAACGGCAACTCCCACCACCTTGCCTACCATCGTGACACCTCCATCAGCGAATCCTGCTCGCCGCGGTTCGAGAAGTCAAGGTAGGATCATCCGCAACCGCGGAACGGGCTGTCGAATCCGATTGCGAATGAAGAGGTCACACCATGCGTATTGCAGTTGCGGTCTCGGCGCTGGGTTTAAGCCTCGTCGCGCTCTCCGGAGCCCATGAGGCGCTGCACGCCCGCCAGGGTGCTCCGGCGGCCGGAGCGACCACGGCAGCGGCAGTGCCAGGGGGCGGTTCGGTAACCACAGGCATGGCCACTTCTCGCAGGCCCGTCGCGGGCGTGCCCACGGCCTGCCCCCAGCCGGTCAACGTTCAGCCGGGGGTGTTTCCCGTGACCGTCGGGACGATTGCCTCCTCGGATGGGCGTCAATGGACCGTCCCCGCGCCCGTCAACGAGGGGCCGATAGCCGTTGACGTCTTCAACAACTGCACCGGGACGGGCGACATTCCGGACTATGCGTCACAGCTGAAGACCGTGGTCATCGACGAGGACGGCGTCGAGATCACCGGGTTCATCCACGCCGACAACTACTTCGAGCTCTACGTCAACGGCCGTTTCGTCGCGCGCGATTCGCTCCCGATGACGCCGTTCAACACCAGCGTCGTCCGCTTCAAGGCGAAGTATCCGATGACGTACGCGATCATGGGCGTCGACTGGGAGACTCACCTCGGAGTGGGCCTGGAGTATGAAGCCGTCAACGTCGGTGACGCGGGCCTGATGGCCTACTTCAGCGATGGAAATGGCACCCATCCGGATTGGCGGGCCGAAACGTTTTATGTCGCTCCGCTGGACGACCCGAGCTGTGTCCGTGTCACCGCAACCGGCCGCGATTCGACTTTCTGCCTGCAGGGAGTGCGCGCCACGTGCGCGCAGAAGGGGCCGAACGCCTGCCTGGCGCTCCACTACCCGATTCCACCAGACTGGACGGCGGCGCGGTTCAACGATGCGCGGTGGCCGGCCGCGATCGTCTGGCCGGCTTCCGCCGTGACGAACCAGCGGGCGTACACCGACTACACGAAATTGTTTGGCGACGCCGAATTCATCTGGACCCGGAACCTGCGGCTCGACAATCTCATGCTGGCGCGATACACGGCGAGAGGCCCGCGCAAACGATGACGCCACACGGGCGCGAGCGCGCGTGAGTGTGGCGCCAAGGGCCTCCTAGAGTGAATCAGAACACGACGCGGAATCCCAACTGCACCATGCGCGGCTGGTACGTGAGACCAATGTTCTGAATTGGCTGCCCATAACTCGCATTGCTTTCCGCGAGCGTGTAAGAGCCGTAGTTCGCATGGTTGAACAGGTTGTACACCTCCAGGATGCCGTCGATGCCCCTGCGGCCGCCGAGCCCGAAGCGCCGCTGAATCCGCGCATCCACTTTATGGATCGGTAAACCGACGAAGGTGTTGCGCGGCACGATGCTGCCATCGGGACGCAAGCGAGTCCGATCGCCGCCGCCGTAGGTGGTCGCGAAGCGTTGGCCCGAGCCGTAAAAATACAGCCCGCTCAACTGGAACCCGTACCCGGCGTCCCAGATGCCGTTGAACACCGCTCGGTGGCGCTGGTCTGTCGTTGCCCGCCCATACTCTTGCCCGAGATCCTGTACCAGTGTGAGAGACGGAGCTGGCGACGTGTTCCCATCGTTGTAGATCGAGAGCGTGTACGTGCCTGAGGCCTGCCACCGTTGACTCAAGCGCTTCGTGAACGCCGTTTCCAGGGCGTGAAAATTGGACCACCCCTGCGATTGGTACGCGTTGACAACGCCCCAGTCGGCATACACCGCACGCGTGGCATCCGTGGAGACATAGTTCACGCCGGTAGCGGGGTTGTAGGTCAGATTGATGTTCCGCTGGAAGAGCTCGTGCCGGCTGTTGTTCACGACATAGTCCGCCTGAAGGGCCATCGTCGTGCCGAACTGTCGTTGCAACCCGATCGACGACTGGTAGCTGTAGGGAACCTCCAGACCCGGAGTCGCAATCTGCGAGACGCTCTTCCTGAGACCAGGAATCCTCAAGGCCTCCTCGTAGGTCGGCTGCGGCCTGCCGTTCCACGGATTCCCTGCAAAGTCGGCGCGACCATCATTCGCCACCTGCGCATTGATTTCTCCGCCGCCATACCGTTCCGTCCAGGATGAGACCTGGTCGGAAACATCCGCGAAGTACTTTCCAGTTCCGCCGCGAATCACCGTGCGGTCGTTCAGCGTGTAGGCGAAACCAACCCGCGGGCCGAATCTGTTTTTCTGAATGGGACGTCCAGCGGGTACCCACGGAAGGATCGCCACCCGCTCGGCAAACTGTCCTTTGCTGATGTCGTAGCGCAGCCCCAGGTTGAGCGTCAGGCGAGACGTCATCGTCCAGTCGTCCTGCACCCACCCTGCGGCTATTTCCTTGGGAGTCCTTTGCTTGAACCCGGCTGCGGAGATGCCCACCGAGTACGTCCTGAAGAGAGGGGACAACGGCGCCAGGTTCCAGGTCGACACGTCCAGAACATTCGGGAACAGCGATTCGAAATTGGCCGGAGGCCTGTTGCTGCCACCGTCATAGGTCCCCATGCAATTGGTGCATTGAAAATACGGTCCCCACTGGTGGAGCCATTCACCACCAAGGCGCGTGCTATGGCGTCCGCCAAAGTTGAAATAGGTCCTGTAGTCATCGCGGAACGAGTACTGAACCTGGCCGTTGCGCTGCGGCGCATTTGTGTGCGACTGCCCGACCGCAAAGCCGCTGAACGTCATTCGTGGCGCGCCTCTCCCGACGGCCCATGAGGGGAAGGACCCATTGGCGGGATGATTCGCAAAGAGCGCGGTGGGAAGCGCCTGGAAGAAGAAATCGTCATAGCCCACCTTGATCTCGTTGACGGCCCTGCTGCCGAGCACCTGCGTCAGCGCACCATAGACTTCGTTGCTGGGCCGTGCTGTTGACTCAGTAGACGATGGCGCCTGTGAGGAGCCGCCCGTGTAACGCGGATCGTACGGGTTAAAGAGCCGCGACACATTGCCGCGTACCATGAGCCGGACCTGCGGGGAGAACTGAAAATCCACGCGCCCGCCAGCCTTCGGGTCCGTACGCGTCCCGGTGAGGTCCTGGTTGAAGCTCCTGTAAGCCGTTGTGTAAGTCTGCGTGGACGGCTCGCGCTCGTATTCGTAGCTTGCGAAGAAATGGATCTTGTCCTTCCGGAGCGGGCCGCCGAAGGTGGTGCTGAACTGCTGGTTCGAGTAGGGGAGCACGCGATTCACAATAAAGTCGCTGGCATTCCAGCGATCGCTCCGAAAGTAGCCCGCGGTGCTGCCCGTGAAGGTATTGGTTCCCGATTTCGTGATCGCGTTGACCTGCACGCCCGCCGAACGCCCCTGGCTGGCGTCGAACCGGTTAGCGACGAACTCGAACTCCGCAATGGAGTCGCGGGAGTAGTGAGGTTGACCGAAGCCGGTGGCCGAAATCGTGGACGTCACCTGATGACCGTCGACGTTCAATTGAGAGGTCCCCACCGAGGCTTTAGGCATGAGGTCATCGCTGGATACCGTATTGATCCGGCTCCCCGCCGCCAGCATCGTCAGGTCCAGCCAGTTCCGTCCGTTCACCGGGAGTTCCGAAAGCTGCCGCGGATCGATGTTACTGGCCTGACTCGACTGGGTCGTCGTCACGAGCGGCGCTTCGCCGGTGACGGTCACCGATTCCTGCACGGTCGATGGGGACAACTGGAGATTCACCACCGCCTGCTGTCCGACCAGCAGCTCCACTCCGCTTCGCGTGATCACCGCGAATCCTTGAAGTTGCGCGGTGATGCGATAGGCGCCGGTCCGCAGGGGAATCTGGAACACCCCGCGCTCGTCAGTCACCCCCTCGAACGTGTTCCCCGACGCCTCGTGGACCGCCGTCACCGTGACCCCGGGCAGCACCCCGCCCGTGGTATCGGTCACGGTCCCACTGAGTGTCGCTTCTTGTGCGGAGGCGAAAACGGGTAGCGCCAGGATCCCAATGACTCCGAGTAGCCGTCGACGAATAGCGACGCTCATTGCCCCTCCTCGTATCGAGTTCAGTATGGCGGCGGCGGAACGGGTGGATCTTTTCTTCGTCTATCCGCGGGCCAGCGTCGCTTTCACACGCTCGGGTGTGAAGGGCGCGGTCCGCAGCCTGACTCCGGTCGCATCGAATACCGCGTTCGCGACTGCCGCTGCAACGGGTGCAGTCGCGGCTTCCCCCGCCCCAAGCAGCGGCTGGTCGGGTCGGTTGATCAGGATCACGTCAATCGCGGGCACTTCGGGGAACTTCAGAATCGGATAGCTTGCCCAGTCGATGCTCGTCACGTGCGAGCGGTCGAACGTGACTTCTTCGTGCAGCGTCCGGCTCAGCGTCTGCGCGATGCACCCTTCAACCTGATTGCGCAGCCCGTCCGGATTGACGATGAGCCCGCAATCGTGTGCGCAGGTGACGCGCCGCACCTGGATGATCCCGCTCGCGGGATCGACCGCCACCTCCATCGCCATCGCGACGTAGTTCTCGGCCTGCTTGTAGCGCATGTACGCGATGCCGCGGCCGACGAGAAGGTTGCCCTGCCTCGCGCGCGGATTGGGTGAGGTGCGCGGCTCCCAGCGGAATGCGGAGGCCGTCCGGCCAATGGCCTCGAGCGCGCGCGGATCGGTCAGGCGCTTCATGCGGAATTCGACCGGGTCCACGCCGGCGGCCGCCGCGAGCTCGTCTGTGAACGCTTCAACCGCGAACACGTTCGCAATCTTGCCCGGCGCGCGGAGGTTTGACAGCTGCAGCGGCGTCCCCTTGATCAAGTGCGCAACGACGCGGACGTGGTCCGTGTCGTAGGGAGGATCGCCGTTCTGCGTGATTGCGCCGGAGCCGGTGCCGTGCTCCTGCGAGATCCGCGCAGCGTCGGCGGCGAGGAGCGCGCGCGCTCCCGGCGCCGCGTTCGGCACCCACATCTCGGTCTCCCACGCAACGATCCGTCCGGCGCCATCGAGCCCGGCACGGACATCAAGCAGCTGCTGCGGTCCTTTCGGATCCCAGCCATGTTCGTCGTGGCGCATCCACTGCACACGAACGGGCTGGCCGACGGTCTTCGACAGGAGGAGCGCGTCGGCCGCGACGTGGTCGCCGCCGTTCGTGCCGTACGATCCCGAGCCATCGAGAAAGATGACCCGCATCTTCTCCGGCGGCAGGCCGAACACTTTCGCCAGGTTGGTGCGAAGGCCATGGATCCCCTGCGACGCGCACCAGACGGTCGTGCTCCCATCAGGGCGTACATCGGCAACGGCGCACGACGGGCCAAGCGACGCGTGGCTCTGAAACGGCCAGAAGTAGGTCGCCGATAACGTCTTCGCCGCACCTCGCATCGCCGTCGGCGCATCGCCGCGATTGACGATTGACTGATCCCGCTCGAGCGCGGCCGTGCGCGAATAGCGGTCGAGATCCTGGTGGCCAGGCAGCCCCTGCCAGTCCGTCCACGTTGCCTTGAGCGCCGTGGCCGCGCGCACCGCCGCCCACTCGTCCTTCGCGACAACCGCGAGGAAGCTCTCGATCCGGACGACGCGCGTGTCGGGGATTCCGCGAAGAGACGATTCATCCACGGAGACGAGAGTCGCGCCGATCGCGGGTGGACGGATGATGCGGCCGTGCAGCATGCCGGGCAGCGTAAAGTCCTGGACGTACACGTGACGTCCGGTGCACTTGTCCGGCACGTCCGGTCTCAGCAGC
>Ga0184628_10001193_pt1 | contig 12965 bp, 19 predicted proteins | sample PLM4_5_b1_FD_133149 | JGI IMG/M metagenome (GOLD analysis project Ga0184628, IMG submission 133149) | Groundwater sediment microbial communities from an aquifer in East River, Colorado, USA - PLM4_5_b1 | ecosystem: Environmental > Terrestrial > Soil > Riparian zone | place: USA: East River... | reverse complement strand
GATCCACTTCGGTTGGACGATCTCGATCTCAGACTCGAGGTATGTCTTGCAGGTTTTGATGTCCTTGTTGCTCGCGTTGCGCTCGAAGTTCCTGCACTTCAATGCCTGAGTGAAGTAGATCTTGCTCGGGTCTAACCCCGCCTCCTTGAGCTGGTTCTCGAGCTCAGTCTGGTACGTGCGGCTGTTGCTCATCTTGCCGACGACCATGATGTCAGCTCGAGGATTCCCTGTCCCCATGACGCAGATCGCATCTGCATCCATGCTGAACCGACACATCGTACATGCCGGATCGCGCAGCGAACCTAGATCAGTCATAGGTATATTATCGCACATCCATGAAAAAGTCCATACTCAGCCCTGCGGCTCTGATGAGGTCGACTCCGTCTTGGATCCTGTACTCCTTGAGTGCGATGACCCGGTCGATCCCCGAGTTGATGACAATCTGAGCGCACGCAAGGCAGGGTGAGTACGTGGTATAGAGTGCAGCCCCACTGAGCGCCACTCCGAACCTTGCGGCATAGGCGATGGCATTGGCCTCGGCATGGACAGCAACCGTGCACCCGGCAACAGGCGTAACTCCGTCTGTCGATCGACGACCATGATGGATCCCGGATTCTTCATCTTGGCTATGATCGCAGTGGGGGAGTCCAGCAGGTGCCCCGTTGTAACCAGTAACGAGGACGCGTCCCTCCCGAGCGATGACCACACCAACCTGAGCTCGCGCACAAGTACTCCTTTCTGCCTGAGCTTGAGCCATGCTCATTAGCACTTCATCTCTACTGGGCCGTTCGCGCACGTCGCTCCTCCACTATCTTTCGATGATTCTCTGAGCACCAGTCCAGACCTTGGAAGATCCTTGGCTTCTCATCGTCTCGCTTTGAGCACCAGATCGTGTAACCACCCTCGGGCTCTCTACGGTCAATAATCCAGACCGGCGCTTGGCAGGGATGGCCCCTCAGCGGTTTCCCCTTGCGCTCTGGAAGAGGATCGTAGTCCCCTTCGGGTTGCCTAACGGGCACGGCGCTTGTGTGCTCGGCGCTCGGCCTTGGTGGGCTTCTTGTGCGCGCGGATGGCCGTCCCGTTGACGCGGTGCTCGTTCGACTCGTACTTCTTGAGTCGCTCGCGGTAGCCTTCCTTGTTCGCCCTCTTCTTGAGGTGGGCCTCCCAGGGCAGGCCGCAGCCCGTACAGAGCAGGTCCGACTTGGGCTTGATCTGAGCGAGCTCGAGGCTCTTACCTGTTGCCATCGTTCTTCTCCTCCTCGGTCAACTTGTACTTGTCCCCCTCCATGATGTGGAGAGAGGCAATGTGTACCCGCAGGATGCGGGGCACAACGTCGTGGTTGGGCTCACCTCGATTGCGACTGACCTCAAGTGCTACCCACTGAAGCAGCCTAGCGGCCATGTAGATGTCATCTCGGAAGTGCCGGACAAAGTCGCAGGATCGCATGGTGTACATGCAGTCCATCGCAAGCACGTTGGCTGATGTCTTCCGGACCATGAAGTGGTAGCCCAACGAGCAGGGGATCCGCTCCTTGATGCGGTTACTACCGCCCGTGTCCTCGGGGAAGAAGATGGGGAGGTACGCCTGACGGGTGTATAGGTCGTCAGTCAGCAGGTTAACGACATCACCCAGGTCCCCGTACTCGAATCGGATCCCGTTGTGAGGTACAAAAACCTGCCGCTCGTTCGGTCGAACTTCGCCCTCGTTAGCAAACCTCGGCCACATCCGCTCGGGGTATGTGTGAGAGAACTTCTCAGTCATCTCAGCCTGATGCTGCCCGTGACTCCAGGGCCAGAGCTCATGGCTCGGCGGGGGGTTGAGCGGTTCGCCTCCGATGCGTTCCATGAAGTGTCGCTCGGCCCAGGGCATGTTCGGCTGAATGGCTTCAGCCAAGCGCTCCTGAGTCACCTCCATGTACATGTTGAACGAGGCGTATGGTACCTCGCGAGTCACGAGCAGGGGGTTACCCTGCGTGCTCTTTGAGTGCCAGCTACCAACATCCACCTTGGCCGCATCAAGCAGCTCACGCCGGTAGTGTCGGTAGATGTGGTTGAACGTCTGGTAAGACTCACTCATCGTCGTCGTCAAGGTCGTCACTGTCCAATCCTTCGAACTCCGCCCCGTATACCCCCGTGAGTGGCATACCGATGGAAGAGAAGTCGAGTGCTGAGATGGGTGTACTGGGAAGAGGCTGGTATGCCTTGAAGTACTCCTTCTGATCGCCGATGTGGTGCTCGCCCTGGTCCTTCTTGTACTTACTCCACCCCTCGAAGCTCTGGCCGTATGCGTAGCCATGCACTTCGGTGTGGTACCTGCGCCGAATCCGCCGGTAGGTATTGTAGCTCATGTCGCCGAGCGTCTTGCCCGCTTCATCTTCGGCTACAACTTTCTGCATCCAGTTCCGTGAAAGGCGCAGAGCCGGAGACTTGACAATCCAGAGCTTGTCCTCGCGGCTAAGCTCGTCCTTCTTGGAGATGAGGCAGTGCCGGTAGCGATCCTGTTTCTCCGGGTCGATGGAGTTGAACAGGTAGGCCAGGCTCTTGAAGTTGTGGAACTGCATGGCCTCGTTATGCCACACAAAGCGCATCTCGCCCATGTCCAGTCCGAGTTCCTTAGCGACATACTTGCCCACCATCCAAGCCACCGTCATGTCTAGGGCGCCCAGGTAGCCCAAGTAGCTAGTTCGCGAGTAGAGGGTGATCTGAGGTGCAGGGATGGACTTGTACGTAACTGCCAACATGCAGCTACCCCAGCGTCGTGTTTCCTTGTTCGTTGTCCCACCTCGTGAGCCCACAACGTTAGTGCGAAGAGCAGCAATACCCCGCCCCTTCGGGCCCATCTTGCCCGTGATCTTCTCAAGGAAAATCTCCAGTTGCTCTGGGTCGATGTACTGTCGAGCCATGGTCGACCATCGAGACTTGGTCAGCCACATCGTCTTGAGGTCGAACTCCCAGTCCATGGTCATGGCTTCCGCCATCGTGTCATGGATCTGAACGTCCACCGAAGTGATCACGTCCAGCTTCTCAGGCGGAGAATGGACCAGGGTCTGGCACAGCTTCTCATGAAGCTGAGTCATGGACTCGGCGCGAAAAGCCCTCACATCATCACCGCAACCGCGATGAGAATGCCTGCGACTACGATGCAAGCAATCCCAAAGGGCGCAGCAAGGAAGCCGAGAAGCCAGCCACCATCGCCCTTGAGTCGGTTCTTCATGTCATCATCCCCTTTCTATTGCGCGATGCTTCTATCATATCATCCGCGCGCTGATGGATCAAACAACGTTCGTTGACTTCGGTGAGTCAAGGGCCAGAGATTTCCCCCACCTTGTTGTCAATGGTGCACCACACCCAGCGCGTCTGGTCGGTCGTCCGACTACCGAAGCGGCCAGTCATGTAGAAGCAGTTCGTGGCAGGATCGTCGAGAGCCCGCTTGCACCCGGGGCACTTGGTGTCCACCCCGTTGTAAGCAGTGCGGATGCGTCTTCGGTTGATATCTGCCTTGGCCTGGTACTTCTGGCTGATCATGGTCTCGTCCATGCCGAGCTTGTTGGCGAGGTTCATCATGAAGTGCCATGCGTCGATCCACTCACCGCGAGCTGAGTCGACATTGATGTGCCAGGAGGTTGACCATGGCTTCCAACCAGTCTCCTCCATGAGCTCAACTGTCTCAGCCATGAGTGCGGTACACATGTCCTTGATGTACTCGCAAGACTGGCGGGGGTTGGGACTGGCTGCTCGGGCGTCGAACTCCTCTTGGAGTGTGCGTTGGCTGTCGAGCATCTGCTGAAGGGCGCCCATCAGTACTGGCCTTCCTGCTGGAGTCGGAGTCGGATACGAGCGAGAACGGTGGCAAGGTTGCCCTCGATTCGGTAGTCGTAGAGAACCCCCATGCCCACGGCGAAGTCACGCGCCGCACGAGCCCTGTACGAATAGTAGATCCCATCGAGGTTGCCCCCGACGACGCCCCTTGACTCGGGATCAACGAGGAGATTGGTACGGATGACTGATAGTGGCGGCAAGCAGTAAACGATCAGCGGGCGTAATCTCAGGAGGTTCATCTCCTGTGCGCAGACCCAGAGGTGGTCCTCGAAGGGGTCATTCGGTGGAGCCATACCCGTGAACGTGCCGTAGATCTGCCCCGAGATGAGCGCGAACCGATCGAACACCAGCTGCTGAAATCCGAGCTGAGTGTTCTTCTCGACATACGACTTAAGGTCGAGCCTCGCGTGCCCGTCCGGGTTAACTGCCTTCGGTGAGACCTTGAGCTTCTTGAACCCCAGGATCTGGTTCAACAAGGTACTCTTACCTGCCCCGTCAGGGCCTTCTAGAATTATCACGCGAGATACCTTTCTATCGTTGCCTTGAACTTCTCAAAGAATCCCAGCTTTGTATTGCAGCTGTAGCAGAGAAGACCTCGGATTCGGTTAGTTTGGTGATCATGATCCATGTGAAGTCGTCGCTCTCCAGGCGATTTTCCACATATGCCACATCCACCTCCCTGTTTCTCTAACAAAAGACTATAGAGCTCAAGATAACTTAAGTCTTGGAACTCGAGCAACTTCCGAAGTTTGTAATTCACAGAAGGCTCGTGTGCTCTGCGTCTTTGTTGTCGCGTTGACTTAGATATATTCTCCTCCTCGGTAACGTAAGTCAATCATATATCATCTCGGTTTTGCCTGTCAACACTTCCTACGTTGATGGCAACTTGTAGTTACGCAGCAGTCGATCTGGGCTATCGGTCACCGCCTTTGCTAGGTCGCCGTCCTCTTGAAGAACGTTGTAGAGGAGTTGATCAGCAGGGGAGGCGACCAGGTAAATCTCAGATACTGAGTGAGGGTTCAGGGCGATACGGTCGTTCATCTGGGTGAAGTCAACCCAGCTCGGCGTCATGGAGTACCAGATGATGGTGGCAGCAGTGCTCAGGTCAATGCCCATAGAGCCTGACGCGGGCTGAACGATATAGCATGCCGGCCCATCCATATTCTTGAACCGCGCGATGTCCGTAGCTCTCGATCGACGATCCTGTCGAGGTCCCTTGCGTCGCCCCTGGAGCGTGAAGTGTTTCACCTTAAGTCTCTGGCAGATCTCCTCCGCTGCTCGGATATCGTGGGTGAAGCGCGCTGCCACTACCACTTTCTCATCGGCCTCGAAGAGGTCAGAGAGCAGGGACTCGAGGACATCCATTTTCTCAGTGCCAATGCGGATGAGCTGGCCATCCTCGAACTCGGGTGTGGGAGAAGTGCGTGCCACCCCAGAGCTAATCTGTGCCAGGCGCATAGCCATGACCAACTTGATCGAGGCTTCCACGATCTCACCCGACTTCAGCTTGGCCACCATCTCCTCGGCCATCTGGTCGTAGGCTTCCGCTGTTTCACCTCGTAGCTGAATGTGGACTACCTGCTGGCTAGACTTAGGTAGGTCGAAGCACTCATCTCGAGTGATAGCAAAGCTGTCTTTGTGGATCTGGGCTCGCAGTTCTTCCACCTCTCGAGGGCGGTTAGCAACCCACATCTCCCAGCTACCCTTACTCACCCACCGAGCGTAGTGATGCTTGAAGTCTGTGAACGTCATACCACGGAATCGCTTGGGATTAAGAATCCGCCACTGAGTGTAGATGTCGAAGATCCGCTTCTTCTTCGTCACTGGAGTACCTGTCATAAGTACCCTGTACGGGATCTTCGCGGTGCCATCCCTATTCCACACCAAGCTGACCAGCGTGCGGAACTTTGCTGACGATGGCGTCTTAAACCGATGGCTCTCGTCGACGGCGAGTAGTTGAGGCTGCCAGAGGTTGAACGACCGCTTCATGTCGTAGCGACCGCCCCTCTTCCGAGACCGCTTGATGTTCCCGTGTTTGTCCTTACCAATGACCTTCCCCGCGGTGGAGAACGCGTCGTGATTGATCACTACAAAGTCGAGTCGATTCTGGCCCCACTTAGGTAGATCGATCTCTTTCCGAGCTTCCTTGTCCCAGATCGTGAGCGAATACTTGATCCGATCTGGTACATTAGCAGCCAGCTCATCTTCCCAGACAGACATGACTGCAACAGGGCAGCTGATGAGTACCCTGTTAACATGCCCGAACTCATGCATGATACACGCGTAGTCAATGAATGTCTTGGTCTTACCCGTCCGCGGTGCCATCAGCAACGCCCCTCCGAACCCCGTGGACACGAGCTTCCGGATCGCATCTTTCTGGTGTGCGTAGGGACGACGCTTGAACTTGTATTTCATCCCTGTACTGACCCCACTTCGCGGGTAAGATGAGTGATGCGGAATTGCATCCCGTCGATCAGACAATCCTTAGAACAGAAGAACAGAGCCCCACTGATGCGGTGGTGCTTCGCTTTGGTAACTCGTCGGATGAAGATATGGTACCCGGTCGGCATGTCTTCTACGTCATGACTCGGTACCTCGACGATGTTCTCGCAGCTCTCACACTCGTAGGCAAACTTGATGACTTCAGTTCTAAGCGCCATCAGACCGGCCAGATGTAAGGGAGATCCGGATCGACCCCAGGGAACATGGGACCATAGCGTTCCGGCAGTTTCCGGATAAGGTTAGACTGATGGCTCCGATGAAACGCACGGTCACCCAGCCAAGGGGGCCGGGGTTGAGAAGAATCGCCCGGTAGATCTTGCCGCAGTTTGAGCATCTTCCCCAAACAAGTGTCTCGGTACCCTCGGCCTGTCCACTCGTGGCAGACCTTGATACCGTAGAGGAGGAGCCATTGTTCATGTCCAGTCCACATTCTCGTTATGGGGTGGTTGCCCCACCCTGATCGAACCCCAGCAAATACATTGAGTATCTGAAGACACTCGACGCGTTGCTTCCCAAGTCGCTTCATGTCGAGCGCCTGGGCACTACGCTGGAAGCTAGGGTAAGGGAGGAACGTCTGCACTAGGCCCCCCTTCGCGGGTTAATCGTCCGCTTACGGTTCCGACGATTCTCAGCCTTGCGTTGCCGCCGCTCAGTCGGCTGGTCTCGCTGGGGAATAATGTGCCCGACGTCGTTGGTTCCTGGGTCACGAGTGTGATTCGGCAGCCCCCAGCCTTGCGGGACTTCGTCATGATTCCCCGGCAGTAAGTTACGGCCGATCGAATCGAACCAATGAACGCCAAGACCCCATGCACGAGTCGGCCTACCGCAGTCAACATGCAACCACCACCCTGACTTCACTCCTCGTGAGAATGGCCACATCTTGCCTCGTGACCTCTGGCACTCGCAGAACTTTGTTGGGATCGCCCACACCGCACGCACCTTGATCGGGCGATCATCGTCGACTGCGGCGTACTCTCCGTTCACCCTGCGCACGAACGCAGCAGCTTTGACCGTGTCATCGAACTGGAGCAGGACGTAACGGGGCATCAGATTTCGTACACCGTCTTTGCCCAATATACGCGCGGCGCGGGCATCAATTTACTGCCCCGAGTCATCCAGTCGATGAACTCGCCCGTGGTCATGCCTCCCGGGTAGAACTGATGCCCAGTGACGAACCACCGGCCCTTGACCTTGATTGCCGCGTAGTTGTACCACTTGTCGCCACGCAAGTTGAAGGCTTTCTCGATCTTCAGGATGGTGCCGTCGTCGAACTCGTCGTCGATGAGTCCCAGATCCATGTTGCCTCGATTCCTCGGTCGATGCGATGCATGATCAATCATCGCACGAGGGATTATACCTTGTCAACCTCAAAAAATGGGGTAACGGGGATCCTTGACAATCGGAGCCGGAGCATATAGATTGGGACTACGCAATCGCCCCGACCGAGGATCAAGGGCAACTCAGCTGCTGACCCGGTCACGTCGAAAGGTACAGCATCACATGGCAACTCGCCGAAGCACCAAGACCACGAAGCCGGTCGAGCCCGAGGAGGTCGACGACGAGCTCGAGGAGCTCGAGGACGACGAGGCGACCGAGGCCGCCCCGAAGAAGGGTGGTGACGACGTCGTCTTCGGCGCCAGTGACCTCGCCAAGCTGCTCTCGGAGAAGACGGACAAGACCATCACCGCCCGCGACCTCCGCACGCTGCTCCGCAAGATGGCCCGCGACGGGCGGCTCGACCGGGAGATCACTGCCGGCAACCGCTCGCGCTACAGCTGGTCCGGCCCGAACGACCCCGAGGTCAAGCAGATCATCAAGGCCGTCACCTCGGGCGAGCTCGAGCAGGGCAAGCAGGAGGCACTCGCCAAGCTGAAGGCCCAGAAGGCCGAGAAGCAGGCCGCCAGGGCCAAGGCCGCCGCGGCTGCCGAGCGCAAGGCCAAGAAGGCCAAGGTCGTCGAGGAGGACGACGAGGAGCTGGACGACGACGACGAGTAACATTTCGCCTTAACCGCCGGCTCGCTCAGCCCGTACTCTCCACCTGGGAGTGCGGGCTGAGTGCTGTGTACGTACGTTTAGGGGTGACTCGCTTCGCTCAAGTTCCTTGGTGTGGGATCATTCTCAGCTTAAGCTTCTCGTCAGCTCTGCGCTTCGGGCACGCCGCGCCCCCGCGATGACGCGCGCGAGCAATCTGCTTTTCCCTGCGTACTCCCTACACGGCTCTCGCCCCCATCCAGCGATTGCTGAATGAGGGCGAGGCGTGCTAGCGAGTGCCGACTTCGGAAACGGGAGTAGCACCCGGCAGCGCCTTGGGCGGATCGGCGACCGGGAAGGTCTGCGTCCGCTGGAACAGGCCGGCAACGGCAGTGACGAAAGCGATGATCTGCGGCACGACGTCAGCAGGGATGGTATGGCCGAAGACTGCCGCGCAGGCAGCCAGAGCCTTGACCAAGCCGACTCCCACACCAAGCAGCGTGTCATGAGTCGCCCAGGCGACGAAGCCGTCACCGAGTACGATCACGATGGCTGACACAGCAAGAATCTGGTCCTGGTTCCAGTCGAAGAGCTGATTCCCAAGTAGCACAATCGCAGCCTGGATGACACCTACGATGACTGCAGGCTCACGTCCGAAAATCTTCATTCTTTCCCCTTATGGCTGGATGTTGCATGTGTAGGTCAAAGCGCCGTCGTCTTGCGTACAAACGAATGTTACCCCCTGAATGGTGAAAGTGAAAGCTGATGGAGCCGGCCCAGCAGGACCTTGCGGGCCAACTGGTCCGGCATCACCCTGCGGCCCAGGTGGACCGGCTGGACCTTGGGGGCCTTCTGGTCCTGCTGGACCCTGAGGTCCGGTATCGCCAGCGGTTCCAGCGGGACCGGCACTTCCGTCCTTACCGTCCGCTCCGTTTTTACCGTCGACTCCCGGAGTTCCAGGCGAACCAGGTACCCCTTCCTCTCCCGCAGGGCCACTCTTACCCGCAGGACCGGGAAGCCCAGGTAGCCCTTGGGGACCAATCGGCCCTTCTACTCCCTGTAGCCCTCTTAACCCCGATGCGCCAGGCAAGCCCTGAGGCCCAATTGAACCCGGTTGTCCGGGGATAGACTCAACAGTAGTCGATGCTGGCGGAGCAACTGGAGTACCGCCTAGCCGCTTGACCTGGGCTCGGAGTTGACCTACGTCAATGGCGAGAGCGTTCCTTGCCTTGGCAGCAGATAAACGCTCAACCTCGGCACGGTGGCGCTGCTCATAGTTCGCAGATGCTAGCCAGAAGCCGCCGGCAAGCATGACGGTGAAAAGCCCTGCGAGCACGATCATCCCAATTCTCAGGAGTCGGCCATTGTTGTCAATCATCCTGTTGAATCCTCTATCTGGCGGGTCACATTCTCAACATCAGTGAACCGACGGTCTCCATGGATTCTGAGGAGGTCAGCTGACTGCTTCTCGAGCATGGCAAACCCGTTGACTGCAGTGTCATGGTGGGCGGTGATCAGAGCTCTCATCTCGTCACGCATCTCCTTCAGCGGACCTGCTTGAGCGTTGATCACTTTGGTGAGTGAGTTAATCTCACCTTCATGCCGAGCGATGATCTTTGATTGCTGGGTGATCTTCTCTTCTTGGTCGTCGATGATCTTGTCTTTGTCTTCGTTGCGAGACCGAAGATCAGCAACATCACCCCGTAATCCAGCCAGTCGTTCCTTGTTCGTGCGGTCGAGCAGGAATGCTACGACACCCCCCGCGATGCCGAGCAAGCCGAGTGAGAGAAGTACAAGGTTTAGAAGACTAGAAGCCCCGGCAACTGACGGCTGTGTAGCCATTGGCGAAAACAAGAACGAGAGGTCAATCATCAGCTGGATTCACCCCGCAGTCTTGTATTGGCAACCGGAAGCGGTTGAGGTTGTTGATGGCATTGGCATCCGGCTTTGGCTTCTTGCGCTCAGCTGAAATCGCCTCGTCAATAACTGCGTTCTGACGGGTGAAGCCCTTGTTCAGCACTAGACAGGCATTGTATTGGTTCTGTTTGATCTGATCTGAGTTCTTTTCGACCCCGTTGATCGCCTGCGCAACTAAGTAATACATGAGAAGAAACGCGATAAAAACACAGACAAGAACAACGACGAGCCATCGGATTAGGAAGTGGGCACCGCCGTCTTGGAGATTCATGCTCAGTTAATCCGAGCGAGGAAGTCCTTCACGGGCATTCCACACAGGGCGGCGAGTCGTCGGCTGCGCTTCGTTGGCTTCCGGAGGCGAGAGCGGATGTACTTGGCACGCAGCCGAGACTTGGCCCACTGGAAGTGCATGGGGTCTTTCCAGGGGTCGTTGAAGTTGAACCCCCAGTCGAAGCCGAGCAGCTTGCAGACCTCGTTGGTGTCCGAGATAGGGAAGGTTGTCTTCCGGGTATGCTGGGGGTTCTCGGTCGCGTCCAGGTCGATTGCTCGCCCGTACTTGTGATACGAGTCGTCAGTCGGCTTGGCATTGCGGATCGCGCGGTTGGCATAGCCCCAGTCATCGACCTTCTGGCCAAGCTTCGCCCCGTTCTTCTGGAGGAAAAGCATGAGGGCATTGGTCATGGGCAAAATGCCTCGGTGCACCCAGACTGTCTTGACGACGGGAACTGAGTCTGCCTTGACCAGGTGCGCAGCCTTCCATGCTGCTTCCTGGCTAGAGCCTGGGGCTCCTGGGCCAGACCACCCCAAAGCTTTCTGTACTGATGCGCTGGTCATGTTATCTCCTCGGGTGTTTGCCGTTCCACGGCATCATATCATGACGAGATTTGTCCGGTAAAGGCCTACGCTATGGCAGCCTCGAAGTGCGCGGTAATCCCAGCCCAAGGGGCGGAGAATGCCTGAGTGCCTACTGCATAATGCTGATCAGAGTTAAGTACATCAGCACCAATTTTCCAGGCCATGGTATTCAACGCCCGAGTAGATTCTGTACCCGTTGTGCCCTTGACCCAACCCGTAGACGAGGGCGAGTATGTCTGTGTGGGGTCGCCATCCGCGTTCCCGTTACCAATGTGGGCGAGTAGCAGTCCTCGACCAGCTTCCAACGAAGATGGCGTGTATGCTGGGCCGGTGAACGATGTAACGTTAGCCCCGCTAGTACTGCTGACCGGGGTTCCTAGCGTTGTCCCACTGAGACCGGACCAACGACTTGCCCACATCATGCCTCGGACGTTAGTGCTCATAGTTACCGTGACAGTTCCTGCGCCGACAGTGGGGTTAACTCCCACCCACATCCAGCACCCATCGTTACTGCCACCAGTCCCAAACCCACCGGAGGTCTTCACCAATGACCAGGTTGCTCCACACCCAGCGATCGTGGGGCCAGTGGCCGACAACGAGGTCTTGCTATAGGTAACGATCAGGACTTCAGATGTAGCTGCTACGGTCAACGAAGCGTTGAATGTTGACATAGTTGCACCGATGCCGACTCCTGCGACCTGAGTAAGAAGAGCGGGCGTCAGGTAAGATGTGACCTCAGCGTAGAAACGAATCCCATCCAGAGATAAGAAGGAGGAAGGTACCTCCATGATCTTAACATCGCCGTTGGAAGCAACATCAATACGTACCTTGGTGCTACTAGCTGCTACAAAAACAAGCGTATCCGCAGGACGATACCCGGCAGGCAGGGTAAACAGCACAGTACCTGCTGTAGTAGTACCGGGTGCAATAACCCCCTTCAGTATGACTTCACCTGATATGAGTTTCCGGTAGCCAGCTGCCGCGAACCCAGTACCGAAATTAGTCCAGCTATTGAGCAGAGTAGGCGCAACCCAAGTGCTGTTGGGTGCAAGGATCTGATCCGACTGGATCTGCTGCGTTGCCATGGTCTCCCCTTACGGAAGGACGTCGAGGTTCTTCGTCCAGACCTTGAGGTTCCGGAACGAGGAGTCAGTAGTATAGGTGTAAAACGCAAGCTTACCCGTAGCTCGAGTAGCAACGTTAAGATGGATGTGTGCTTGGCCGATTAGGACTCCGTTGACGTAGGCCGAGACTTGTGTACCGACTCGGTGGAGTCGGAATTTGATCCATACGCCAGTGGCAACAGTCGCAGCGATTACCGGGCTCGTTGGGCCTGCCAGTACTCCCTGCTGCTCCCAGTAAACCTTATCGACAACTGTGAGTGACGTGCCAGTCAGCAACACGACCATCATTCCACCCGCAGCATGTGCCCCAGTGAAGGGTTCGTCGAGCAAGATTCCAGCTCGTCCATTTGCTGTAGAAATGGAAGTATTGACCATAATCTCACACTCGACAACACATTCAGTGAGATCAAGGATCTGGTTCAGCGTGAGCATCTGCTCACCCGCTGTGGTCGTCACCTGGCGAATGGTGCTACCGGCCCCCGTCAAACCCCATGAGCCGGTGTTCGCTGTCCACCCAGTAAGAGTAGTAAGGGGTAGATCAATGTCTTTCTTCCAAGGGTTAGCTATAGATACGGTGTCGTCGGGCATCGCAATCGTCCAGATCTTCAAGTTCTTGAACGACGCATCTGCCGCGTAGGTGTAAAGCGCGAACCGTCCAATCTCATGGTTCACCATGGCAATTGAGCCCATGCCAACCAAGACTCCATTGACATACGCGCTAGCTGAGTTACCAGAAATCATGACTCGGAAGTTAACCCAAGTACCCAGGGCAATTGT
>Ga0184628_10001190_pt1 | contig 12977 bp, 14 predicted proteins | sample PLM4_5_b1_FD_133149 | JGI IMG/M metagenome (GOLD analysis project Ga0184628, IMG submission 133149) | Groundwater sediment microbial communities from an aquifer in East River, Colorado, USA - PLM4_5_b1 | ecosystem: Environmental > Terrestrial > Soil > Riparian zone | place: USA: East River... | reverse complement strand
TCCCCAGTCGAAGCCGCTAAACTCGTGGAGAAATGTCAAATCGCAAATTGATTCGCCCAAGCCTTGCAGAGCTCAAGGATCAGGTTGTAACAAGACCGCCGCGCAAGAAGCCAAGTCCACACGGACAAACCAATGCCGAGAATTTCTACTACCTGAAACAAATCCAGAACGGAACGCCGATGGGAATGGTTCTCCAGGATGGAGAGCAGATCCGTGGAACCATCGACTGGTACGACCGGAACTCGATTCGCGTCAAGCGGCAGTCGGATCCCCACGTGATGGTGCTCAAGCACTTCATCAAGTACATGTACAAGGAAAACGAAGACAAAGAAAAAGAAAACGAAAACGAATATGGTGTCTCCGTCTCCTGAAGGGAGAGGGTGGGCATCAAGAGCTTGCGGGCCGGGTCAGGGGTACAGAGAATCTTCTTAGTTGTTATTCCATGAAACCCTCCCTTTCCCAACCCACGATCGGTATTTCCGCTGGCGATCCCGCAGGTATCGGCCTCGAAGTCACCTTGAAAGCCATCCCCGAATTTCTCGGGTCGATGCGATGCGTTCTCTTTACAGACGCCATTCACTTCGAAAGAAGCCATACGAAAGCCTTTCCGACTCGCTGGATTGAAAATCCAGGCGACATAACGAATGAACCAATTCTGTTTCTAGTAGACGTTCCTGGGGCTGCCGAATTACTTCCATGGGGCGAGATCAGTATTCGAGCCGGATCACGTGCGAGCGCCTACCTCGCGGCCGCAAGTAACGCTGCAATGCAGGGCGCCATCCAGGCAATCGTTACGGCTCCTGTGAGCAAGGCATCCATCGGTCCGCATTTCAAAGGTCAAACCGAATTCCTTGCGGAACGGGCCGGTGTTTCTCAATTTGCGATGGCATTCTTCGCACCAACGTTTAAGGTCGTTTTGGCAACCGTACACCTGTCCCTGAAGGATGCGCTGGCCTCGATATCAACTGCAATGTATGTGAAACTCATCGTGTTCGTGAACCGCGAGCTGCTCAGTTTTGGATTTCCAGCTCCGAAGATTGCGGTGGCCGCAATCAATCCCCATGCTGGCGAAGGTGGCATGTTCGGTAGCGAAGACAAGGAAATACTTGAACCTGCGGTTCAAACCTGTGCGGCAATGGGAATTGACGTGTCTGGGCCACATTCTGCCGACAGTCTGTACTACCGCGCGCACACCGGCGAATTCCATGTGGTGATCGCGCCCTACCACGATCAGGGACTCGTACCGGTGAAGCTGATTGCTCACGGACACTCGACGAATGTAACGCTCGGTCTTCCCTACGTTCGCACGTCGCCCGATCACGGAACCGCGTTTCAAATTGCAGGTCAGAATGTCGCGGATCCAACGGGTATGGCTTCCGCAATTCGCTGTGCCGTCGACCTGCTCACCGGCAGAACTTAGTTGGAATCTGACCTCAATTTTCGGCATTCGCGGCAGACTCCGTAGATCTGCAGCTTGTGATCCAGCACCTTAAATCCAAGCTGAGCGGATGCCGCGTCCTGTAAGGCCTCTATTTCGGGATTATAGAACTCAATCGACTTTCCACACTCCATGCAGATCAAGTGATCGTGGTGTTCGTGGTTGAAGAGATGTTCGTATCTCGTAATACCGTCCGCAAGCTCGATTTCCCGTGCCAGGCCGCAGCTGACCATGAGCTTCATCATGCGATACACGGTTGTGTAACCAATTCGCGGATCAATGGCTTTGACGGTGTGGTAGATGTCTTCGACGCTGCGGTGGCCCTCATTTTCCAGGAAGGTTTCCAGGATGAGTTCGCGGTGGGGTGTCAACTTGAGTTTATTGGACTGCAGGTAATCGATAAATACCTGCAGTTCCGGCCTGAAAATCTTCAAGGTACGGGTGGATTCGCCGGAATCAATTTGATGATGTCGTTATACACGACCATTACAGTCAGCATCAGCAGGGCGATCACACTCACAAAATTGATACGTTCCTTCAGCCGCAAACTCATATCTCGTCCCATCAGGGATTCCACAATGAGCATCAGCATCACGCCGCCATCGAGTACGGGAATGGGCAGAATGTTGAGCAGACCCAGATTGAGACTGATCAGCGCCATGAGGCTGATGAGCGTCGCAAAACCTTCATTCAGTGCTTCACCTGAAGCCCGGACAATTCCAATCGGACCATCGAGTTGTTTGAGCGAAGCCTCGCGCTTGAACAGCATTCCGATGACCTGAAAAATAGTCTTCCCATATTCAACGTTGGTGCTGATCGATTTGGAAACGGCCTCGGTGAAACCGAGCTTGATCATGACTGTTGGAGGAGGGACCAGATCCATGCCGATGTACTTCAGGCCATTTCTCAGGACTGGCGTAATCTGAAACTTCAACATCTCCCCGTGGCGATTGACGATGATAGGGAAATTGGGTTCCGGAATCCCCTGGATGATGGTTTGAATCGACTGTGCCGATGACGTGAGATCGATTCCGTTGACGACAATCACTTCATCTTCGGGTTGCAGTCCGGCCAGCTTCGCAGGTTCACCCCACACCGATTTTACGATAACGGGTACGTGCGGCCCCATACCGACGTAACCCCTCTCGGAAGGTTCCTTCTTGACAGGCGTAACGGTTGTCGAGATGGATTCGCCATTTCGATCGAGAACAATGGACAGACTCTTTCCAGCATTCAGCGCAACCCGGCCTTCCACGTCCTGCCAATTCGGGTTCTGCTTGCCGTCCAGCTCCGAAATACGATCTCCTTTTCGAATCCCGGCCTGATCCGCAGGCGATCCCGTTTCAACTACGCCGATGCTGGCTTGAGCCGTCAGTACTTCGGGGACCTCGCGGCCGTACATGAACAACCCGGACAGGAGAACCACCGCAAGGATCATGTTCATGATCGGACCCGCTGAAGCGACAAGAAATCTTTGCCACTTGGGCTTGGAGAGGAATTCGTGAGGTTCTCCTGTCAACGTTTCCGAAGGCGTGTCTCCGGCCATCTTCACGTATCCACCCAGCGGAAATGCGCTGATGCGATAGTCTGTATCTCCGCGGCGAAATCCAATCAATCGAGGTCCGAAACCTACTGAGAAAGTTTCGATTCGAATCTTGAAATACCGGGCAACGAGGAAATGACCCAGTTCATGCAGAATGATGACGACCCCAAGCACGAGAACTGCAGCGAATAATTCTCTAAGGATTCCCATAATGTATTTTTCATTCTAACTGGAATGAAATCCGGACTGGCATCGAAATCTTCCGACGGCTAACGGACGGATTCCTTCACCCAGTCACGAGCGAATGCACGCGAAAACAAGTCTGCCTCAAGAATGGCTTCAATAGAGTCCGCAGCAGGATGGGAATCTCTGGCGTCCAACGCCGCTTCGATCAGGGTTGGGATATCCGTAAACAGAATCTGTCCGGCCAGAAATGCCGCAACAGCAATTTCATCTGCCGCATTGACTACAGCAGGAGCGGTACCCCCGAGCTGAATTGCTCGGTAGGCAAGGTCGATGCATGGGAACTTTTCCGTGTCCGGGGCCATGAAGTCCAGCCGGCAGACGTCCTTCCAGTCCAGACGAGGAACGCAGCTTTCAAGACGTTCCGGCCATGTCAGCGCATATTGGATTGGCTGTCGCATATCCGCGGTTCCAAGTTGTGCAATGGTAGATCCATCAGTGAATTCCACCATGGAATGTACGATCGATTGAGGATGTACCATGATGTCGACCCTTTCGGGAGGGATGTCGAAAAGCCATCGGGCCTCGATTACTTCAAGACCCTTGTTCATAAGGGTTGCAGAATCAATCGTAATACGCCGGCCCATCTTCCAGGTGGGATGATTCAGAGCTTCTTCAGGTGTGACATGCCGAAGACGATCTGCCGGAGTCTCGCGAAATGGTCCTCCAGAAGCAGTTAGAATGAGCCTATGGACTTCGCCCCGCTGCCCCGATCTCAGACACTGGTCCAGCGCGCTGTGTTCGCTATCGACTGGAATAATCCGAGACCCGGTTCGCGAGGCCACGAGACTGAGAAGCTCTCCAGCCAGAACCATGGCTTCCTTGTTCGCCAGTGCGACGGTCTTGCCTGCCGACACGGCCGCATAGGTGGGAACGAGCCCTGCAGCCCCGACTGCCGCAGAGACGACGGTATCCACTTCAGGAGCGGATGCGACCGCCCTCAGTCCTTCATCTCCAATAACAATATCGGGCACCTGCGTACCCAGATGGCTGCAGTGTCGACGGAATTCATCGATGCGAGTCGCATCGGACAGCGCTACAACCTTAGGGCGAAACGCGGCCACTTGTTCGGCAAGCAATTCCATCGAAGAGTGTGCGGAAAGTGCAAACACCGTAAATCGGCTGACAAGGTGCTCGACAACTTTTAGTGTGTTTCGTCCAACCGAGCCTGTGGAACCGATAATGGTGAGTTGCGTCATGAGTGAAAAAACCAGTAGAACACAGGAGCGGCGAAAAGCAGGCCGTCCAGTCGATCCAGCATGCCTCCATGTCCGGGCAGCAATGACGACGAATCCTTTACATCTGAACTGCGCTTGAGTGCCGACTCTGCAAGATCACCAATCTGCCCGGCGACTGCGGCAGCAATAGAGGCCGCTGCAAGAATGGGAATCGGGATCATGAGGAGCCATGTGCCCAGACCAACACCGGCAAGGATACTCCCAGCCAATCCGGCGATGGCCCCTTCGACTGTCTTGTTGGGACTGATCGTTGGAGCAAGCTTGTGCCGTCCCAGTGCCCGTCCTCCGTAGTAAGCCGCGGCATCTCCTGCCCAAATCGTCCCCATCAATACGAGCACAACATGGGCCGGCAACCACACGATAAATCCCAGGAGCACACAGCAGTAGACCATGCCCATCGCAACGAGACTGGCATTCGGCAACATGGAAGCAAGTGATCCTTCGAAGGTCATTACGGTCAAGCAGAAAAGGAAGGACGCCGTCAGAATTGTCAGTACCCACGTTGCGTCTCCGACAAAGGACGCGGTGACTGCGGCTCCAGCCATAGCAGTCCACGCACCCGGACGGGACCCCATGCGTGACTCGCCGAAAGTCATCAGTTCGCGGAAACACAGTCCCGCTACCAGGGCGACGATGAGAGCAAACAGCCAATGAGGAGAATAGAGAGTCACGGCAATGACGACTGGGATGCCGATGCAGGCCGTAAGAACTCGTTTCATTCGTTACTGACCGCGAACCAGATGTGGCTCCAGTCCGCCATACCGGCGCTCCCGCTTTTGAAATGCGATGATGGCTTCGTAGAGGTCCTTCTTCCCGAAATCCGGCCAGAGCGCTTCGGTAACGTAGATTTCCGCATACGCAATCTGCCAGAGCAGGAAATTACTGATGCGCATTTCTCCACTGGTGCGTATCAGCAAATCCGGATCGGGCACACCCGCGGTATAAAGATATTTCGCAAAAGCAGCTTCAGTAACGGGCTCTTTGTTTTCGCCCGCGTTTTCCAGTATGCGGTTGACAGCATCGACAATCTCCGCGCGTCCCCCATAGTTCAGTGCGACATTAAAAACCATGCCGGAATTACCCGCTGTTCGTGTACTCGCCTTCTTCAGTTCGTTCTGAACAGTGACGTCTAATTCAACAGTTCGCCCGATGGTACGAAACTGAATATTATTGCGATGAATGTTTTCAATTTCCTTGTTGACGTATTCCTTCAGCAACGACATCAGAGTAGCGACTTCAGCCTGTGGTCTCTTCCAGTTTTCCACCGAAAAGGCGTAGAGCGTCAACACTGAAATGCCCAGTTCTGCCGAACCTTCGACTGCCGCGCGCACGGCATCAATACCTGCGCGGTGGCCAGCGACTCGCGGCATTCCACGATTTGCCGCCCATCGGCCATTTCCATCCATGATGATGGCAATGTGGGCGGGCAGTGCTGCCTTGTCTATTTGATTCAGGAGTTCCGAAGACTTGCCAGACATTGATCCGAAATCTTACCACCTCTTCAATATTCGCACCGGACGGCGGCAAAAAAAGGGGAATGACACGTCTGGCCCCTTTTTTCTGTCAGTATTCGACTCGGACCAGATGCAAGCCCTTCGCGGGGACGGAGGGCCCTGCCAGATTGCGGTCCCTGGCTGCAAGTATCGCAGGGATGCAGTCCGGTTGAAGCCTTTCCTGTCCAACATAGAGCAACGTGCCAACGATCGTGCGCACCATTCGCTGAAGGAATCCACTGCCCTTGATACTGAATATCCATTCGTCGTCTGCCCTGCGCCAATGGACGTCGAAGATCGTCCTTACGCGATTTTCGATGACCGTGTCCTTCGCACAAAAAGACGTGAAATCGTGAGTGCCCAGCAGCCGAATTCCCGCTGCGTCGACAACATCAGAATTCATGGCATAGGGATATTTATAGACATAGCGGCACAGAAATGGACTGACGATGTGTTTTCGCCAGATATGATATTCGTATGTCTTTGAACGCGCCGACATCCTGGCATGAAAGGATTCATCGACATCTTCTACTTCCAGTACACGGATGCCAGCAGGCAACAATCCATTGCTTCCCTTTAAGACAGATCCCGTGTCCATTGCACGAATCGTATGAACGTTGGCAACCTGACCGAGCGCATGGACGCCCGCATCGGTTCGTCCGGAACCATTCACGGCGACTTCATGATTAAATAGGCGGGCCAGCGCTGTCTCCAATTCTCCCTGTACGGTCGAAAATCCGGGTTGAGACTGCCAGCCATGAAATTCCGTGCCGTCATACGCAATGGTTAGCTTGAGGTTCCGCATCCGATTCGGTTATAGCATACCGTGGGCACCATGACGCCGATCACCGCCATCATCATTACGCACAACGAAGAAGAACGAATTGCCGAGGCAATAGCGAGCCTGTCGTGCTGCGATGAGATTCTTGTCATCGATTCGGAAAGCACGGATCGAACGCGCGAAATCGCATCGCAGAGCGGAGCTCGAGTGATCGTCCATGCGTGGGAGGGTTTTGCGCGGCAGAAGAACTTTGGCGCTGAACAGGCGAATCACGACTGGATTCTGAGTATCGACGCCGATGAGCGGCCCAGCATCGAACTCGCCAACGAAATTGTGGATTGGAAACGGCGTCCGCGCGAGTCAGCCGCGAGATCCATGCCCAGGCGGGTTTCGTATTTCGGAGCGTGGATCAATCATTCCGGCTGGTATCCGGATCGAAAGATCCGTCTCTTCGACCGCCGTGTCGCGAAATGGCGGGGCGATTCCGTTCACGAAAGTCTGGATGCCAATGGGCCCGTCGCTCAATTCCATGGAGATCTGCTCCACTTCCCGTATCGCAACTGGACGGATCACCTTGAGCGAATTGATCGCTACACTCAGATTGCCTCCGATGCGGCCCGCCAGACGGGAAGACGGGGTAATCCGCTCATGCTCGTTGCAGGACCTCCAGTTTCATTTCTTCGAACCTTCGTTATCCGTCTCGGATTCATGGACGGATGGCGTGGAGCACTGATTGCCTATGCTGGGGCGCGCTATGTTTTCCTGAGGGAGTTACGTATACTGCGCTGACGATGGAACTGGTCGTGTGTTTGCTATTCGGCCTCGCAATTGGAAGTTTCCTCAACGTCTGCATTGCGAGGCTGCCCCTTGATGAATCCGTAGTTCACCCGCGTTCCCGTTGCCCACAGTGTCGGAAATTGATTGCCTGGTATGACAATTTTCCGGTTCTCAGCTACGTGATACTCGCCGGTCGCTGCCGCAATTGCAGGAAACCGATCTCAGCGAGATACCCGGGGATTGAACTACTGACTGGCGCAATTGCCGTACTGCTCTACTTCAACTTCGGACTAAGCGTTGAATGGGGCGTGTTCCTTCTATTCTCCTCGGCCCTCGTGACACTGGCGTTCATCGATATCGACCATCGCATTCTCCCGGATCCAATTACCCTCAACGGAATCTGGGTTGGAATCGCTGTGAATGTGGCTCTCGCGACACCAAGTCCGCTCATTTCGAATCTGCTGGCTCATGGCGGATACGAACTCGGTCCTCGATGGATTGCGCTTTTAGCCAGCTTGATGGGTGCCGTTGTCGGCGGTGGTCTTCTGTGGCTTGTTGCAGAAGTCTACTTCCGGATTCGGGGCGTCGAAGGAATGGGATTTGGCGACGTCAAAATGATGGCGATGGTCGGTGCGTTTCTAGGAGCCCCTTTGGCGCTGCTCACCATCATGGTTGGCTCTGTGCTCGGCGCAATTGTCGGCCTCGCCTTGATTCAATTTGGGGGCAAGCATCGCGACTATGAACTGCCATTTGGGACATTTCTCAGCCTTGCGGGACTTCTTGCGGTGCTTTATGGCGATTCCCTGATCGAGTGGTATTTCGTCCACATGATCCAGCCGGCCCTATGATTTCCCTGGTCGAGTTCTCCGTCGCACTTGCGCTGATCGCCATTTCGATCGTTTTGCTCCGTTTCCGTTCAGACCACAAACATCGACGCCTCAACGATCAAATCACAAATGAAATGCCCAGCGGTGTGATTACAGTCAATCGGCAGGGTTCGATCATCGGCCACAATCGAGCCAGCGAGCGCATCTTTGAAGGCACGCTCTCCAGCACGGTGCTTCGAGACCTGGTCAGCGAGTCTGATCGACTCCAGAATCTCCTCGATCGATGCATCAATGCCGGCGACGTCTTTACACGGGTGGAGTTCCATGTTCCGATTGCGCCTCAGCACGAAAAAAGGATCGGGATCAATCTTTCTCCGATAAGGAATAAAAAAGGCGGAATTGAAGGAGCGATTTGCCTGTTATCCGACCTTACTGAAATCGTGGATCTGCAAAACCAGGTCAAGCTGAAGGAGAACTTTGCTGCCCTAGGTGAGATGTCTGCCGGGATCGCACATGAATTCAAGAACTCGATTGCCACAGTGCTGGGATATGCCCAGTTGTCCGCCGGGGAAACCAGTACTGAAGTGCTCCACACGTATGCGAAGGAAATAGAAAAAGAGTCGAATTCAATGTCCACAATAGTGGCCGATTTCCTGAATTTCGCCAGACCCGTCAACCCATCGATTCTGGATGTCGACATGGATACCCTGCTTGAAAGCGTGATCGGAGACGTCCGAGCTTCTCGTCCCGGTGAGTACGAACTCATCCGAACCTCCCAGGTGCGTGCGATCGTGGGATGCGACGCGACCCTGATACGTCAGATGTTCCTCAACGTACTGCTGAACGCGGTTGAATCCGCGACTGGAAATCCGGAGGTCAAAGGCCGGATTACGGTTGCCATGGAGAATATCCGCGAACGGGAGAACTACAGCGTCCGCATCGTCATTGAAGATAACGGTCCGGGTATTCCGGTCCACGAATTGACGAAAATCTTTTACCCCTTTTTCACGACTAAACCTGGCGGCACCGGTCTGGGACTTTCCCTTGTACAAAAGATTGTGATGGCGCACAACGGCAGGATCGAAGTCCAGAATACGGAACCACATGGAGCTCGGTTCCTGCTCACATTTCCAATAGGTCACTAACCCATATCGCGACATGGCACGCGGTGTGCCATGTCATAAGTATGGTTTGGAACCGCGGATCCAGTCTGATTGAAACCCTGGTCGCCTCTGCGATCCTGGTTTCGGGCGTCGTCGCAGTGGCGTCCATTTTCTCTGTTACAACGGGTGTCAATCTACGCAACCAGCAACGGACTACGGCAACGCTGCTCCTCTACGACAAGATGGAACAACTCCAGGCGATGGGCGCCCCTGAAGGGGGCAGTCTGGATCCATTGAATCCAATGACAGGATTCATGGACTACGTCCGCATTGGCAGTGACGGCACGATGATGATCCACAGCACGGATATCAGCGCCTCGTACCTTCGCCTCTGGCAAGTGCAGGATTCAGAGAATCCAATCATAACGATCGCTGTATTCGCCGGTATTGGCAGAACCAGCCAATTGGAGCTCGCACGGGCAACAGGGCCGCGGTGAATCATGCAAAAGGGATTCACACTGCTCGAAATCCTAATTTCAATTTCAATCACTCTGGTGATTGGCGCCGCGGTGTTCCAGTTGTTTCAGCAAAACGAACGGGTGTTTTACGATCAGAACCTGGTGACGGAGATGCAGCAGGGGGCACGAGCCGCCATTTATCAAACTGCCGACGAGATCCGAATGGCGGGCCAGGGCGTTCCGAGGTATGCGGAAACATATGGGGAAGTTCCGAGCGAAGAGAGCATCGCCATCCTTTCCGGATCCGGTTCGACGCGGATCAATTTTCGAGCGGGTCTGGCTCCGGCTGAAACTTTTGTTACCGCTCCCAAACCCGTGATGCTTACGGTGGGAACTCCCGCCACGCTGACGGTGGAGAACGCCGCCGGTTTATACAACACCGTCGGAGGAGGACCCACCGGCCGATTCGTTTACCTCTGGGGTGCTTCCGCTGCCCCAGGATGGAACTGGGTCCGAGCTTCGATTCGGTCCATCCTTCCTTCGGCAAAAAGTGTGATCATAACAGTGGCTTCTGCCGGTCCCACGGGCGTTACCGGTGGCACTGTGCAATTTCCGGATTCTCCGACGATGACACTGGAAGAAGCTATTGCGTTTTACCATGACAGTTCCACCGGATCGATGAGGCGAACGACCGCCACCAACATGACCGATCCGGTTCATCCCTTGTGGGCTCCGGCCAATGAACTCGTCAGCAATGTCAGGCAGCTTCAGTTTGATTACTTTGACCGTTTCGGCAGCCCCGTCGATCCCGATACCCTTGCCAATCGCGCCCGTATCGCACGTGTCGATATCCGGCTCACGGTTCAGACGGCGCAGGATCTTAGAAATCACTCGCGTCCCACATTTGCACTATCTGTCCGGACGAATATCCGCAACGCAAGGATCCACTGAACGGTGGCTTGTCGCTTCAGTTATCATGTCGATCCGTGCGAATTCTACTGGTTGAGGACAAAGACAGTCTGCGGCAGATGCTGGCGACTGCCATCAAAAGGTCAGGCTATACCGTCGATGAGGCAGCCGATGGACCGGTTGCCATAGAAAAGATTCGCAAGCGTCCGTATCACCTGGTCATCACGGACCTTCGCCTTCCGAACCTGTCCGGCCTGGAAGTCCTCCGCGCACAGCGGGAGGCTGATCCGTCGATTCCCGTTCTCATCATGACGGCCTTCGGCACGATCGAAGAAGCCGTAGAAGCGATCAAGGATGGCGCGTTTGATTTTCTGACGAAGCCCGTGGATATAACGCACCTTTCTCTGCTGATCGAACGGGCGCTTCAACACCGCATCCTTCAGCTGGAAAACACTCTCCTGAAGGAAGAAGCCCAGGAACGCTACGGGATTCCAAAGATCATCGGCGAAAGCTCTGCGATCCAGCGCGTGAGCAGCGACATCCAGCGAGTTGCGCCCACCGATGCGACGGTGCTTTTGACTGGCGAAAGTGGAACCGGCAAGGAAGTATTCTCCCGCGCCATCCATCAATTGAGTCCTCGCCGGGACAAGCCGTTCGTTACCGTCAATTGCGCAGCGATCCCCGACACGCTGATTGAAAACGAATTGTTCGGTCACGAAAAGGGATCCTACACGGGTGCAAACGCACGAAAGGCCGGAAAATTCGAGCTCGCGGATCAGGGTACGATATTCCTCGACGAAATTGGCGAGCTGCATTTTTCAGTTCAGGCAAAGGTATTGAGGGTCATCGAAGAGCAGTCTTTTGAGCGCATCGGCGGATTGGAGACGCTCCGAGTCAATACACGCGTGATCGCAGCCACCAATCGAAATCTTCAGGAACAGGTGGAACGGAAGGAATTCCGGCAGGATTTGTTCTTCCGGCTATCGGTGTTTCCGATCCATATTCCGCCTCTTCGCGAAAGGACGTCGGATCTGCGGCTGCTGGCACAATTTTTCGTCGATAAATTTGCACGGGACCTGCATCGACAGGGCATACAGCTCAGTGGAGAAGCGGCGCGGGCCATCGACAATTATTCATGGCCGGGAAATGTCCGCGAGCTTCAAAACACCATTGAACGCGCAGTCATATTGACGGACGGCAAGGAGATTGAACTGCGCAATCTGAACTTCGCATTCCAACGGTCTTCGACATCCGATGATTTCGCACATGTGTTCGACCTCTCCGGTTCGCTGGCCGATGTGGCCGGCCGTGCAACGCGAACTGCGGAACGTGCAAAGCTCAAACAGACGCTTGAGCTGACAAACTGGAACAAGACAAAGGCGGCTGAGATGCTCGACGTGTCTTATAAGACGCTGCTCAGCAAAGTGAAGGAATTCGAACTGGAGTAAGAATACGGGGACAGAGGGGAGAGTCCTGTCGTTCCCTCATTTCATTTAATGCCCCAGTGCAGGGCTGCGATTCCGCCGGACAGATTGCGATATCCAACGTCTTTGAATCCAACCGACTCCATCATGGCCGCAAGTTCCCGCTGCGCGGGAAATCGGCGCACCGATGTTGGAAGATACCGGTATGCGCTGCTCTGTCCGGAAATCCATGCCCCGAGATGCGGAAGGATGTGATGAAAATAGAATTCAAACAATTGTCGAAATACCGGAACCACGGGTCGCGAAAACTCCAGTACAAGTGCCGCACCGCCCGCCTTCAGGACACGTTTCATTTCCGAAAGTCCTTCTTCGGTGTCTTCGAGATTTCGCAAGCCAAATGCGACCGTTGCGACATCGAAGGATTCATCCGCAAATGGCAGTACAAGCGAATCGGCCTCAATAACTGGAATGTACTCACCCCGTCCGTTGTTACGCACCTTTTCCAGTCCGCGGATCAACATAGGATGGCAAAAATCCGACGCAACCACAGGCACCTTCAGCCCTCGGTTCAGTTCAATGGCCAGGTCGCCGGTTCCGCTGCAGAGATCGAGACAAATGGGGTTGGCCTTCCCTTTCAGGCAGACGGCTGCCTTCGCAACGGCAACCTTTCTCCAGCTGCGATCGATGGATACGGAAAGGAAGTGATTGAGGAAATCGTATCGCGGAGCAATCTCCGCAAACAT
>Ga0184628_10001189_pt1 | contig 12978 bp, 9 predicted proteins | sample PLM4_5_b1_FD_133149 | JGI IMG/M metagenome (GOLD analysis project Ga0184628, IMG submission 133149) | Groundwater sediment microbial communities from an aquifer in East River, Colorado, USA - PLM4_5_b1 | ecosystem: Environmental > Terrestrial > Soil > Riparian zone | place: USA: East River... | reverse complement strand
GACGCGACGGTGAATACAAGCCCGAAGGCGCGGCTCGCCGCAGCGGCGCGCGTCATTCGCGACGTGCAGGCGGGGATTCCCGCAGGCTATTGGGACAAGGCGCGCTGCGTCGTTGTGTTTCCCGAGCTGAGGAGCTCCGAATTCGTCGTCGGCGGCAAGCATGGCAAAGGCGTGATGACGTGCCGGACGGGCGATCGCTGGGGCACGCCGGCGTTTCTCAAGATTGATAAAGGCAAGCGGATGTTCCAGCTGGGCGCCGTTCAATTGGCCGTGGTGCTTCTGGTGATGACCGAGAGCGCCGTGCAGACGCTGATGCGGCAGGAAGTCACGCTGGGCGCGGATGTGTCGTTGGCCCCTGGGCCGATCGACGGCCAAGCGCACATCGATTTCAACACGATCGCCGCGGACGTCCTGACCTACACACCTGCGAAAGGGTTGTACATGAACCTCGCCGGTGGTGTGCTGGAGTCTGACGACGGCGCGAACGGGGATGTGTACGGCCGGGGTGCTTCATTGAGGGAGATACTCGGTTGGCGCGGGCAGGTCGCGCTCAGCGCGGCGCACGGGTTTCTTGCCGAACTGAGCAACCAGCCGGCGGCGCCTGGCGTCGCCGTACAGTGGCGGAGCGCGCCGAGTGCACGGTCGCCCGAATCGGTTCCAGCAGCCGTGCCCGCCGTAGCTGACAACAACCTTCGCGCACGTGTTGTGGAAATGCAGCAGAATCTCGACCGCCTTCTCGCGGATACGACGCCGAGACCCGTCGGCATGAGCGGCACCATCGGTCGGGCGCAGCCTGAAACGGTGCCGATCGATCGCGCGCGGCTCGAGCAGATACGGCTGCAACTGAATGCGATTCTGGCGGCGCTCAACAGGCCATAGCGGAACAGTCGATGCCTTGTGGAGGCCGTACTATCTGAAGAGCGGGAGCGCTCCGCCCCCGCACCTTCGCCTCGGAATCGTGCATGTTTGGCGAGCGCGAAGCGCGAAGCCAACTTGCCTGAAGGCGAAGCGACGAAACCAGACTGAGCGAAGCGAAGGATGGTGAGCCGCCTCGGAATCGTCCATGTTTGGCGAGCCCGAAGGGCGAAGCCAACTTGGCTGGGTTCGAGGCGGGCGAAACCAACCCACGCGAAGCGAGGGATGGTGAGCCGCCTCGGAATCGAACCGAGAACCCGCAGATTAAGAGACGACGAACCGGTTCGAAAAACGCAAGACCGCCCGCGCCCGGACGGCTCAAGAGGCCGGGCGCGGGCCTTTCCATATCAGAACAGGAATCGCACTCCCAACTGCGCCTGGCGCGGATAGCCGATGCTCGGAATGAATCCGGTCGGCTGGCGGAACGTCGCGCTGCGCGCGTTGCCTGTGTAGCTGCCACCAAAGTTCGTGGTGTTGAACACATTGAAGAACTCGGCAAAGAGACCCACCCTGCGGTCGGTCGAGCCCAGCGACACGAACTTCGTCGCGCGCAGGTCGAAGACGTAGGTCGCGTCGCCCCGGCCGGCGTTGATCGACACCTGCTGGCCGGTCGCCGTATCGATGTAGCGATCATTGTTGTTGCCGTCGGCATTGAGGTCGCTGCCGGCCGTCAGGTTGTACGGACGGGCACTCGCCGTCTGGAAGACCGGTGAGAACTGGATGCCGTAGGCGAGATCGAAGACGCCGGTCGCCACGAGGCGGTGGCGTTCGTCGTTGCCGGTCGGACCCCACTCGCCGGGACCGAACGGCTGGTCGTAGATCATCGGCGCCGCGGCCCCGCCACGCGCGCCGGTCGACCCGCCGTACGCCATGGCATGCGCGAACGTGTAGTGCGCCTGCAACGTCGCGCGCGGGAACCGGCGCTGGAGCATCACCGTCGTCGCGTCGTAGCGCGACTTGTTGATCGCCGAGAGGATGTTCACGTTCGAGAACTGGTTCGCCGGGTAGCTGTGCGCCAGGAGCACCGGCACCAGCCGGCGTTGCCCGTTGATGATCGGGTTGATGTTGAGACTGCGCAGGCCGTCGCGCCCGACCGAGTAGGTGAAGTCGGCCGTCACCACCGTGTTGGCCGCGAGCGTGTGCGCGTAGCCGACGTGCGCGACGTGTGAGTACGGGTCGGCGTAGTGATTGCCGTACCACTGCCCCGTCGAGTTCGGCCCCAGCCTGTTGCCTTCCGTCGGCTGCGGCGGCACCGGATCGATGCCGAGACGGTAGGTGGCGAGCTGACCGACGCCCACCGCCGTGTTCACCAGCGTGGCGAGGATGTTCAACGGACGGCGGTTCTGCGACTCGAGGTCACCCGACGCCGCCGAGGTGTTGTACTGGTCGAAGTAGAGTCCGTACCCGCCACGGATCACGCGCCGGCCGTCGCCCGACAGGTCGTAGGCCAAGCCGAGGCGCGGCGAGATGTCGTTCCTCGGCGTCTTCGGCAGCGCGCCGTTCGGATCGCCCAGGTCACGCAGCAGCAGCATCGTCGCGTTGTTCGTCCAGTGCTGCTGGTCGAGGAAGTGGATGTCGATGTCATAGCGGACGCCCAGGTTCAGCGTCAGCTTCGAGTTGACGCGCCAGTCATCCTGGAACCACCCCATCGCCTGCGCGGCGTTCTTGCGCGACTCCGCCGCCGAGCCCACGTTGTTCATCGCGCCGCCGTTGGCCTGCTGCCACTGCCGGACGATGCCTGGTGTCTGGAAGCCCTGCGGATAGCGGCCGTTGCTGTTGCTGACGATGACCGACGGGTCGTCGAAGAACGTCAGCGTGGCGAAGTGCTCGTTGTTGTTGTAATTGCCGATGTGCCGCAACGCGTTGTAATTGCCGCCGAACCTGAGCGCGTGGTTCCCCATCAGCAGCGAGACGTCGTCGCGGAGCTGCAGCACGTACGCGTCGGTGAGCGAACCGCCCGAGCCGCCGGCGCCGGTGTTGACCGTCGGGAACGAGAGCCGCGGCGGAAAGATGTTCACGCTCGGGAAGTCGCGGGTGTAGTGCTGGCCCGTGATGTTGCTGGTCACATCGCTGACACGGCTCAGATGATTGACCTGGCTGGTGATCTGGTTCAGCCCCTTGTTGCCGAGCACGAGGCTGTGCTGGCCGACGAGGCTGTACATCCGGATGCGGCTGTTCTCGGGCTCGCGCTGATCGTTGTTGGTCGCCACGGTGACGGCGTCACGATCGTCGTGCTGGCCGGCGTAGCGCAGCATCACGGACTGCGTGTTGGTCAGCTGCGCGTTGCCCTTGACCGTGAACATCAGCAGGCGGCCTGGCGTCGGCGCAAAGAGCGGGTGGTTCGGGTTGACGAGGCCCGAGGGGATTTGTCCCGCCTTCATCGCGTTGGCGAGGATGTTCAACTGGCCGTAGGCGTCGGTTAGCGAGGAGTTCGGCACCGGGAGCGACGTGTCTTCGTCGACCTTCTCGATCGCGCCGAAGAAGAACATCCGGTTCTTGACGATCGGGCCGCCCACCGAACCGCCGTACTGCTGGCGGCTGAACGGCACCTTGTCGGTCCCGGCCCGCTTGGTGAAATAGTCCTTCGCGCTCAGCTTGCGATCGCGCTCGTAGCCGAAGGCCGATCCGTGCAACTGGTTGGCGCCAGACTTGGTGACCATCTGCAGCGCAGCGCCCGCGCCACGCCCGTCGGTGGCATTGAAGAGGCTCGTCGAGAGCTGGAACTGCTCGAGCCCCTCGACCGTGTAGCTCATGAGCGGTCCGCCGTACGCGTTGTCGCGATTGTCGGCGCCGTCGACGGTCGCAATAACGTTCGTGCCGGCGGAGCCGCCGTACGAGACGCTGCCGACGTTCTGCTTGCTGCGGTGCATCGGCTCGATGGGGGCGGCGCCCGGCAGCAGCTCCAGCATGCCGCTGATCGTGCGCGTGATCATCGGGAGGTTCTGCAGCTCGGTGGCCTGGATGGTGGAGGCGACCTTCGATTGCGTGACCTCGATCATCGGCGCCTCACCGGTCACCGTCAGCGTCTCGTTGACGCCGGCGAGCGCGAGCTTGAAGTCCAGCGTCAGTGTCGCATTGATTCCGAGCGTCACGTTGCGCCGTTCGGACGGCTGGAAGCCGGGGAGCTCGGTCTTGACGCTGTAAGTGCCGGGCTCGAGCCCGGGCATGAGGTACCCGCCTTCGGCGTTGGTGACCGTGGTGCGGACCACGCCGGTGTTCGTATTTGTCGCCGTAATCGTGACGCCGGGTAGGACCGCGTCACCCTGATCGAGCACACGTCCGTTGAAGGTGCTCGTCGTCTGCCCAAGGACGAGTCCTGATGTCATCATCAGGAACGACGTCGCCATCCACAGTACACGCCGTATCATCACTGCTTCCTCCGTCCTGAGAACACCCACCGTGTCCGAGTTCGCCGATCGCTCGCGGCCTGCATGCCCGGCGGGCGGAGTATACAATGTGGCGATTCTCGGAGGACGGAGAGCATCATGCGTTTGCGCCAACTGACGATTGCGACGGCCGCGCTCCTGATTTCAACGCAGGCCTTTGGGCAGGAATGGGTGGAGTACACGAACACGCAGGACCGTTCACGGTCAATTTGCCCGCACAGCCAACGGTTCGGGATTTCACCTACACGTCGTGGCTCGATGCGAAGCTGCCGGCACGCGTCTATACCGTGGCGCGTGGCGCCGAGCGGTATTCGGTCACGTTCGTCGACTATACGCAGGCCGAACGTGTCCACACCGAGATGGCCAAGGCCCTGAACTGCCTACCGGGCGCGCCGCAAGGCCGGTGCACCGCCGCGATCGCCGGCGCTGATTCGGCGGCACAGGGTATCGGCGCCTGGAAGTACGACGTGCAGGGCGCCCTCGACCACGCGAGCGAAGCGTTCCTCAAGCGCGACGCGAAAGTGACGTACTTCGCATGGGCGACGATCGATCGGATCGTGGGCCGGCAGATTCACCTGACCAATCCGGACCAGTCGAGGACATTCGTCCAGATCCACATGCTCGAGAATCGTCTGTATATCTTCGAGGCCACTGTTCCGCTGCGTGCGCCCGAGCCAGGACTGTTTCAGCAGTCGCCGCGGTTTCTCGATGCAGACGGGAAAGCGGTGCGATACCCCGACAACTACATAAACATGTACGGCATTCCTGAGGCGTCGCCGGCGCGACAGGGAACACAAGCCCCGCGCGGGGGACGGGGAGCAGCGGCGGGACGGGGAGCACCAGCCCCGTAGTTCAGGCGAGCATCAGCGACGCTGCGGCGACGTGGCAGCAGCGGGTGTCGACTCCGCCCCGCCTTCGACTAAGTGTGGCCGACCGACGAGGCCCAAAAAGTTGGTGAGCCGCCTCGGAGTGGAACCGCGAGAACCCGCAGATTTAGGATCTACTGCTCGATGGCCGCACCGTCGCATTTCACAACAATTGCACTCATCTACCGCGCGCCCGTGAGGACCGGGGCAAACCTCTGGATCCGCTTGCCGAAGTCGACTTCGCCGACATAGATATTCCCGAACGTATCGATCCCGATGGCGTTCGGAAAGGTCATCTGACCGGCCAGACGGCCGCTTCCGCCAAAGTACCCGAGCGTCTTGCCGCTCTGGCGCTCCACGGTCCAGACGACGTCGTTGTGCGCGTCGGCCACGAATAGATACTTCTGCTGCGGGTCCTTGGAGATGATCATCTTGTACGTCGTGCCACAGATGGACTGGGTGAACGTGCCGACGATTTGCACCGGTGGGGCTTTGATCCCCGCGTCCAGCCCACCGCAGCCGCCGCGCTGCGCGGGTGAATTCGGCGACACGTAAATGTCCTGCAGCCACTTCCCCTCCGTGGTGAAGACCTGGATGCGGTTCTGGCCGCGCTCGCCGATGTAGACGCGCCGATCTTTCGAGATCTCGACGAAGTGCAGCGTCGGGACGAAATTCTTTTCTTCCGGAGGCGGACCGCCAGTCCACTTGTAGCCCGCGATCGGACCGTTCTCAATCTCGCTCAGCGGCATCCCGTGGCCACCCCAGCCGCGCTTGTAGGCGCCAGTTGACGCGTCGTATATCTGCACGCGCTTCTGATTGATGATGTACAGCTCGTTGGCCACCTCGTCGAGCTGGAAGCGGCCCTTGTTGATGATGTAGCGCGTCTCCTGATTGTTCTCCGGCATCTTGGCCGCCTCGGGCGGTGGACGATGGTCGAAGTCCCAAACGAGCTTCCCGTCGCGCGTGAACTTCAGGATGCTGTCCTCATTGGCTTCGCCGCTGACCCATACGAACCCTTTCGTATCGACGACCACGGTCTGCAACTGGACCGGCCACTTCGGGTGATAGCCGGGGCCGCCCCATGCGTGAACGACGTTACCCTGCTGGTCGGCTTCGATGAGCTCAGGTCCACGCACACAGCAGAGCGCGGGCGAGGGGTTCCCCTCGGCCGTCAACTCGATGGGGAGGGCGGACCGACCGCGGTTGAGGAACCAGACGTGGTCCATGTGGTCGACAAAGATCCCCACGACCTGCTGCATGCTCCACTTGTTCGGCAGCGGCTTGGGCCAGAACGGGTCAACGCGGTACTGCGGTGCCCCGTTCTGCATTGCCTGTTTCGGGACTACCTGCGCGTGACTGACGCCGCTCGTAGCAAGCGTCGCAATGGCGCACAGAACAACGACTCCTGCACATACTTGGGTCTTGGTCATCACGATCCTCCGCTCTCCTTTTTCGTCGATTAGACATCCGTCTACTCGAACGAGCCGCCGGCGCATGTTATCTCAGCGCCCTTCCACTCTGGCACCACAGACCGTGCAGCGGCCTGCGTTTCCGAAGGATCCCCGCCAGCGTGTGCATGCACTCGCCCGTCTCAAGATTGGGAGATAAGGGGTGAGTTGCCTCGGACTCGAACCGAGAACCCGCAGATTTAGGATCTACTGCTCGATGGTTGAGAACACTGGAAATGTTGAACGGTTCCGTCGATCAGGGTGTCCAGCTCGCAACAGCACGCAACTGCAGTTGCGTCTGGGTTGCGGAGGTGAATGAGGTTCATGACTGTAAAGTGGTGAGCCGCCTCGGAATCGTGCATGTTTGGCGAGCGCGAGGCGCGAAGCCAACCTGCCTGAAGGCGACCCGTCCTGTCAGGGCTACGATCAATGCTTTCCGTATGCGTGACAGGAATTGGTCAGTCTTTGCGGTCTGGATCACAGGTGAGCCCAAACACGAATACGCCAAGGTCCGAGCGGATGAGGGCGTGATTGGGCTTGGCCGAGGCGTGTCAGTTCAACGAACTAAGGAAACCGTCTGGAGGTCTGCTCGTGTTGTGGAGGCCCCAGACAGCAACGGCCTCGGATCGCTGGTGTGGCTTACGCTCGCCCTACCTGTGGGGACGCCAAACCCGTTGCAGAAATCGAAGTGTGACACCAGAAATATCCATACTCTAAATTCAAAGATGTCAAAGTGGCAGTCTGTGTGGACGTTTCTTAGAATGTCCTCGCGACCCCTTTGCAGCGAATCAGACGATTCTTCGATTGCGCAGATTATGTGGTGTTTCGAACACCCACCCTCGCGTTAGCGGTATGGGGGTTGTGGAAGCTGTTTCGCTGAGGGGCGACCAAGTTGGCTGCGGGCGGTAAGGTCAAATCAGGGTTGACTCCGAGAGGAGAATCATGACCTTTTGGGTGAGCGTCGTCGTGATTGCGATTGTATTCGTTGCGATGGTGTCCTCCATGTGGCGAAAAAAGAAGGGCGGTCTGTAACGCCACACCAAGCCAAACCTGTCGCCCCATGAAGGGAGTTCGTTGCGGCGAGCCGCACCTGGCCCTTCCCAAGACAGGCCAGTCGCCTTCAGAATCACCGCCAGAGTCCCAGACCCAAGGCGCTACGACGCACGTCAACGGAGTGGGGCGTGGGTGAAGTTGAAGCTGGAGAAACAGCAGGAGTTCGTGATCGGAGGTTATCGACCAGGGAATCTCGGGGTGGATGCGCTGCTGGTCGGATATTACGAGGGGAAGGATTTGAGCTTCGCGGCGAAGGTGCGAGCTGGATTGACTCCACACCTCCGACGAGAGGTATTCGAGGTATTGAAGCCGCTGCATACCGCGTGTCCGTTCATCGATCTGCCTCATACCAGAGCATCTCGTTGGGGTGGAGGAGTGACTGCCGAACAGATGAAAGAGATGCAGTGGGTCATGCCGAAACTGGTCGCCCAGATTCGATTCGTGGAATGGACGAACGATGGGCATCTACGCCATGCGGCATTTCTCGGGTTGCGCACCGACAAGCCCGCGAAGGCTGCGCGCCGGGAATAGGGCCCTCGCCTGCCTGAAGCCGGTTCTCCCTTTCCCACCAAGCCACGCTTTCGATGTATAAGGACCTAGGCGTCCAAAGTATTTCCAATCCCGCCAATGTTCGGCCGGCAGTGGTTTCTCGTTTAGCTAAGGGAGGCCGTCATGCGCCAGTTGTTGGGGTGCTGCTCAGTTGTGGTGTTCGCCTGCGCCTGCAGCGGCAACAATCTACCGCTCGCCCCGACGCCGACAGCAAGCGCGCCGGCCCTCGCTCCCACCCCTACGCTTCCACTCCGCGATTCTGGCAATTGGACCCCATTTTTCTTTGCTCGTTGGCAGCCGGGAATAGGGACATCGCTAGGTCTGAACGCGACCATCGCCGCTACTGTTGAAATGAACGAGCTGTGTATTCCAGACATCTATTGGCAGTGGGGCGGGCGAGCGTGCAAGCAGTTCGTCGTCATCGTGCCATCTGATGGATGGCTTCACGCTTACCTTCGGTGGGATTCCTCCGCCTTAGGACTGGACCCGAAGTTCACCGGAGAGGTGGTGTTAATTGCACCGACGGGCCGCTTCGCCGTGTCGGACTGGCAACAAACGACAGATACGGAAGTCTTCGCAAAGGTCGAGCCGGGTCCGTATGACATCATGGTGATTCCCAGCGTCGACGCGAGGTTTCCCTTCCAGCTCAGAGCGGAGCTACGACCTAACTGACTTAATTTAGCGGTCGCGCATGGTGAGAGGAAGCCCCCACCCCTTGACCAACAGGTCCACTCGTTCATCCTCCGCCCACTCGAGTGTGTCATCGCCATTTGCGAACGTCCTCGCGTAGAGGAGCTTGCCATTTCGCGTGATTCTGGCTTCCACCTTGCTCCCACGAGGCGAGCGAGATGAGATAGTGCTGGATGGGCCGAGCGAAAAGGGCATAGCTAACTGATCCAACTTACCGCTGGATTCTGCAAGTCCGACAGGCTGATAGCTCGTCCCCGGGGCGTATCGTGCCCCTGCCCGGCGATAGGAAGCCTGACACCGGAAATCCGTTAGAATCCGCTCGTCGTTCAACACGAGTCAATGTCCCTCACCCCAGGCACGCGCCTCGGCCCCTACGAAGTCGCTGCCCAGATTGGCGTCGGCGGCATGGGCGAGGTCTACAAGGCCACCGATACCAACTTGAAACGGGCGGTCGCCATCAAGGTGCTACCAGCCTCGGTGGCCGCGGATGCGGAACGGCTCGCGCGCTTCCAGCGCGAAGCGGAAGTCCTCGCGGCGCTCAATCATCCGAACATCGCGGCGATCTATGGCTTGGAGCGATCAGGCGCCACGACCGCGCTGGTGATGGAGTTGGTCGAGGGGCCGACGCTGGCTGACCGCATCGCGCAGGGTGCGATCCCCCTCGACGAGGCACTGCCAATTGCGAAGCAGATCGCCGAGGCACTCGAAGCCGCGCATGAGCAGGGGATCATTCATCGCGATCTCAAACCCGCCAATATCAAAGTGCGGCCCGACGGCACTGTGAAGGTGCTCGACTTTGGATTGGCGAAGGCGATGGCGCCTGTCGGCGCGTCAGCGGCGAACGCGTCGATGTCGCCCACGATCACGTCACCCGCGATGATGACCGGCGTGGGCGTGATCCTCGGCACGGCCGCCTACATGAGTCCCGAGCAGGCGCGGGGCAAAGCGGTGGACAAGCGCAGCGACATTTGGGCGTTCGGGTGCGTCCTTTACGAGATGCTCACAGGTCGACGTGCCTTCATGGGCGAGGATGTGTCCGAGACGCTGGCTACGGTTCTCAAGGGCGAACCCGACTGGACAGCGTTCCCCGCCGACGTACCGCCAGTCGTCTGCACGCTCGTGCAGAAGTGCCTCAATAAGGCGCACGCGGGCAGGCTGGCAGACATCTCGACCGTGCTCTTCGTTCTCGACGACTCCACCGGCTTGGCGGCGCGAGCCGTCGCCGGAGTCGCACGAGACGCCCCGCGACCTCCTCGCTGGCACCGCGCCGCTGTGCCGCTTGTGGCCTTGATTCTTGGCAGCGTCCTCAGCGGCGCCGTCGTTTGGTTCACCACGCGCCCGAGTGCTCCGCAGCTGTCGCGCCTGATGGTCACGCCGTCGCCGATGCTCGCACTAACGGTGAGTGGGAGCAGTCGCGACTTGGCGATCGCACCAGATGGAACCCACATTGTCTACGTTGGGACCGGCGGCACGCAGATGTTCCTCCGTGCGATGGATCAGCTCGAACCAACTCCGCTCACAGGACTGGGTCGTCCAGTCGACCCGTTCTTCTCGCCGGATGGGAACTGGATCGGATTCGCGAATTCGAACGTCGATCTCCGAAAGGTGAGCGTTACCGGTGGCCCTCCCGTGACGCTGTGCCCCCTTGATAGCGCGCAATCGCGGGGCGCCACGTGGGCGGAGGATGGCACGATCGTCTTCGCGACCAGCGGGCCGACTGGTCTTCAGAAGGTCTCAGCGGATGGCGGAACGTCCATGGTACTGACGACACCAAACCGCGAGCGCGGCGAGGCCGACCACCTCTGGCCAGAGTTCTTGCCGGGCGGACATGCACTCTTGTTCACGATTACTCAAGCTGCCGGTGGGACGGACGACGGCCAGGTGGCCGTGCTCGACTTGCGGACCGGTACGCAGAAGACACTGCTTCGTGGTGGAACCCATGCGCACTACGTGGAAAGCGGGCACCTCGTGTACGCCGCGGCAGGGACACTTCGCGCAGTTCCGTTCGACCCCGATCGCCTGCAAGTAGGAACGACGCCACCGGTCCCAGTTCTCTCGCAGGTTGCGACAACGGGAGCAGGGGGGGCTGAGTTTGACGTCTCACGGAGCGGGACACTCGTGTACTTGCCAGGCGGTGTTCAAACAGTGGCGCGAACGCTCGTCTGGCTCGATCGGGAGGGGCGCGAGGAACTCATTAAGGCGCCCGCGCGTGCGTATCAGTATCCGCGACTTTCGCCAGATGGGACGCGCATCGCACTCGACATCCGCGATCAGGACAACGACATCTGGATCTGGAATACAGGGCGGGAGACGCTCACGCGTTTCACGGTCGATCCTGCCCTCGATCGATTCCCGGTCTGGATGCCTGATGGGCGGCGCCTGGTCTTTACCTCCGACCGCCGTGGTGTTTCCAATCTCTTTTCGCAGGCCGCAGACGCGACAGAAACAGCGCAACGCTTGCTCGAGAGCGCTGAAGTGCAGGTGCCCATGTCTGTCTCACCCGAGGGGCGTCGGATCGTGATCCGACAGGGATTCGGGAACACGACTGATCTGATGACGTTGAACCTGGAAGGAGACCGTGGTACCGAGGCGCTCGTCAAGGGTGGGTTCTTCAACGACAACGGCATGATCTCACCTGTTGAAGGTCGATGGCTCGCCTACAACTCGAACGAATCTGGGCAGTTCGAGATTTATGTTCGGCCGTTTCCGAACGTGAACGCTGGACACTGGCAGGTGTCAACATCGGGTGGAGTGCAGCCGCTATGGGCGCGGAATGGCCGCGAATTGTTCTACGTCACCCCCACAGGTGACGTGATGGGAGTCCACGTGGGCGCCGGTCCGGGCTGGACTACGAGCGCGCCTGCAAAGGTCATCACTGCTAATGGATACTATTACGGCGGGCAGGGCGCTGCTGCGACCTACGATGTGTCGCCTGACGGTCGGCGATTTCTGATGATCAAGCAACGTGATCCACAGGCCGAAACTACTCCGACGAGCCTCGTCGTCGTCCAGAACTGGCTGGAAGAGCTGAAGCGCCTGGTGCCGACGAAGTAGATCGACGCATGACTGCCCCGCGAATTCTTTGTTGGTGACGTAGGCCGCGACGGCTCGTCGGAGAGGGGTGTCAACGCGATGTAACTAGTCGGCGGTGACCATGCGGCACACCGTGGTCCCTACTTACCCGCCTTCGCCTTCCGCCGCTGCGCCCAATACTTCTTCATCCTCGCGCTGACTGCCTTCTTCTGCGCCGCGCTCATCTTCCGCGCATTCCGCTTCCTGACACTCCGCGCAACGGTTTTGGCTTGACGCTTGCGGGCGAGTCGCTGATATTCCTTTCCAACGCCACCCAGCGCCGCGAGGGCATCGCGCACCTTCCCGAGCTGCGCTTCGAGGAATCCTTCCTCCTGACGCAGCGCCGACAGCACCTGTCCGAACCTGCTCGATTTCGCCACTGTGGATAGACCTCCTAAGCGGTTCGACTCACTAAACTGATCGCTCGACGTTACCACACCGAGCGCGAGTTATCGGGCGCTGGAACTGTGGGTAGTGCTCAAGTTTGAACAAATGGTAGTGTCTCAGTTTGAACGGGACGTGCGCGCTTCGACCCATCGCCCATCGACTCGAACGACCAACACTCCAAGGCGTTCACGCACGGGTGGTGATGGAGACCCTTGGGCACTCGCAAGTGTCGCTGACGCTGGACACCTACTCCCACGTGTTGCCAAGCCTTCAAGCGGAGGCGGCAACACGGATGAACGACGCGATAGGAGAGATTGGCTGTCAGATTGGCTGTCAAGACACTAAACAGCCCAACTCAGAATCTCAAAAAACCGCAAAATGTTTCAGTGAAAGTGGTGAGCCGCCTCGGAATCGAACCGAGAACCCGCAGATTAAGAGTCTGCTGCTCTGCCAATTGAGCTAGCGGCCCACTTCGGAGGCAAGAGGACCGCTTATTCTACCGGTCGCGCCGTCGAGACCGCAACTCGCCGAGGCGCGACGAGGACTCCGAGGAGGCATCGCGGAGTTCATCGGCGATCTTCATCGCGCGATCGATCTCGTGCTGCGCCGCAT
>Ga0184628_10001187_pt1 | contig 12984 bp, 9 predicted proteins | sample PLM4_5_b1_FD_133149 | JGI IMG/M metagenome (GOLD analysis project Ga0184628, IMG submission 133149) | Groundwater sediment microbial communities from an aquifer in East River, Colorado, USA - PLM4_5_b1 | ecosystem: Environmental > Terrestrial > Soil > Riparian zone | place: USA: East River... | reverse complement strand
TTCGGCCCGCTATCCCTATTCCGCGCCGCTGAACCGGCAAGGGATGAATTATATTCGCAACTCGGTTAAGGCGGTGGTCGACGCCTATAACGGCACGGTGGAATTTTATCTGAGCGATCCAGCGGATCCCATCATTCAATCTTTCGCCAAGACCTTCCCGCAATTATTTAAACCGTTGGACAACATGCCCGAGGACCTGCGCGCCCATGTGCGTTATCCCCAGGACCTCTTCACGATCCAAGCCCAGGTCTACGCCACTTACCATATGCAGGACCCACAGGTTTTTTTTAACAAGGAGGATCTCTTAAGTATTCCCCGGCGCACCATAGAAGGCCGCGAGCGCGATATGGAACCCTACTACACGATCATGCGCCTGCCGGGAGAAGAGAAGGAAGAATTCATCCTGCTCCTACCGTTCACACCGAATAAACGCGACAACATGCGCTCCTGGCTGGCGGCGCGCAGCGATGGGAAAAACTACGGCAAGTTAACCGCGCTGGAGTTTCCCAAAGCGAAATTGGTCTATGGCCCCAAACAGATCGATGCGCGCATCGACCAAGATACCGTCATCTCCCAACAACTGACGCTGTGGAACCAGCGCGGCTTGCAGGTGCTCCGCGGCAGCTTGCTCGCCATCCCCATCGAGAAGTCGTTACTCTACGTGCAACCGCTCTATATGGCTGCGGAGCAAGGCTCATTGCCGGAATTGAAACGGGTAATTGTCGCCTTCGGTAACCGCATCGCCATGGAAGAAACGTTCGATCAAGCCCTGCAAAGCATCTTTGGCGCTAAGCCGGCGGCGGGGCCAGAGGCGCCAGATCCCGCCAGTGCGGCGGTGTTGCCACCGCCCGTCAAAGGGGATCCATCGTTGTCCCGCCAGGCGTTGGATCATTTCCAGCGCTCTCAGGACCTACTCAAGCAAGGCAACTGGGCGGGCTATGGCGAGGAGCTGAAGAAAGTCGAAGCCCTGCTCAAAGAAATGCAAAAGGGCCGATAAGAAGCGACGCGGTCCTTCACGGCGAATGCGGACTAGTATGATAACGGCCGCTGACCAGCAGATCCTCGGCGCTGCGCAAGAGCGCCAAGCCGTCTTGGGTCCGCTCTGTCTGCGCGGCGCTCAGCGCCATCTTTAACCATGGCTTGCCATGAGCCGGGCGCTCATATGCCAGCCGGTCACCGGACTCGCGCAGGACGATCAACTCACGATCCGTGACGATACCGTAGCGCTTCTTGTTATAAATCACCATGGCGGCCGGAGCTTCGGCTTGCACCTTGAGCACATCGCGGCCGAAAAACGCGCTGCGATATGCGCCGCCGACCAGGCCCATGATAGTCGGCGGTAAATCCAGCTGACTGGTTACCGCGTCAATGCGCCGCGCCGCGACATGTTTCGGCGCGAGGAACAAAGCCGGGACGAGGTACTCGTCGATGGGAATGAGCTCATTGCCGCGCAAGTGCACGCCATGATCACCGACAAAGACAAATAACGTCTCGTCGAAGTAAGGTGCCTGGCGCGCCGCGCGAATGAATTGACCGATGCAATAGTCGGCGTAGAGAAAGTTATTGAGCTCGTTGAGCTCAAAGCCGGGCGGCAGCTTGGTATCGGCGGCCAGTGCGTTGATTTTCCCCGCTGGGAATTGCCAGGGCGAGTGCAGCGATACGGTCAGTAGGGTAGCAAAAAACGGTTGGCGCGCTTCGTGGTAACGGCGAAATTCGCTATCGGCTCGGGCAAATAAATCTTCATCCGACACACCCCAGGGGCTTTTGTAGTGTGGCGCAGAGAAATCTTTTTCTTCGATGAAACGGTCAAAGCCGTTACCGAGAAAGAATGCCAGCATGTGATCGAAAATCCCCTGGCCGCCGTAGAGAAAACTCGTCGCATAACCGCGCCCACGCAGCACACTCGCCAAGGTAAAAAAGTTTTGCCGCGCCTGCGGCCGCTTGACCACCCCTTCGCCGGGAAGCGGTGGGAACGAACAGACCGCAGCTTCGAGTCCTTGGATGGTTCGCTCTCCAGTGGCGTAGCAGCGTTCCAACAACAAGCCCTCTCGCGCAAGCTTGTCGAGTTCCGGCGAAAGCGCAGGCACTCCGCCAAGACATCCAGTCAACCGGCCGGTAAAACTTTCCATCACGACTAGCACCACGTTGAGGGGGAGGGTTCGCGCGGGATTGGCAATTCGCCGGATCAGCGGGTTGGGCCCGTCGTCCACAAATTGCCCGTCCCGGGCTAAAACTTTGCGGCAACGTTCGATCGCCGCATCAGCGGCCGGCAGTTGGGTGATACTTTTGAGCGTGGCGAATTCATTTTTTGACCGCTGACTCCACTCGTAGAGCAGATTGAAAATCCCGCAACAAGCAATCTCGTTGGCGATCCGATTGGTCGTAAACGACGCCAGACTCGGATTGAGCGGCCGGTGGTCGAAGGTGCCGCGGCTGGCGAAACCGACGAATAGCAGCCAGAGCAATGTCATCGCGTGATCCGACAACCACAGGTAATCGCTTCCGACTGGGTTGCCCGGCGCCAGTGGAGCGATAAACTGCACCGCAATCACGGCCAACCAAGCGCCGATCACGCTTAGCAAGAAAATGCGAACGAGCGGATAGGCTTTGGCGACGGCCTTGAGCACCTCGCGATCGGCGCCGTGTTCGAAGACCAGATAATTGGGCCGGAAATCATAGAAGCGAAAGAAGAAAATGCCGGCGATCTCGGCAAAAAATATCGTGAAGTAAAGAACGCTGAGGTAGAGCCCAAAGAAAAACTGACTTGAAATGAGGAAATCACCAGGCAACGTCAGCGCGGCAACCACCAGCGGCAGACAGCCTCGGCTGACGATCACGGCGTCCAAACGGAAACCGATCCAAAATAGCTTTAACTTTTGCTGGCGGGTCAGCTCGTTGACATCGGCGCGCCGTTCCCAGTAGAGCCACAGGCGGAACCCCGTCAAAATGAGCGCGGCAACAAGGCAAATGGCGACGGCTAACGTCGTGCGCGGCAGTTCAAACATTGGGCTGGTGGGGCTCGAGCTATTTACAGGCCAAACAGCGAGAAAAACAATTGCGCCCGCTCGGCGATTGAGACAGGAGCGATGACATTCCAAAAATTGATGACGGCAAAAAATGTCCAGACGAAGGCGATGCGGCGAAGAATGCATAACTGCCTCGCTGGTCCATCGTGCGCCGCTGGCGGCCGGCTGCGTTGGCGCTGCTGGCGCAGCATGGAGATCGCGATGCCGGCGGTAAGCAAAGCGCAATAGATCGAGCGCGCACCGAGCAGCGACCAGAGCCCATTCCAGTCGCCTACAACCAACTGCTCTTTGTGCTGCAACAAGTGATAGTACATGTTGCCGACGAAGGCCGCGGCAAAAATCGCGGCGACTACCCGCAACACCGGCAAGTCACGAAAGTAGCGCGCGTAGGTCGGCAGAAAGAAGCACTCCATCATCAACTCTTTGAAATAGTAATAATAGCGGTTCCAGAACTCTACGACAGTTTGCGCCAGCAGCGGCTTATAGGTGTTGCGAAAAATATTGAAGCCAAATAGGCGAATCACCCCAACCCACACATGACCCTTGGCCGCTAGCGAAAGTGTCTCCCATATCAACTCCAGGTAAAGGCTGAGCCATATTTGTAGCAGCGGGATCGCCATTTGCCGGCCGAGTATTTGCTTCACCCGCGGCAAACCGAAAGTGTAACCATGAAACAGCGCGCTAAAAGGACTTTTCGGATCGCCATATATCAGGGCCGCGATCAATTCCAAAACTATCTTCCATAGCGCCACCAGGAGCAAGAGCTTAAGCCCGCCGAGTACCGTCCGCGCATAGCTGTCCGGCGTTTGCGCCATGGTGCGCGACAAATAATCATAACCCTTTCCAGGCGGCGTATTCGTGCCGTCCCAAATTGGCCAAATATAAAATAAGTGATCGCGAAAACGGCTGTTTTGCGCCTTGCCGCGTTGACCCGACAAAAGCATATAACCGGCACGCCAGAGCAAGTAGGGAAACGACAGCAGAATCACCGATAGAACCCCGATGAAAAATCCTTCGCTCGCCGCGAAAAACCACAGCAACGCCAGTAACAGCCAGAAAATTAAATGAAAACATATTTGTGGCCGGCGGCGCACCGCCGCCGGCCACTGCTTGAAACGTACCGTGGCGCGGTAGAGTGCGAAAAGAACTCCGAGCAGGATAAGAAACGCCAGCCCATGCTCCAACCACGGAGTGAGTGCGCGATAATCGCGCCACTTGGCTTTGCGGCTGAAGACCCCGACCGTGCCGGCGATTATCGCACCGTAAAAAAGCACCGACTTGCGCCGTTCCGGCGTCAACCAAATCACCCAGGGTTGGCCGCTTAGCCAGGCAATCAACCGGTCGTTTTCATGGAACTGCGAAACACTTCGGTAAGCCGTACTCAGGGCGGTGAGATTCATGACGCCGCTTCGCGGGCAATTAAATCGAGGATGGAATTGACCGAGCGCAAATCCTCCGGGTCGATGCCGCGCTCTGAAAAATCGACTCCATAGGCCTGCTCCAAGTAGGTGACGATCTGCAGCAGCGCCAATGAATCGATCAAACCAGACTCGACCAAGCCGGACTCTTCGTCAATGACCGCGTGCGAGTAATCTGGTCTTTGGATGGTCCGTAAAAAATCGACCAGCTCTTGTCGGCTTCGTTCCTTGTCCGTCATCGTAAACTTCCAAACATTGGTTTTGTTAAAACAGCGGCGTCGCAGCCGGCATCACGAACCTCGCCGTAACAGTCCGACCAAGTCCACCGGCTTCAACGATGCGCAGAATTCCTGCACCGTCGCACGGCTCACTTTGCCCCGCGAGTTTTGCGGCAGCTCGTCGACGACATACCAGCGCTGGGGGATTTTAAATTCCGCCAAATGCTCCTTGAGCCAGCCATGGAGCTGGCGCAGGGTCGCGTCATCCTGACGGCTCAACACTACCGCCATGGCGACATTCTGACCGTAGGCCGGATCGGCAATGGCAAAAGTACATACCGCAGTGGCGGGCTCGAACCGTTCGACCACGGCGTCGACATCGGCGGGATAAACTTTGGCGCCGCCTTTATTGATTTCGTCCCGCTCGCGTCCCTTGAGATAGAATCTGCCGCGGTCGTCGATGAGCCCCATATCGCCGGTGACGAACCAGCCGCCCGAAATCACCTGATCGGTGAGTTCGGGCTGGCCGTAATAGCCTTGCATCAGCGCCGGCGTGTTGATCCAGACATAGCCCGTTTCAGCGACTCTGCACTCGGCGCCGTCGGCAAACGGCGTCTGCGGGTCGGCGTTTTTGAGAATCTTGATCACCGCACCCCAAGGCACACCGACTAGGCCGTCTTCCGGTTCGAAGTCTTCAATGCTGGTGCCGGCCACCCAGCTGCCGGTTTCAGTAATGCCGTAGGCGTTATACACCGCGCGGATTCCCGACCATTGTTGAATCTGACCCCATAGGTGCGCTGACAAGGGCGCCGAGCCGCAATGAATACGCTGGAGGGTATTGCCCTGCGGCGGCTTACTGCCTTTCAAGCTCAACCCCCACATGGATGGCACGGAGGAGAGAAACGTAATCTTTTGCTCATCGACGATCGGTCCAAGGCGCATTAACAAATACGGACTGAATGGCGGCGCGATGATCAAATCCTGGCCGAAGAGCCAGGGGAACAAACTGTTACAGATCAAGCCATGACCGAAATGGGTCGGCAACAAGCATAGCGTGCGGCGAAAACAATCGATACCGAGACTCTGGCGTAAACATAGCCAACGCGCGCGCAATGACCGATGGGTGTGAACCACGCCTTTGGGCACTCCGGTGGTGCCGGAGGTAAACAGAATCAACGCCTCATCGTCGAGCCGCGCGGCGCAAAATGCGTTGGCCGATGGTACCGCGTCCGCCGCCAAGTCGCTGGAGCCGAGCAGCTCAACTCCCAGCGCAACCAGCGCATCACCAAGAGCCGTGGGCACCGTCGCGTCGGTGAGTGCGAACTTTGGCGTCACCGTCCGCGCCAAGTTCTCGACTTCAAAGGGCGTCAACCGGTTGTCCACCGGCACAACGCTCGCCCCTACATTCCACGCGGCCAGCAGGTCGACAAAGAATTCGAGATTGTTGCCGTATAGAATGAACAGGCGATCGCCACGCTGTAACCCCCGGGCGCGCAGCCGGGCGGCGCCAGCCGCCACGCGCATGGCAATTTCTTGGCTGCTGCAGCTGCGGCCCGACTCCAGCTCGCTCAGAGCACCGCATGTCAAATCGGCAAACATGAAAGATAAATATTGGTGTATACTAGATTATTTTTGTACCAACCCCGGGCGAACCACGCAAGGAGAATGGCCTCGTTAGGGCCGTGCAAGTCTCATCGCGGCTCTCGTCTTTGCAATTAATAGTTGCTATAAAGCGCCGGATGAGCGATCAGCGCCGCCGGCTCGTCATAAGAGGGGTCATCTTCATCGGCCTCATGTTGCTGCTGTTTTTTTTCAGCCGTTACATTCCGCGGCCGTTTAGCGCCTTCGCGCCTCCCGGCGCCGAGCTCGACGATTTCGAGGGCATCTATTCCAGCAGCGATAAGCTCGGCAAGTTTCTCCAACAGCTGGGGCCCTATTCGCCGGCGGTCTTCGTGGTGTTTCAGATCCTCCAAGTGATCGCCGCGCCCTTTCCCGGCGAGCTTACCGGCGTCGCTGGCGGTTTTGTCTACGGTGAGACCATCGGGTTTATTCTCTCCACCCTCGGCCTGTCCATCGGCTCTTGGGTGGCCTTTGAGCTCGCGAGTATCCTCGGCCGGCCCTTCGTCGAACGCTTCGTCAAGCGCGAGGTCCTGGAAAAATTCAATTTCCTCACCACCAAGACCGGCGTGGCGATCTGCTTCGTGCTGTTTCTGTTTCCCGGCTTTCCCAAAGATTACCTCTGCTACGTGCTCGGCTTGAGCCGCATGAGTGTCACCACTTTCCTTTTGGTGTCGGTCATCGGCCGCATCCCTGGCACTTATCTTCTCACCATGCAGGGCGCGACGATTCGCAATCAGGAGTATCGCACCTTCGCGATCTTTATGGCGGTCACCTTGGTCGGCCTCGTGGTCGGCTATATTTATCGCAATCAAATCTTCGCTTGGATCAAGCACCGCCACGATCATGACTAGAGCTCGGCGGGTCATGGCTCTCGCGCTTCGGGCTTCTAAGTGAAGGCTTACAGCCCCGAGCCGCGCGTGAGGTAATAGAATATCGGCGCAACGACAATGCGGTACCAGGCGAATGGCGCAAGTTTGCCGTGGCTTAGGTAGCTGACAAATCCTTTGATCGCCAGTAACGCCACGGCGAATGAAACCACCAAACCGATCATCAGGGTGACGGCATCGTCGAGTACCAATTGGTCGCGCATTTTGAGCAGCTCGTAGCCGGACGCCGCGCACAATACCGGGACCGCGATTAGAAACGAGAATTCTGCCGCCGCCTTGCGCTCGAGTCCGAGTATCATACCGCCGACGATGGTCGCCGCCGCTCGCGAAGTGCCGGGCCAGAGCGCCAAGATTTGAAATAGTCCAACCCCTAACGCCTGCACCAACGTTACGGCGTCCAAACCGTTGGCGCGGCGGCGCGCGGCGAGCCGCTCGACGAGTAGAATCGCCACACCACCGACCGCCAACGCTAGGCTGACGGCTTCCGGATTGAAAAGTTTATCTTTGATCCCATGGCGGGCCAAGTAGCCCACCGCCAAAGCCGGCAGCGTCGCCAGAGCGACACGCCAGAGGCCTGGCACCCCATTCAAGCTCGATTCAGCCGTCGCCGTGAATAGCCTCGTACCAGGCACCAAGCCGATAAATCGCCGCCAGTAGAGCCAAACCACGGATAGGATCGCCCCCAACTGAATCGCCACTTCGAAGCTCGCGGCCTTTTCGCCGACGAAGCCGAGCAAATGACCGGCGATAATCAGATGGCCGGTGGATGACACGGGTAAGAACTCGGTAAGTCCCTCGACGACCCCCAACACGGCGGCGATGGCGAAATTATTCATACAGTTCCTTCCGATTGAAAGTCGTGCCGCCGCCCGTACCGTCAATCGCTGCGCGACAAGCGCAAAGCTCAGCGAATCGGCGGCGCCTACGGTCGCGCGACGAGTAAATATTCGTCGTCCACCGCAAGTCGTTTGGCGACCACGCCGATGAGCCGTTCCAAGCGGCGCAGATTCTTCTCTTTTACGAGGATCACAAATGGCGTGTCGGACCTGTTCCAATGCTCGGCGAACTCTTCGAAAGTTAACAGAGATTTCCCCCAGCGCGTGATCGGGTCGGGTTGATCGGTAAGCTCATAAAAATTGCCCAAGAACGTGCGCTTCTTATTGCTGTGGGTGACCACCCACAGCGGCTTGTCGGTTTTGAGGTAAAATGGCAACGCTTCGGCATAGGTATCGTATAACACCAGCTGTGTCGTTGGGGTGATGTACGGCAGCGCCTTTACGGCGATTTCCTGCGACGATCTGACCGGCGCTATCGAGACCATCATTTCGCTGAGCGTAACCATGAAGATCAACAGGCCGAATCCCTGACTGAAATAAATATACCGGAGACTAACCGCCGTCCAGAGATTCCGCTTGCAAGCGAGATAACCCAGTGCCAGTGAAATAAACGCGCTGCTCCAGAACAGAATTGCGATGCTATCGTAGCGCCCGCGTATAATCTTGGGAAAGATCTCAGGCGCGATCACACCGGCGGCCAAGTAGATGAACACCAAACTTAAAACCATCCAGCTCGCGCCGAAGCCGTAGCGGAGGCGGTTTGGGGAATCGTCCAATATGCGACTCATGGCGACACCGAGCAAAATCGCCATTGGTGGAAAGCTCGGCAAAATGTAATGCGCCAACTTGGACTTGGACATCGAGAAAAATAAGATCGGCAAGAGCGCCCACAACATTAGCCACAAGGTCCGATCGTCGAGCCGGCGTCGCCAATGAAACCTTACCGTCGCCGGAAGCAGGAACGTCCAAGGCAATAAGCCCAAGGGCGCGATATAGAAGTAGAAGTACCAGGGACTGAAACGGTCAAACTTCTTCGTCGCGAAACGACCAAAATGCTCGTTCCAAAAATAGTAACGGAGATAGCCGGGATTTTGCGTCTCGGCCAAAATATACCAAGGCGTTACGATCAGTAGAAACAGCACCACGCCGGAAAGCAAGCGCATCTTTCCCAAAATTCTCCAGCCGTTGGTAAGCAGGACGTAAAAGACAATGATCATGCCCGGCACGATCAGCCCGACGAGCCCCTTGGTTAGCGTCGCGGCGCCGAGGGCACCGTAGAAGATCGCACAGGTGGCCCAGCTCGCAGGCGATTCTGACTCCCGGGCGGCATGGTAAAAGGCGCACAACGCTAACATGATGAATGCAGTCAGAGTCATATCGAAAATTACCAGGCGTGAGAAGACAAAAAACCCCGCGCTGGAAACTAGAACTAAGCCGCTCCAACGGCCTTCCCATTCGCCCCACCAGCGACGGACAAAGAAGTAGACCATGACGATACAGCCAAAGGCCGCCAGCACCGATGGCAATCTGGCCGCCCATTCGGAAACCCCGAAGAGTCTGTACGAGAGCGCGATCAGCCAATAGAAAAAGATCGGCTTATCGAGCACGGCATGGAAGTTTTCATGGGGCGTGATCCAGTCGTTCAAGACCAGAATCTCGCGCGCTTTTTCGGCGTTGCGGCCTTCGTCCGGTTCAAACAAGACCGGTGCGCCGAGTCGATAAAATAGAATCACCAGGACAAAGCCGAACAATGCCCAGGTAAACCAGCGATCGGCCGCAGATTGCCGGTCCGAGTCGCTGGTTTTATGCAAAATTGTCGTTGATGCTGCGGGCACGGGAAAACTGCGTAGCTTTCGGCGGTGAATTTACCTAACGTGAACTTACCGAACTGTGCCAGATTATCAAGATAAAGCTCAATCAAACGGTAACTCGAGTCGCCCGGTCGATGATAGATCGCAGATTTTACGATCGACTGATGGCTGCGCCATGACTGAATTGACATCCCCAACCCCCTGGCGTAGCCTGGCCATCGCCTGACGGATTGTAGATTTGCCATGAAGCGGCGCTTCCCCATGACCGCCAAATTTCTATTGGTAACAGTGTATCTACTGCAATCAGCCGCGCCAACCTTCGGCCAGCAAGCGATCGCTAGCTTTTACTATGATGAGCGCGGCAGCGTCGTGCGCCAGGAGCAGGACACCAACGGCGACGGCAAAATGGATCGTTGGACTTATTACAATAAGCCAGGCCACGTCGAAAGGGTGGAACAGGATCTCAACTTTGACGGCAAGGCCGACACCATCGCTTACTATGAATCGGGCAAGCCCGTGCGCCAAGAGGTCGCCAGTAAAAACGACGGCCAGATCGACACCTGGTATTTCTACAACGCGGCTGGCGAGATCGAACGGCGCGGCCAAGACCCGGACCGATCCGGCAAGGCGACGGTTTGGATTTATTACCAGAACGGCCAAGCGGTGCGCAGCGAGGAAGATAGCAAATCAACTGGCAAGTCCAACCGCACCGTCCATTTGCGCGATGGCCAGATCAGCCGCGTCGATGAAGACACCAACGGCGACGGCAAGCCGGATAGTTTTTCGTATCATGAGAACGGCCAGCTCGTGCGCAAGGAGTTGGACCGCAAGTTCAACGGCAAGATCGATCTCTGGGGATACTATCAAGGCGGCCGCCTAATCAAACAAGAGGAAGATCTGCGCGGTGACGGCCAAGTGAGCCGGATCGTCTATTTTGACGGCGAGCAGGTTTTGCGCCGGGAGGAAGACACCGGCCGGAGCGGCCGCATGGATATGATCGAGACTTTTGCTCAAGGCAAGGTCGTCAAACGGCTGCGCGACACCAAAGGCACCGGTAAATGGGATATCGTTTACGAATTTGACAATAGTGATCTAGTGCGCGAAGAGCGCGACACCGACGGCGATGGATTTTTCGATCTGAGGATTCTCTACGAAAAAGGCCGAATCCGCGCCCAAGAAGCCGACACCAATGGCGACCGGCGCGTCGATGTCTGGGTGAATTTTACCGACGGCGAGCGCGTCGAACAGCTTGAAGATCTAAAAGCCGAGGGTAAGATAACCGCGCGCTATGTTTTCGCAGCTGGAAAGGTGGTCCGTCAAGAAGCGGTCGCCGATGGCGAACCGCCGCGGGCGTCGCCCGCCTTCGGAACCGTTGCCGACGTGCTTCGGACTATGGCGCTGACAGCGCCGCCGGCGTAGGCTTTGAGAGGTCGCATAAGCGGGTTGCCCAGGGATATTGAAATCTAGTAGGATCGCGTAGGTTGGCAAAGTTTAATGAGAAGGCTCGCTGCATTCATAATAATAGGTCTGATCGCTCAGGGTTGCGAAACCGCGGTAACCCAGAATCCGCCGGGTGCCGGGCAAATTCCTGGCGCAACTGCCAATCCCCAACAGGCTAAAATCGACAACGATCGACGCTGGGCTCATGCGGTTGAGAGTGCTCAGAAAGCAGCCTTTCTCGGCGGCATCTTCGGCGGACCCTTCGGTGCGCCGGCAAGCATGGTCATGGGTATGATCGGCTTCACCTACGGCATGTTCAGCGCCGATTCGAAAATCGCCGAAGAGAAGGCCCAAGCCCAAGTGCGCTATCAAAAGGAATCCGACAAAGACCGCGTCTTGGAAAGTGCCATCGAGCAGGAAATCGAACGTCAGCGCGCTTTGGAAAATCAAATTGCCGAAGTGACTGGGCAGACGGTCAGCACGCAACCGGCGCGCCTGCCACCCCAGGTCAGTCAACCGGCGCCGACCATTCCGAACCCCCCGCCGCAGTCGGGTAATCCGCCTGCCGCTATCACGGTCGCGCGCGCCAGCACCGCGCCGCCGCCGCCATTTCGCAATGTCGAGGTTCGCGATATCAATAATGATGGCGTGCCCGATATTTGGATCTACTACAATCCGCAAAAGCCCGGCGAGATTGTCCGCCAGGAAGAGGCGACTAAGAACGATGGCCGCGTCGATGCCTGGAGCTATTTTCACGATGGCCAATTGGTCCGGCGCGATGTTGATCGTCGCGGCAGCGGTCGCCCGGACACCATTTATTATTACGAAAAGGATAAGATTGTCCGTGAAGAGCGCGACGAGGCCGGTCAAGGCCGCATGACGTATCGTGCCAGCTATCAGAACGGCCGCATTGAGAGAGTAGAAAAGGACTCCATAGGCCAAGGACGGACGGATCTATGGATCTTCTACGACATTTCTAGAGACGGAGAGGTCGTTCTGAAAGAAGAGCGCGACTTAAATGGCGACGGCATCGCCGATCTTTGGTCCTTCTACGATAACGGCAGGCTAGTGCGCCGGGATGTCAATGCTCCAGGATTGGAGATCCTGTCCAAACAAGATCAAGTGCCCTTGCCTGCCAGCGAAATTAGACCGCTCGCGACTCCCGGCAGCTAAGATGACCTACGATTCCTCGTCAAGCGAAGAGGCTGGGTTGCTGTCGCTCTTCCGCAGCCCGTTTTTGTTGCCGTCGTTGATTTTCCATGGGCTATTGCTGCTCCTAGCGCTACGCACGGCAGCACTGACGATTGTCAAGCCCGGCGCCGAAACGCCGATCTCTGTGCAACTTATGGAAGTGCGCACTGGCAGTTCGGAAACCCAGAGTATCGGTCCCGGCCAAGGCGCTGGCGGGCCGAAGACGATGCCCAAGCTTGGTCTGCCAGTCCCGCCGCGGCAACAAACCGGCAAACTAGACAGTGGTAACGTCGAGAGTACAGCGCCGGCGACCAAATCAGAAGCCGCTCCAGAACCAAAGTCCGTCCCACTGCCAGGACCCAAAGTGCTCTCCACCGACAGCCGAGAAACCATCAATGCCAAAGAAACTTCGCCTGATTCTCTGGTGAGTTTGCCGACAAAAGCAGCGCCATCGAATCTCCCCGGTAGTACTGCCAGTGACCTGGCGCTCAATCAGCAAAGTCTCGCCGCGCTCAAGGGCAGCGGGGAAGGGCCAGG
>Ga0184628_10001186_pt1 | contig 12985 bp, 9 predicted proteins | sample PLM4_5_b1_FD_133149 | JGI IMG/M metagenome (GOLD analysis project Ga0184628, IMG submission 133149) | Groundwater sediment microbial communities from an aquifer in East River, Colorado, USA - PLM4_5_b1 | ecosystem: Environmental > Terrestrial > Soil > Riparian zone | place: USA: East River... | reverse complement strand
CGGGCCGGATATAACACCATCCATTCTCAACCTCCGGTTCGAATGCGACATTACTTCCTCCCTGCCCCTCAGACCGGACATTTCATTTGCTACAACCACCGGACACATCATTTGCTACCGACACCCCCAAAAGCACTTCTTGACTTAAAAATCGTACGGATCTATAGATGTTGAAGATCCATTCAACGCCGCTCGGCGTCGGGGCAAATGGGTCAATCACCGAATGGCCCCGATTCAAGAAAGGAGGTTCCTGCGATGCAGAATGATGCTCCCCCTGACGAATCAAGCCCACTTTCCAGTGGCGACATCTTTTCTGGAAAGACGGGCCTCCACACTTCGGAAATGTTGTAACCGGACTTCCCTACGTTGCCAGATGGCAATATCGCTGCGGCGAAAAAAAAGTGAAGAACCCGCGAGTTGCGGTATTCCGAAAGACTGAAAGGCTCATACTCCCAGGCAGAGATGGCACCGCGGGCGGGCGGGCGGAAAACTTACAAAGCGCGGAACGCACCTCAGCGTTTTAGGCGCGGAGAAGGCACCTTCCATCAAAACGATGAAAGGTGCCTTTCCATTTTGAGAACGCTATTTGAGCAGAGTTCCGGCCAGGATAAAGCTTGCCACCCTGAAATAAATAATGAGGCCTGTCACATCGACAAGCGTGGCCACGAATGGAGCCGAGGCGCTGGCCGGATCCTGCCTCAAAAGTCGAAGAATAAATGGCAGCGTGGATCCCGCAAGTGTTCCAAATAAAACCACACCCACGAGGCTGCAGGCCACCGTCAATGCGACGATCTGGAAGTGGACACCGTAGTCGTACCATCCGAGACTCTGCCAGAGCAGAATTCGAATGTATCCAATGGAGCCCAGCATGAGTCCGAGCGTCAGACCGGAAGCAAATTCCCGGTGCACCACTCGCCACCAGTCTCTCAAGCGGACTTCGCCCAGCGCCATGGCGCGAATAACCAGAGTCGTCGCCTGGGATCCGGAGTTTCCGCCGCTGCTGATAATCAGAGGAATAAACAACGCCAGAACGGTTGCAGCGGCAATTTCCTTTTCGAAATGTCCCATCGCCGTTGCCGTCAGCATTTCTCCGAGGAACAGAGCGGCAAGCCAGCCGCCACGCTTGCGAACCATCTGCAGAAAGCCCACTTCGAGATACCGGCCATCCAGTGCCTCGGTACCGCCGATCTTCTGAATATCTTCGCTGGCTTCCTCTTCGACAACATCCACGATGTCATCGACCGTGACAATTCCCTTCATGTGGCCGGTGTCATCCACAATAGGAATCGCGAGGAGATGCTTTTCGGTGAACAACTGTGCGAGTTGCTCCTGATCCATGTCCTCGGACGCCTTCGTCAGTTCCGATCGCATGATGTCCCGGACAATCTGATCTCTTTGACCGGAGAATAATCGGCGGAAGGTCACCACACCGAGGAGACGCTGTTCGGAGTCCAGCACGTAGGAGTAGTGCACGGTTTCGACCAGGCCCGATTGCGCCTGCCGGCGCACGTATGCGATCGCTTCGTCGATGGTCATTTCCGGTCGCAGCCGTGCGAAACGCGGACTCATCAGTCCACCAGCGTCGTCTTCCTGATACGCCATCAGGGCCGTGACTTCACGTCGAGCCGTTTGGCCCAGCATAGCCATGAAGCCAGCGCGTTCTTCTTCCGGAACTTCCTGTATCACGTCGGTTGCGTCGTCCGGAGCCAGAAGCCGCATCCAGATTCTTCGTTCACCGGCCGGCAAAGCCAGGATGAGAGCGGCCTGATCGCGGGGAGGCAGTTCCAGAAAAAAATCATCGACTTCAGCCCGTGGGATGCGTTCGAACGCTTCCAGACGTTCTTCGGGTGTCATCGCTGGCCAGGCCTCCAGCAGGGCACTCGTAGTTTGAAGTTCGCTGTTCATGATCGCTCAACCGCGATTTGATTATAAGGGGCGTGCCGGGCCGCGACACTACAGTGAATCCGTTATGGATCGAGAAAGGTGCTGAAACGTGCTGCGTTTCGCTACTGCCGTGGCGACAACAGTCCCACCAATGGAACTGAGCGCCTGCATGCCAGCCAAAGGCAGCAGCGAACGTCAATCCCGCAAATTGAAGAACAAATCGACTGATCGTGAATTCCCGGCGCCATTCTCTCGGAAGCTCGTCCGACTCTGGAAGTTCGGAAGTATTTCCCGCATCATAAGCCGATTCATGCGGGGATCGAAGTTCAAGTCCATCTCACCTTCATCAATCGTCGTGGAACCGGCGACCGTCTGCTTGCAGACGACAACGAAGGATCGCGACATCAGCGCTTTATTCTGCGGCTCGCATCCGGACAGACGCTTCTTATCGCTCATAACATCGATCTATCAAGTCGAGTTCCCATTCAGCTGCAGGTACAAGTAAAATTGCACGGCCAGTACGAATGGAGCGACAAGGGCGGCACCGTCCACTGGACCCATCGGGATCCGCAACAGAAGCACGAAACCGGCTGGATCGAAGTCGGTGGCCGACGATTCAACTGACCCACGAACCGACTACTCAAAATTCAATAAATCATAACCGTGATCCCTTGGATTGTATGAATGCACTTACCTGCTGGGTAAATCATTCAAACGTCTAGGGCGGAGGTCTGGAGCATCAATTGCGTCATGCAGAAGTGTCGATCGCTCAATTTTTGTCAACAGAGGAAGTGAGAAACCATGCATATGTTGCATTTCAACAGAATCGCAGTTCGCGCTGCCGCTAGTATGCTCGCATTTGTTGTCGTCGCCATGTTCGCCGTCTCATCTCAGGCGTGGGGACAAGACTACGATTATTCTGACAGCACCTCAGCCTTTCAGGAACCCGTCTATCCGGGAATTGCGCCTCAGAGCAAAGTCGAAGCCACCATGGGCTCCCAGATATTCCGCGTTTACGGAACGCTTCTGATGAACGCTTCCGCCTCGGATTCCGTCGAAGTGGGGCAGGACCTTGTACTCTGGCCGGCGCCCGGCGGAAACGTTACGTTTCCCGACGGAACGACGAAACGCAATGCTCACATCCACGATCTGATTTTCACTGCACGGCAAACGGTGTTCGGTTTCCAACTGAAGCCCGCCGACCAGACAACCAACGTGTGGCACGCTTCAGGTACTCTCGAATTCGATTTCTTTGGCGGACGACCTTTCGATGCGCTTCAACCCCAGGGGCGCGTCTTTAACGAGCCTCGACTCCGCCTGGGATACATTCAACTTCAAAAGGGAAATTGGAGATTCCTCGCTGGGCAGGACCGTATGATTGTTTCGCCCCTGGATCCGGTATCGCTATCGCATGTCGCAGCACCCCTGGGTTCAACCGCCGGAAACCTGTGGGGATGGCAGCCGCAGGTGCGCGCGGAGTATACCCACATGATGGGCAAAGCTTCCACGCTGCTCCAAATGGGAGTCCTTCGTCCTCAGTTTGCGGACGCCCGTCTGGAAACTCTGCCTGCAACCGGCACCGCTATCGACGTCAACGCGTCCGGGCTGGGTGAACGAACAACCTTCCCTGTCTACCAGGCGCGATACTCGGCAATCATTCCGATGTCGGGTTCCAAGGCAACGTTCGGTGCGGGAGGACACTACGGACGTGAACGAATCGGAGCCGAACGCGATCTCGACTCCTGGGCCTTCACTTTTGATTTCAGTGTTCCGTTGACTTCACGCTTCAGGTGGCGCGGCGAAGGATTCGTCGGGTCCAACCTGATTCAATTCCAGGGCGGTGTCGTGCAGGGAGTCGCGGTTTTTAATCCTGGTGGAGGCGCGCCGACTCAGTTCAACAAGATCGGCAGTGGAGGCGGGTGGAGTGAACTCATTGTGAAACTCACCAGCGACAATAAGAACGTCTTTTATATCGGCGCCGGAACCGATGACCCTAAAGACAGCAATCTGCTTACTGGATCTGGAAGATCGAAGAACACATTCTCCTGGGCCAGCTACTTCCACAAGTTTACCGATAACGTAACAACCGCGATCGAATGGTCTAACTGGCAGTTCAAAACCAGGAACTTTGTCAGCGGTCTTCCCACCACCAACGGCCCTGCCGGTCGAGGCAACGTATTCAATCTCGCCGTGGCCTATCAGTTCTAGCTCCTGGGAAATGAGGGTTGAGGGGCCATCAGGAGATGGCCCCTCATTCCCTCATTTTCAATAGAGCCGGAGCGTCTTTATATCGATCCGGACGTCTTCATCGCCGATGACGATGGGCTGCAGGACATTGGAATGTCCGAAGATCCGTAACTCCAGGTTGTAAGTCCCCGGGAGCAATCGCTGGAACTCGAATTCGCCACCGATACCAACCTGAGCCACTGCCGAATCGCGCCCGATCAGCCGGACGGTCCCTTCTTCGATGGGGCTTCCACTGGCTTCTTCAAGGAGACGACCTCGAAACGATGGCAACGGAAGCACTGAACCGGGACCATGAATGCCTGCGGGCCCGGGTGCCTTTGGCGTATTTACGTCCAGTGGTAAAACCGCCGATGCACCGAGATCCACTCCTTCCAAATCCCGGTCTCCCACCACAATCGAAGCACCCAGCGATGGAAGACTCGACGAACCAAGTGCGGCGATGCTATGGCGTCCGGGGGGAACGCCTCGAAATTCATATGTCCCATCCGAGTAAAGTATCCCCGGAATTCCGGAGAGGTAGATCGCTCGAGGAACGGTATCCTTGGCGCGTCCCGTAACACGTATGCCCGGGACTGCCGGTACGGGAACGGTTGCCAGGGTTATGGTCAGCTCCGGAGCAATCTGCCCCGACGGCGGAACGGATACAATGGAAGTCTGCGTGACTCCGTTCAGGGTCAGTATTGCGGGGCGTGGAAGCAGCGCTGGCGGGATCTTCAGCGAATTGGTCATGACATCAGCCGTGCCGTAGGTCATGGACTTCACAATATACCCCTCGGGCAGGTTCTCAATTCGGACCCGATACTCCGGTGTACTGCCTGAAAGTGAAAGGCTGACGGAGAAAGATTTCTTCAGGAGCTCGGCCCTCTGACTGCCAAGGGTCACGTCCGTAAACCGTATCGCCGTCAAAGCCCCGGACGCAGAGACGGGCAGCTTTGCTCCACCTTCCAGCTGGACCTGGACTTGTAAGGCGAAGGGAGGCGTTGCAATTTGAGCAATCAACCCGAAAGTATCGGATGCGGAAGCTGAACGGATGCTGGTATCCATCATGATGAAATCGATTCCGGAAACCGCACCTCCTGGAGCAATCGAGAAGATCCGGGCCTGCTTCATATCCGCAGTTCCCGGATAGAAGGTGGGGAGGTCCACGCGCCCTGCAACGATGTAGTACCGCCCGGTGGGAATTCCTTCAAGACGATATCGACCCTGTTCATCCGTCTGCGCTAGTGCAGAGAACGACGCGGCAGAGGCGGCCTCTGCGGCGATGTCCGGAGACACCATCGCCGAAACCCGAACTCCGGCGGCAGGGGTACCTGCGGATGTGCGTACAATTCCGGACACTGTGCCGCTCTCTCCCGGCAATGTGGGAATTCCCTGAACCATCAGCAATGTCAGTAGGAATGCAATCACGGCCGCTCCTGGGTTGAAGCGTGAAGCCTATCACGGATCAATCTTCCGCACTCGCGAGTGTGACTCAGGATCGCGAATCGATCGCGGTTGCCCGCCACATGTGATCCGGACACACCTTTTTCTCAGCCACCACGAAGAACGCGAGTGGGAAACCCTGGATATCCCTGCGATCCCTCAAGCAGAATTCGCACATGAAGAATCCATCGCATCGACTACACGTCACCGGCCCGCCCGATTGGCGCTTTACCGGGTTCAACTTCGCGGGTTCGCATTGGCAGATTTTCAATTCCGACAATCGAGGACCGAGTCGAAATCCGCACAGCCGACATGGGTCATGCGGAGCAGGTTTGGAACTATCTTCTGCTTCCGTGTGACCACACGCAGGACAACGTCCTTCCATTTCGACCTCCGGACCGTTTTAACAAACGACGAAAAATCGACAAGACCATTCGCCCTTCTACCCCCCGGCCAGTCCGATCTCGAAGAGCTTTGCCTCGCGTTCGCGGCGATCTCGCAAACCATTGGGTTCGGGCCACAGTCGTTTCATTGCACGCAGCAACGAGGGAATATCGGAAAGCCGGCCGATCGCGACAGCGTCCCGGATCTCACGCATTTCTTTTCGGTTTCCAGGATTGCTGACGGAATCCGTCATCGATGTGCCGCGGTTGTACACGAGACTGACCAGCACCCCGAAACAAAGCCGCGACATATCCGTGGACCTGAAAAACGCGTTGCGAGTATCGCCCACGCTTTGAGGAAGAGATCTGCCGATAAACACGGTCCATGCGGCGTTCCACGGTATGGTAATGTCGACCAGCGCCGCCGGCCCGGCGGCGGCAGCCTGTCCACGGAGACCGACCCACTTTCTCAGAGCGGCCAACTGCGGCGCGATCAACAGGCCCGCCCAGTCGGCATCGAATGTCGTCTGATAGCCGAGATCGTAGCCGACACCAATCGTCACTCCACTGGCTCCACCGGGCCAGGTCGGGCGCTGGCTCATGTCGTAAAGACGACGACTGCCAACTTCCTCCCGGCCGATGAATGACACCGCCCGGGCTGGGATATCGCGCGAAGGTTCGGAGAGGGCGCGCAAACCCTTCCACGTTACTGAGTCGATAATTCCTGTCACGGGAATGCCGCGAATGGCCTGGAATTCGCGGACCGCATCTTCAGTGCCGCCCCCAAAGTCTCCATCCGGATCGATGATCGCCCCGTTCCGATTCAGCAGACTCTGGGCATTCGTCACATCCGGTCCCTTGTCATTGCGTTTCAACACGGGATTGTCTTGACGTTTCATTTCAGGTTCAGCCATGGATAGAACCTCCGATCCGTCGCAATCAGCGATACGCAGGACGAGCCTGCGTGACGATGCGTGCAGGGTATTTCGCTGAGGTATGTTGCTCCGCGAGGGAGCGAATCTCAAGTGCAACTTTCTTGACGAATATACATTTCAATGGACATGCCGTCCGCCGCTGCAGGTTGCTTGACCCCAATACAACGTTCGTGGTCGAATTGCGAGGCGAATCTATAGGTGATACCCATGGTTTTCAGGTCCGGGCGGAATACGTGGAGCCCACTGTACATATCGTTAATCGCAGTTCTGGCCGCTTCAGTCTTTGTCTGGTCGCAGTCAGGCCGGCCTTTAGCGGCTGCAGCACCGATGGCTTCTCCAGCCCAGGCCCCCGTTTCGGGGAGTCTTCCCCGCGCCGCTGACGGCAAACCGAACCTGCAGGGCATCTGGAAAGTCTCGAACAAGGCGGCAAACGATCTGCTGGATCAGACATCCACGCCGGGGAAAAGCGTCGTTGAAGGAAACCAGATTCCGTACTTGCCGGCAGCTGCCACGAAGAGGCAACAAAACTTCGCAAACCGGAAGACCGCCGATCCGCTGGAGAAATGCTTCATGCCGGGTGTGCCCCGCATCATGTATCTGAATTATCCGTTTCAGATTTTTCAGACCAGAGAACACATGGCGATCACCTTCGAATGGTCGCAGGTCTATCGTCTCATTTACCTCACTGGCAAGACGGCGCCGTCCGGCCTGGAGTTCTGGATGGGCGATTCACGGGGGCGATGGGAGGGTGACACCCTGGTCGTGGATGTCACAAGCCACAACGACAAGACCTGGTTTGACGCGGCTGGAAACTTTCACAGTGATGCGATGCGCCTGACGGAACGGTACTCCCTCCTCAATGCCGATACACTACAGTACGAAGTGACCGTCCATGATCCGAAGACTTTCAGCAAGGACTGGAAGATCAGCATGCCGCTGCAACGGCAGAAGAGCATGGCTCGACTGATGGAGTACCAATGCCAGGCTGAAGTTGAAGAAGCCAACGGGGCATTCGAACGCGATCCCCGCACCTGGTATCCCAAGAAGTGAACGGAGATTTCCGATGAAGAAGCGCAACGTGGTTATTGTCGGCTTCATGATTGCGGCAACCTCACTGGTGTCGTTTTTGATGCCTGTTGCAGCGCAGCAACGCGGACGCGGAGGTGCTGGTGCTGCTCCGACACCTATACGTCGTGCCGCAGACGGCAAGCCGGACCTGACCGGCTTCTACGGAGCGGATTCCGGCGGTGCGAATTATGGTCTTGAGAAGCATCCCGCGGATTTTCTGACTCCAGGTACGCAGGGTGTCGTTGTGGATCCTCCAGACGGGAAGCTGCCTTACCAGCCATGGGCGAGGGCTGAACGAATTAATCGTGAACTTCCCGAGCGCGGCTATGACGACCCAACAGCGCACTGCTTTGTCGCCGGTGTCCCGCGATCGATGTATACGCCGTCTCCTTACCAGATTCTTCAACCACCGGGCTACATCGTGCTGCTGTTTGAACGCATGTCATGGCGTCACGTACCGCTGGATGGCCGTGCCCACCTGCCCGATACGGTTCGGCTGTGGCAGGGGGATTCGGTAGGTCATTGGGAGGGCGACACGCTGGTGGTCGATACTACAAATCTGAATGGCAAGACCTGGCTGAACGAAGTCGGCGATGTCATGAGCTATGACGCTCACATTGTCGAACGGTTCACGCCAAAGGATGGGGACAATGTCACTTACCAGGCGACGGTAACCGACAAGATTGCCTACACCGCGCCGTGGACCATACAAATGAATTTGAGACGTCAGCAGGACGAGATTCTTGAAGTAGCGTGTCACGAAGACAACGGAGACCTGCAACATCTGAAGGACGTCCGGGACGAAGCTCGCACAAAGAAGAGCGGGGCTCCCAAACCCTGATCAGGACCTTAATTGAATAGGGAGAATATCCTCATGAAAGCACTTATCAACAGAACCGGGCTCACTGGACGAATTGCGGCTCTTGCGATCGTCACGATCATACTGATGGCAGCTACTGCTCTCGCGCATCACTCCTTCACCGCGGAGTTCGACCAGAACAAGCCGATTAAACTCTCCGGAAAAGTGACGGAGATGAAGTGGTCCAATCCGCACGCCTGGATTTATCTCGACGTAACGACCAACGGAAAGACGGTCAACTGGGCATGCGAAACGGGTGGCGCGAATTCATTGATCCGGCGCGGATGGAGGAAGGAAGACCTCAAATTCGGAACCGTCCTTAACGTTGAAGGATGGCAGGCCCGCAACGGTTCGCCGACCGCAAACGTTCGAAGCATCACTTTTACGGATGGGAAGCGATTATTTGCAGGTTCGTCAAATACGGCGGTTGAAGAGAAGTAGGGGACTTTGTCATTGTTGAATGTTCAATTGAATACTGAATAATGACAAATTCACCTTGTATTTACCGACCACGGCCCGCCTGCGGTATCTCAAACAACATGATGAACTGCTTTCCGTCCGGAGTAATGTCGTACTGCCGTCGGTAATTTCCCGGCCCCTGAATAAAACCATTAATCGGAGTCTGTACCGGGTCGCCAGCCGAAAACTTCGGGGCGGTTTGAATGGCGACCGAGAACATTCGTCCCGCGTTATCGAAGTACAGTTCCTTTCCATCTGGTGACCAGAGCGGATGCCCTCCTCCGTTTTTCGTAATCTGAATCTTCGCGCCCGTTAGTGGGAATGGCTGCACATACAGCTCAAGCCTTCCCGATTCGTCCGATACATACGCGATCCATTTGCCATCCGGCGAAAACCGGCTGCTGTGTTGTGCGGAATTCCGGACTTGAATCAGAGGCGCGGCCTTCTTGTCGCGAAACGAATACGTCCACACATCGTAGTCCGCATTGCCTCCATCGGTGTTCAAAGTGATGTAGGAAAGAATCTGATTCACCGCCGAGTACGACTCCGGAGCTCGCGCAGTTTCCGTCAGGCGTTCCGCTGCCCCACCGGCAAGCGGTTGCGAGTAGATAGCGGGCTGGCCGCCGCGTAGCGAAATAAACAGCAGATGCAGTCCATCCGCAGACCAGATGGGATAGTGGTTCTCTCCCTGCATCGTAAACTGGCGCATGGCTGAAGGGCCCGGAAGGTCCATCAGATAAACTGCGGAGTCCGGCCCAATATTGGTATCGATCGTCAGTTGCTTGCCGTTGGGAGAAATTCGAGGCGCGAAGACAGAAGCCGGAACCGAAGCGATCGTCTTCTTTATCCCTTTGAAGTCCACGTATGCAATTTCATACCCGGGGGCGGGGCTGAGGCTTCTCACCTGAGGTAACGCCGACCCCACCAACAGCGCTATTGTCAGCAGCAGGGTTTTCATGTGGTTCTCCTGAGAATTCAGTCCCGGAATCATACAACCAGGATTCATGGGCCGCCGATTTTTTCATTCCGATTGGGTTTTTGGTGGGACAGCCGATCATTCCGTCAGGTATTATGCAGGGCCGTGAGTACTCCAATTCCCAACACCAATACCACCGGTTCCACGGAAGCTGAAGGCCAAACGAACTTTCGCTTCTTTGACAATCGGCAAAAATATTTGATGTTCGTCAACACCTGCAGCGAAAAGTGGGCGGTTGCGAACCGGGTCGCAATGGAGCTCGACAACATCACTCCACACCCGCCGGCATTGCGGCTGTTCGACGCGGGCGTGGGTGATGGCACCGTGCTGACACGCGTCATGCGCGCCATGCACCGCCGGCATCCGACAATGCCCTTCTATATTGTCGGAAAGGAGATCAGCCTCGAAGATGTGCGGCTGACTCTCGAGAAACTGCCGGACCGGTTTTTCGAACATCCGTCGTCCGTCGTGATTTTGACGAATCTGTATTATTCCGAAGCGCCATGGTTGATGCCGAAATCGGCCAAGGCTACGGAGAATCTGGTTTGGAAGGAAGTCGAACTTACCGGTAATTCTTCTCATGAATTCGAAGAGCAGCTCACCGAGTTGCAGTCGTTTCTTTCCGCACACTGGAAAGCCAATGTCAGCCCCAAAACCGGCAATCCGACCTACGAGCGCCCCATTGTATTGACGCTGTACCGCAAGGATCACAAGTTCCTGCTGGATTCGATTGTGCCGAAGAAGGGCCATGCCACGGCCGATTATGACCTGATCATGGCTTCGCAACCATATCGCGCAAGTGCTTCGGCGGAATTCAAGGCCAGCCGCGTTATCGCTCCACTGGCGCGCGCCATTGGACCGGGAGGGCGCCTCATCGGTATTCACTCCATCGGCGGCGATCCCGCGCTCGAGATTGTCCAAAAAGTTTGGCCCGGCGAAAATCCATTTATGGTGAATCGCCATGTGTTGCTGAAGGCGGTCCAGACGGAGCTTGGAGAGGCTGGACGCAGTCTTACGTTCGATCCCTACACCAATGCGCGGTCGATGTTCCGCTACGACATGCATACATTGCCCGGAGAAATTTCCAGCGCGATTGGGACTTCCACATTGTTCGCAGCATGGAACGCCGCAATCTATGTGGCGCAAATCGAGGATCAAAGGCTTTCGGAAGTCATCAAGAACGACCGTTACCTTGAAGCGACTCAGGAAGTACTTCAGGAACGCGGCGGTCTGTGGTTCAACGACGAATCGTATGTGATCTCACGCCCCGCGAAATAGGCCGGGTATCCTAATCCCGTCGTAGATACTCAACGGGTCAGTCCGAATGCAGGCGTCCTCGCTGCCTTCCGAGGTCACGAGCGTCTGCGAGTGCAGGCCCGACAGGGTGGAGCCATCAGGAAATTAGGAATGCAGCGGAAGTGTCATGCCCATCACGTGAGTCTCGCTTCCAGAACAACATGTTTGCGCGCTGCCGCGCGGACCCTCTGTATTTCTTAGTGGCGGCCACCGACAGAGCCGGCCCTCGAAGCTACTCGTCACCTGACGTGGAAAGTTCCCACAGTTCACCTCAAATGGACTGACTGCCAAGGCGCTTGTTTCCTGGATAGTCACAGAGGACAATGCCGTCGTATGTCAAATCAATCAATCACGGAAGACACTCTCTCTCCGTGGTGGCGTCACGCCGTTCTGCTTGTAATGGTTCTCGGCTTCACGATTCTCATCTGGCGCTCGGTGGCCACATACAGCGACGCCCCTCCAATTCCCGTCAGAGTCGTGGGAGCAGCGGGAGAAACCATTTTCACTTCGGGCGATATACTCTCCGGTCAGCAGGTCTTTCTGAGATATGGCCTGATGGAGAATGGATCGATCTGGGGACACGGTGCATATCTGGGCCCCGACTTTTCCGCCGAATACCTCCATCGTCTGTCCATGAAGACAGCCGACGAAATTGCACTGCGGCGATATGCAGCAGCCGCCTATGGAAGTCTGAACAATGTCGAACGCGGCTCCGTGGATGCGCAGGTCCGAGAATTGCTTCGGAGTAACCGCTACGACGCGAAGACCGGCATTTTGAAATTTGAAACGCCGGAAATCAGCTCCTTCTCAAGCCAGATCCAGGACTGGACGAATTACTTCCAATCACCAACAACCAGCGGCGGTCTTCCCCCTCGATTCATTGATGACGCCACGGAACTTCGTCAGCTTACCGCGTTCTTTGCCTGGACCGCGTGGGCTTCAGTTGCACAACGGCCAGGAACGCTCCATTCATACACGAACAACTTTCCATATGAGCCGATGGCCGGCAACTCCCCCACAGGGAACGCCATTCTTTGGAGCGCACTGAGCCTGATCACATTGCTTGGCGGAGTGGGAATCGTACTGTTCGCCTTCGGCAAGTTCAGTTTCCTGGGTTGGAAGGGCCACAAGGCGCATGTCCATCCGCAGATGCTGCCCGGCATTTCGACCCCGAGCCAGCGGGCCACTGCGAAATTCTTCGTTGTCGTCGTTCTTCTCTTTCTTGCCCAGGTTTTACTCGGAGGAATGACAGCACATTATCGGGCCGACAGTTCCGGATTCTACGGCTTCGATCTCTCCTGGCTTATGCCGAGCAACCTCGCGCGGACCTGGCATCTTCAGCTGGCCATCTTCTGGATCGCTACAGCGTACGTTGCCGGTGGAATTCTGCTGGCGCCTGAAATTGGCGGATCCGAAATCCGTGGTCAAACGACCGGCGTAAACGTTCTATTCTGGG
>Ga0184628_10001185_pt1 | contig 12995 bp, 16 predicted proteins | sample PLM4_5_b1_FD_133149 | JGI IMG/M metagenome (GOLD analysis project Ga0184628, IMG submission 133149) | Groundwater sediment microbial communities from an aquifer in East River, Colorado, USA - PLM4_5_b1 | ecosystem: Environmental > Terrestrial > Soil > Riparian zone | place: USA: East River... | reverse complement strand
CGAATGTCGCACGTTCGTCCGGGCCAAGTCGAACCCCTCGCCGCGAGCGCAGGACGGCACGAACGACGACCGGGTCATGGCTGCCTGTCTGGCGCTCCACCTCTACTCGCTGAAGGGCTATCACCCCAACGCAGCCCAGCGGCGGAAGGAGCGGAAGGAGCGTTGGCGCGAGATCGGGATCGACGGCGCGGCCCCCGCTCGCTCCCACCGCCACGATGTCCGCCGCTGAGTCCCCTATGATCGAGCCACAACCTTCGGAGGAGGCAGTCGCATGTCGATGATGGATCTGATGCAGCAGGGCGGCGCTCCACCCGAGGAAGCCCCGCCCGAAGAGCCGTATGCGGGTGGTGCGCCGGGAGGCGACCCGATGGCGGCGCTGATGGGCGCTGCGCCGGGAGGCGCACCCGAGCCAGAGGCGGAAGGCCCGGTCGAGGGGGAGGGCGGAGGCGACGAGTCCTCCGACTACCAGAGCGCCATCGACGCTCTGACGGCGGCGCTCAACCGCCCGACAACCGACCAGCAGGAGATGGCGGAGATCCAGAAGTGTATCGCCTCGATCCAGGGCCTCCTCGGCAAGAACGAGAAGATGCTCGACTCCGCGCTCGGCACCAACCCCCAACTCAGGAAGGCCCTCGCTGGCGGCGGGGCCGGATAGGAGCGAGATGCCACCGACTCCACACCCGACGCCAACGCCGCAGGTGGCGATGGCCTACAACCGTCCCTGCAAATGCACACCCACGGCTCCCGGCACGATCACGTTCACCTATGACGATGCCGTCGTCGGCAACGTCGTCGTCGCGGCCTGCAACAAGTGTTCCACCTCGTCGCAGGCGCTGAAGATCCAGTCCGGCTTCCAGCCGTAGAAGGAGGGCCAGATGGCTCCGGTCACCATCGAGTACGGCACCTGCAAGTGTCAGGGCAGAGGCACGATCTCCATCGTCTACGACGACGACCCGCTGGGAGGGGTGGATCCGCCCGTCGCCACCTGCGACCAATGCACCACGCCCTCCGAGTCGCTGCTCGTCCAGTCGGGCTTCCAGAAGTAACTGGTGGCAGCTTCATCAGCCACCTCGATCTACTCCCCGAGCGAGGAGGATCGCAAGGCGGTCAACCTCGTCGTCAAGGCGGTTGAGTCGTGCGAGCGGGACTGGCACGACGCCTTCTGCGCGAAGGTGGAGCAGAGGTACATGGCCTACCGGGGGATCCGCCAGCAGGCGGAGGGGACGGCAGGCTGGCGCTCCAACGTGACAGCCCCCTACCTGCTCAACATCGTGGAGGGGATGCTCGCCACGATGGTCGATCCGAACCCGTACATGTCCGTCTTCCCGATGCCAGTCCCGGGGGAGGGGCTGGCGGAGATCATGGATCGGATGCACAACGCGGAGTCGGCGGAGGCGAAGCTCAACAACGACCTCAACCGTGACCGCTTCGGGCAGAAGCAGCGCCCCTTCATGCAGCAGGATCTGATCGCCGGGTTCACGGTGTCGAAGCAGCACCGCCTGCGCGAGAAGAAGACGCGCCGCTACCTGAAGCTCGGCACCGAGATCGTCTACGACGAGTTCGGCGGCACCATCGACATCATCGAGGGCCTAGAGGAGGCGATGGACGAGGGCGTCCTGATCCGGGACTCCCCGACGATGGAGGTGCGCGATGTCCGCGACTGGATGACGACAGGCTCGGCCACCTCGCTCCAGACCGCGCCCTACGTCATCGACCGCACCTGGGCGACGATGGACACCCTGCGCCGGATGGAGGCGATGGGGATCTACGACAACGTCGAGTTCTGCTCGACCACGAACGTCCCCCGCAAGGCGGCGCGGCAGCGGGAGCAGCGGCTCCGCAACGTGGATCGGACGAAGGGCCTGATCGAGGTGATCGAGTTCTGGACGGGCGAGGACGTGGTCACCATCGCCAACCGCAAGATCCTGCTGCGGAAGAAGGTGAACCCGTTCTGGCACGGGATGTACCCGTTCGTCGTCACCTCCGCCATGCCCGAGGCGTTCCAGATCCCGGGCGTGTCGGTGATCGAGGGCCTCGCCCAGATGCAGGACATGCTCTGGACGCTTCAGAACACCCGGATGGACACGACCCGGATGCAGGCGAACATGATCACCCTGATCCGTGACGACGTTGTCGATCCCGACGACTTTGAGTGGGCGCCGCTCGCCCAGTGGCTGGTCAGCGACCCGAATCAGGTCACGACCCTGACCATCGACCCGAACGTGGCGGGGGTCACCCTCCAGGCCGAGGAGCTTCTGAAGGGCGACATCCAGAACATCATGGGAGGGCTGCCGTTCCAGGGTGGGGCGAACTCGGGGATCGACCAGACGACCGCCACCGGGGTGTCGATCATCAACTCCATCGCGCAGCAGTTGCTCGCAGCGCGGAAGCAGCAGTACCTCTGGGCCTACGAGCAGATCGGGGGCCAGTTCCTCTCGATCTCGCAGCAGTTCATGCGCGAGAACGAGACAATCCCGAAGGTCGGCCCCGAGGGGGCGCTGGAGGGGATCGAGATCTCGCCGCTCTCGATCCAGGGCATGTTCGACGTGAAGCTCCAGGCAGCGACCGAGTCGATGATGCGCCAGGAGCGCAGGGCCGAGTGGCAGACGCTGCTCAACATGGCGCTCCAGGGCGCCGGGGTGTCGGCCCAGCTTGGCGCCAACCTGAACATCAAGGCGTTCTGGGAGTCTCTCCTGAAGAGCTACGACGTTCTCGACAAGGAGCGGTACTTCAAGCCAGCACCGACACCCCAGCCCCAGGGTGAGATCCCCGGGATGGGTTCACCCCCCTCGCCCGACAACGCCGCCCAGCCGGGTGTGACGAACGAGGCGCTTGCCGCAGGGCCAGCGTCCCCGTCGTCTTCGGTGTCGATGTCTCCGGTCGCCGCCATGCAGCAGATGGGCGCGGCGACGGGCGCGGGTATGAATGGCTGAGAAGCCCCCCTCACGCGAGGCGCTCCAACGGGGTGACAAGCTGATCTCGCTGATCGACCACCCGGGACTCGACGCGATGGTGGAGGAGGCGACGATGAGGGCGGTCAAGAACGAGCGCACCCTCGTCACCCGCTCCAAGAGCGAGGACGGGGTCACTCATGCAGAATGGCGCTACTGGGCTGGCTTTGAGGCCGGGATGGAGTACCTCTTGAACCTCCCCAACCTCGCCCAAAAGAAGCTCGACAAGATCAACAACCCAGCCGGGAGCGAACGATGAACATTCCAGAGATGGCGAAGCGGATCGAAGAGATCAACGAGGAGCATGGGGTCAGCGATCCCTTCCCAAAGTTCGACCAGCCTGCCTCGGTGGGCGAGGCCATCGCCGCCGCCGAGGAGGCCCCCGAGGAAGTGACACCGGAGGGGACAGAAGAGGCCCCAGGTAGTGAGGAAGTGGCTCCTGAGCAGGAGGAAGTCACACCCGAGGAAGTGACACCCGAGCCTCCCGCCGAGGACGACGACATCGCCTGGGTGAAGGCGCAGAAGGGCCTCGATGTCACCGACCCCATCGTGGCGAAGACTCTCCGCAGCCAGGAGGAGATGATCCGGCGCCAGGGGACAGAGGTGGGCGAGGCGCGGAAGGCCATCGAGCAGGAGCGCCAGGAGCGGCTCGCCTTCCAGGCCCAGCAGGAGGAGCGGCAGGCGCAGTCCTTTGAGCCGGACGAAGCGTGGGAGGACTGGGCGGACGAGGGCGTCCAGATCGACCCCATCGCCACCATCATCGAGGCTGGCAACGCGGGTGGCCCAGCGGCTGCCCGGTACGCGCTCTCACGCTGGCACCAGTACGACCCGGCTGGCGCTGTCGCCTTCCAGATGGAGGCCGCTCAGGCCCAGCAGCAGCAGTCCGCGCCCCAGGTGGATGCGGACGGCGCCTGGGATCGAGTTGGTGGCCGTCACCCAGACCTGCTTGACTACAAGGCATCTATGGAAGCCCTGCTGGAAGACCCGGAGACACTCGACCGCATGAACGCGCTCGCCTCCGTGGATCCAGACGCGGCCCTGGAGAACCTCTACCTGCGAGCGCGGGTGGGGCAGACCGACAAGCAGCGGTCGGACGCGCTGGCGAAGGCCAACGCTGCGCGAGCGGAGCGGGACGATGCCGCAGCGCGAGATGCCACGGTCGCATCAGCGACAGCATCAGCAGGCCACGGTGAAGGACGCCCCCTCACCGAGGCGGAGCAGGTCAGGGCGAACATTCGCGCAGAGCTTGGCCTCGTCATTCCCTCGGAGTGACCTAGAGGACACCCTGGCTTCTTGCGGTTGGTACATCCGCACGACAACCGACAGGAGCATGAGATGCCAACAGTGGCAACCGGGATGGTGTCCACAAGCGACGTTCTCGCGGCTGAGAAGGTCGTGGACATGCGCGAGGACTTCTACGTCCTCGATCCCGACGAGTCCCAGTACACCACCTACGTCATGGCGACGGACAAGCGGACGGCGACCCGCGAGATCGTCAACTGGCTGGAGGACGAGTACGTCCCCCGCCTGAGCGCCGTGGCAGGCGCCGGGTATGCCACCGGGGCCGCAGTCGCCATCACCGTGACCACGGGCCAGGGGAGCTACTTCCTGGTCGGCAACATGGTCAAGAACATGCGGACGGGTGAGGGCCTCTGGGTCACGAACGTGACCGGGGATGTCATCACCTGCACCCGCAGCATCGGTCGCATCGCGGCCACGGCGGGTGTCGCCGGGGATCAGCTTCTCATCGCAGGCTCGGGATACGCGCAGGGCGCCGACTTCCCGCAGACCTCGGTGGCGGTGCGCGTCCTCGGGTTCAACTACACCCAGATCTTCCGCAACGGGTGGAACTTCACCCGCACGGAGACAAAGATCAAGGAGTACGGCGGCGCCAACCCCGCGAAGGAGCAGGCCAAGAAGTTCGTGGAGCACAAGCGCGGCATCGAGTACAACGGGTTCTGGGGAGGCCGGGAGCAGATCGTTGACCCGGTCACCGGAGAGCCTGTCGGCTTCGCGGGTGGCCTCGATGACTTCATCGTGTCGATCCGGCGCGATGTCAACGGGGCGCTCACGGCGGACTACCTCGATGACTTCTTCAAGGACGCCCTCCAGCACGGGTCGAAGAACAAGGTGTTCTACGTCGCCCCGCTGCTGGCGCTCCAGATCTCCAAGATGAACCGCTCGGGTCAGGGAACCCAGTGGAGGGCCGAGCCGAAGAACGTGGCTGGCCTAAAGGTGGACGCCTTCATCTCGGGCGCCTACGGGTACGAGATCCCGGTCGTGGTCAAGCGCGACTGGAACTCGTTCTCGTCCGCAGGCAAGCAGTACGGCGGCTGGGGCTTCCTGGCCGACCACGACTACATCGCTGCCCGTCCCCTGACGGACTCCGACACGCAGCTTCTCCTCAACCGCGAGCCGCGTGGCCGGGACGCCACGGCAGGCGAGTACCTGACGGAGATGACGTGGGAGATCGGCTGGGAGTCGGTTCACGCGATCCTCTACGGCGTCGTCTAGGCCGTCGAGTAACAAACCGAGCAGGAGCGTCCCGGCTGGCGCTCCTGCTCGGTACAGCCGGAATCAGCCGACGACGAGAGGACGACGATGAGGTTCATCAGTCAGTACAAGGCGTTCGGGATGCAGGTGCGCCCCATCCGCGAGATGGTCTTGGCGACCGGGCAGACGCAGGTGCAGGTCGAGCCGCTCTACATCCGCTTCTGGCAGGGCGACATCACCGAGGCGGAGATCGCTGCCGCCGAGAAGCATTGGCCGAAGTTCGCGGGTCGCACCGTCGAGCGCGACATGATGACCCCGACGCCGCTCCTCTCCCGCCTCTCCGTCTTCGACACCGACCTGGAAGACCACCCGTGGTCGCACGACCCCGAGGTGAAGGAGATGGTCGAGGAGATGCTGCTCCAGAAGGCTGGCGGCAAGGACTTCATCTACGTCCCCCGGGAGAAGCTGTCCCCGCCGTGGCCGACCTACGACACCTTCAAGGGCAACCTGAACGCGCTCCTGAAGCGGGTCGAGGAGGACGGCTACAAGCTGGAGGACGTTCTCTTCTACGAGCAGTCCCCGGACGGGCCGCAGCGCCCCGCCCACATCGCCTTCCTGGAGGAGGAGATCCTGAAGCGTGACGCTCGGGAGGAGGACGGGGACTTCATCCCCGCCGCATGAACGACAACCTCGTCATCAAGGATCGCACCCTGAAGCCTGCCGAGATCCTCTCGGTCGAGAACGACCCGGCTCGCCTCGTCAAGGAGGGGGGCCGGGTCATGCACGACGTGATGTTCGTCGTGTCGGCGGACACGAAGGCCCGGATGGAGCAGGGCTGGGTCTGCGCCTACTGCACCGAGCCGCTGGCCGAAGCGTTCCCGATCCAATGCAACTTCTGCGCCTTCCCGGTGCGCGACCAGCAGACCGCCTACATCTCCCGCCAGACCGTGGGGGATGTCCGGCTCGGGTCGAAGATCAAGCTGGCCGAAGAGGTCGAGCGGATGACCGAGCTTGCCGACTACGAGAACCGGACGGGGATCGTCCTCCCGCCCGGAGTCTGGAACGGGACGGAGGAGATCGGGTGAAGGCCGGGGATCTCTACGAGGGGCCGAAGGCGATCCAGACCATCGACGGGGTCACGGCCCACTGGGCGGAGACAGACGACGGCCCGGTGCGGCTCGTCTACCTGGACGGCTCCTACCGGGTAGCAGGCAAGGACGACGCGGTTCAACCTTCCGACCCCGAGCGGCTCGTTGAGCTAGAGGTCGAGAGCATCCACGGCAGCGCATCAACGGAGGCATGACATGGACGCAGCAGTACGCCCGATCAGGTTCGCCCCGGTCAGCCTTCACCCCGGCGCCGCAGCCGAGCTTCTGCGACAGCCGCTCCGTGACGCTGGCCTGCCTCGCCGCTTCCGGGAGGCGTTCGACCAGATCCTTCTGATCTCCGGGAAGTCCACCTACTTCTCGGAGAAGCTCCGCAACGAGATCCTCGGGGCGGTGGCGTTCGCCGCTCCCGGCAACGTCTACTTCGGCCTCTGGACGACAGCGGCTGGCACCGACATGTCGGGCTTCAACGGGGCCTCGCCCGGGGAGGTGGCGGCGGGTGGCGCCTACGACCGGGTGCTGAAGGCGAACACCCCGGCGAACTTCGCCACCATCGTCGGGGCGGCGCCGAAGCTGAACACGACGGCGATCACCTGGGTGACGGCGACGGCGACCTGGAACGCAGGCAACGGGATCCCCCAGCTTGGCGTCTTCGACGGCAACGCGAAGACGGCAGCCGACAACCTGCTGCTCTGGGGCGACTTCACGGTGGCCCGATCCGTCCTCGGTGGCGACACGGCCCAGATCAACGTCGGAGCGTTCAGCTACACGGAGATCTAGGGGACAGAGATGGCCGTAGTCCCCTTCTCCATCGGGATCGAGACAAAGCCCGGGCCTCGCTGCGGGGAGCATCTCTGCGGCACCTTCGTGGTGGACGAGTCTTCGCTCGGGCCGAGGGCGAGGGTGCTGACAGGGATCAACCCCAGCACCTCTCTGAGCCTCGGGATCGTCGGCCACGCGAGCCTGCTGGCGGATCTGCGGACGCCCGTGAAGATGGCGCTGGCGATCCAGGGCAAGGCGAGCGTGGTGCCGAGGCTCAACCTCCGCTTCGCCCTGGTGGCGGTGGTCGAAGGCAAGACCGACCTGGACGTGTTCCTCAACCTGAAGCTGGCCTTCTTCCCGTTCGTTGACGGGCGGGGAGTGATCGTGGCCGTGATGTTCCCGGTCTGGTACACCCCGGGGGAGGAAGACGGGGGCGAGTGGATCCCCACCGAAGAGGAGGAGCTTGGCTGGATCCCCTCCCACCAGGACGACTTCGACTGGATCCCAACAGTGAGGTGACCGTGATCCGCCGACCCGTCCATACTGGAGTCTGATGGCCTACTCGCCCACCAACTGGGTTGACGGCGTCACGCCCGTCAACGCCGACAACATGAACAAGATCGAGGAGGAGCTTGCCACGCTCTCCTCTTCCCCGGGGGGAGGAGCCGACCTCGCCTACGAGGGCGACTACGTCCCGGCGACCGAGTATCAGGACGGCGACACGGTGGTCGCTGACGGGATCGTCTGGCTCTGCGTCGGTGGCCCGACGACGACTCCTCCCGATCCGACTCTCTGGGGTTCGCTCTCGCCCGGTGGCGCTGGTGGTGGGATCCCGGCTGATGTGGTGGTGGCTGACGGCAGTCACCTGATCATCAACCGCTTCGCCGCTGGTCAGCAGATCGCGTTCCAGTTGAACGCTGACGGTGAGTTGCGCTGGGGAGATGGAGTCGCGGCGGGAGGTGACACCTCCCTATACCGACTCGCGCCGGGGATCGTGGAGGTAGGCGGCTCCTTCCAGGCGGCGAGCGAGCTACGCGCTGCGGGACAGATCCGGGCATCCACCGGGCTTGCCTGGGAGGTGTCCGTCGGGGATGTGTTCGGCAACAACTTCCCGGTGGTCAACTTCGGCCAGGACGGGCTGGTCTACATCTACCGATCCGCGCTTACGTCGCTGACGATCAACTCCTCCATCCATGTGGTCGGTGAGGTCACCTCGGTCGGGGCGAACGGAGGATTCACCTACAACGCCCCCGGTCTTAGCGGGGCCGCGCTCTACTCCGTCATCCAGGGGGAGTCGCAGCCCCGCTTCTGGATCGACTTCCAGGGCTACCACCGCTGGGGGCCGGGAGGCGCTGTCGCCCCCGACACCGCTCTCTACCGCGCAGCGGTGGGAGTCCTGAAGACAGATGGGGGTGTGCAGATCGACGGCTACGCCCAGATCGGCGGGATGATCTGGAAGCCGGATGACACGGGGAGCCAGTGGTTGGGACTTTCCTTCGGAGCAGACCAGGGACTCAGGATCTACAAGGCTCAGACGGGGCTGATCGGCATGTACGGGGGCGCGTTCGCAACCCTCGGGGGTGATGTCCTTGCGTACTGGCAGGGCGCGACCCAGGTGAACATCGGGAATGTTGGGGGCAAGCCTGGGGCTACGTTCGGCCCTGCCGCCGACACCAACCTTTACCGCTCCGCTGCCGGGGTTCTGAATACGGATGGTGACTTCCGTGTTGGGGTGGGCTTGACCGTCGGTGGGGACATCAACCACAACGGGAATGTGTTGGCATACAGCAACGGCCACACCTACTGGATCAACGGGGGAATCCACCTCCAAACAGGAACCTCGCTCACCTTCCCCGACGCCTCCGTCCAGACGACAGCCGCCGTCCCCTTCGCCCTCCCGTCGAGGCTTGAAGCACAAGCGACCATCGTGTCCGACTGCAACGCCGCAGACCAGAACGGCTGGTACATGACGACCCCCACCACGCTCAACACGGTTGGGTCTGGCATCTACGGCTACCTGCGTGTCGAGCGCCCCGGCGACTCCTGGGTTCACCAGTGGCAGTACGCCTACGGGCAGGCGATCTGGAACGCGCCTCTCTTCTACCGTTACTACAACGGGACGGTCTGGTCGGCGTGGACGCAGGAGCCAACTGCCGCCAACGTCAAGCCGGGATACGGCACCGCCCTCCCTGCCTCCCCGGTGGACGGCCAGGAGTACATCCTCGTTGACTCGGTCAGCAACCCCTCCTATGCGTGGCGCTTCCGCTACAACGCCTCGTCTGCCTCGGCCTACAAGTGGGAGTTCGTCGGCGGCACCGAAGCCCTGGTGTCGGTGCCGTCGCAGATTGACATTGGCGACAACATCTTCGTCGGGGGGCCAGTGTACGGAGGCCCGATCTTCACCCTCCCAAGGGCAGGCGACTACGAGGTGACCGTGTCGTCTAGCTGGATTACGAGCGCCGACGACCTCGGCTCCCAGATCAGCTTCAACGATGTCACCGCCGCTCACTACGGGCGCTCGGTCGGAGCGCCTGCGAGCCGCAGCAACGGCAACCAGCGCACCGCCGTGCAGGGGAAGTTCCGCGCATCGGGCAACGGGGCAGGCCAACAGGTCTGGATGATGTTCAAGTGCCATGACGGCGGCAGCTACGCAACGTACTTCTCTCACAACCAGTTGCGCGTGATCCCGGTGAGGGTGGCGTGACCACTCCTCCCACCACCACCCCGTGGGTTCCGATGTGGCCGCTGGAGGCCGCGACCCCGCCCGATGTCGAGGGCATCCCCGCCGATGTGGTGGTGCCTGCTGCCGCCGCGCTGATCTCCAACAAGTACGCGGCGGGGGATGCCAACTACGGCTACGTCCTCTACGGCGACGGCAAGCAGGTCTTCGGAGATGGGACGGCGGTGGTGGATGTTGGCATCTACCGCTCGGCCCCGTACACGCTGAAGGTCGGGCCGTACTTGGAGGTCGAGCAGTCGCTCGTCGTCGGCTCTCTTGTCAACTCCTTCATCAACATGCCTCAGGACAACGCTCGGATCTGGATGGGCGTGAACTACGACGTAAACCTCTACCGCTCGGCGGCGGGGATCCTTACGAGCGATGGGAGGATCCAGGCGAAGGACGCCAACGTCGCCTTCCACGCCGTCACAACGGGCTACAGCTTCATGTCCAACGTCGCTGGTGACCCGCAGGGGCGCTTCGCCATCGGCTACAGCGGCAGCCTGGAGTGGGGCGACGGATCCGCTGCCAGAGACTCCTCCCTCGTCCGTTACTACGGTGCGGGGATTGGGACGCCGGGAGACTTCATCGTCGGGGGGACAGTGAACGCGGGTGGTGGCCGCGCACCGGGCGGCTGGGCGTTCAGGATCACCGCCGTAGGGGAGCCGCAGGCTCGCTTCTTCTCCGACAACACCGGGGTCTTCCAGTGGGGTGACGGCACCAACCCGCTCGACACCACGCTCTGGCGAGGATCGGCCAACGCTCTGGCGACCCACGGGAGCCTCACCGTCGAACACACCATCGCCGCAGGCACCCAGTTGCCGAACAACAACTTCGCCTTCTACACGGGATTCAGCGAGGGCAGCGGGATCTCATTCCTGATCCGCAACCAGGGCAAGGTCGAGTGGGGCGACGGCTACGGCGGGGCGCTCGACACCTTCCTCTACCGCTTCGCGGCCAGCACGTTGAAGACGGACGGGGCGCTCCTGATGGGGATGTATGCGGTTGTCAACTACGGCCACGCCACCGATCAGTTGATCATCGGGGATGTGTCCGACTGGATGGGCGCTCCCGCCAACCGTCCGGGGATCATCTTCGGCACCGCCAGTGACGCCGCCCTTGCCTACGACGCGCCGGGGATCCTGCGATGCACGGGCCACCTTCGGATCACCGGACAGGTGAACGTCAGCGGCGGCTACATCGACCTGAACACCGACACGGCCAACATCAGGTTCGGCGCGGCCCTCGACACCAACCTCTACCGCGCTGCCGCCGCCCAGTTGAAGACAGACGGTGGCTTCTACGCGGTCGGCACCTCGGGCTTCGGCTGGACAGGAGGCGGCTGGGCGCTCCAGATCAATCAGGCAGGCCAGATTGTCTTCGCAGACGGATCCATGCAGACGACAGCGGCAGGCGGGGCGGTCGGCTACGGAGCCTCCCTCCCGGCTGGCGCGAACGGGCAGGAGTATGTCTTGGTGGACTCAACCACCGCCCCCACCTTCCAGTGGCGCTTCCGTTACAACGCAGGCAGTTCGTACCCTCACAAGTGGGAGTTCATCGGCGGCTCGCCTGCCGTCTACGAGTCGGCTGGCTCGGCAAGCATCAACTCCAACTCCTACGCCGATCCCTACGCGGGGGTCATCATCGCTCTCACCACGCCGCGAACCGGGTACTACCTCGTTCAGCACGGCTTCACCCCCGACGACCTGACCGGGAACAACGCCTACGGCGCGTTCTGCTCTCTCAGCATCGGGGGAGCCGTACCTAGCGACGAGGACGCGGCCTTCTTTCAGGACACCGACGGAGGCAACAAGAGCGCGTCGGTGATGAGGACTACGATCAAGCTGCTCACCGCAGGGCAAGTGGTGAAGCTCCAGTACAGGATGAACGGTGGCCCGATAGGTAAGAGCCTCCGCGACCAGTTCCTTTCCCTTCAACCAATCAGGGTGGCCTAATGAACCAGCAGGAGATCATGCTCGCATCTATCGGTGACCTGGAGGTCACCCGCCGCCAGTTGATCATGGAGATCCAGGCGCGGGACGAGCGCATCAAGGAGTTAGAGGAGCAGCTTGGCATCAACTCCAACGGCTCGGGGATCCTCGTCCCCGAGGAGAAGGAGATCGTGCTGCCATGACCCGGGGCCAGATCAAGAAGCGAGTGATCCAGATCCTCGGTCTTGACGACACGGTGGGAGGGGAGGAGGCCACCATCGTTGACGACCTGATCAACGAGGCTGTCCTCGACATCTCCCGCCGCACGAAGGTCAACATGAAGATCCTCAACATCCACCTGACGGCGGGGAACAACTCGTTCCTGATCCCGAAGGGCGTCCTGATGATGATGGATCTGCGGAAGATGGCAGGCCCCTCCGACCCGGGGGCGGGGATCGAGATGATCCAGAAGCACGCGGACGAGGTCTTGGTCGATCCGTCCGGCCTCACCTACTCGGTGGTCGGCTACGACAACCTCCTGGTGTCGGGAGGCAGCGCCTCGGACAGGGACTACAAGGCGTACTTCGTGCCTTGCCCCGACCCGATGACCGACGACACCCACGACCCGTCCGTGGAGGTCTACGGCGGGATCCCGGAGCAGTTCCACTACACGGCGATCCTCAACTACGTCCTCTGGAACGGGGCCGACTACGGGGACGACATCACCTCCCAGTCGGGTGAGCGGTACCGCCTCCTCTACGAGGGCCAGGACGGACTGACGGGGAACCTGGGCGACATCAAGCGCACCACCAACCGGAGGGCGACCCCCACGGGCCGTCGCGGACGCCCGGTGGACAGCTACGTCCAGAACGACTACATCACCTCGGGGTAGCGGATGCCGAAGGTCAGCGAACTGATCGGGCAGATCAAGGGGATGAACCAGGATCGCCCCCGCGACTCGCTGCCGAAGGGGACGGTCTGGAACCTGCACGACATCCTCCCCTCCTCACGGGGGGCGAACCTGCGCGGCAGG